>JFJP01027630.1_pt1 | contig 13156 bp, 15 predicted proteins | sample 431651 | NCBI WGS metagenome assembly JFJP01 (sample SAMN02602958, study PRJNA72255) | Microbial mat metagenome, whole genome shotgun sequencing project. | biome: fresh water; feature: sink hole; material: water; isolation source: purple microbial (photo- and chemosynthetic) mats found in...
ATGTTTTTTATGATATTTTTTTGAGGTTCTTGTATAAAAATTTTCATCTGAAAAATAAGAAAGACTTGCAATTACTGTTGTTAAATAATATCCATAAATCGATGATGCTTTTTGAGTCATAAAATTTTGCACCAAACAGCATTTGGAATATAGCAAAGGAACATCACTTTTAACGCAAATATAAATAAAAATACTCATAATATCATCAGATTCTATATTTCTATCGAAAACTTCGCCAAAAACTTCATAAAAAACATTGAGGCAATTGATGATTTCTACAGAAACTTCCATAATTTTGCTGATTATTTGAATAGGATTTTTTAAAAACGATGGTTTTTCATAAGGCATTTGAAAAGTTGAAGAATTATCTTGGTTGATGTTTTTTGTAAATGAGTTTTTGGAAAGAGAGACTGTAAGGTGGATCATATTTTCATAACTATTTTTAAATATTTTCAAAATTTCCTTCTTATTTTATTCTTCAGGATCATATTTACTCTCTTCAACATCATTTCTCATTTCGAAATTTGGATCTGATAAAAGTGATAAATAAACAACTTTTTGATCATTTTTATTAAAGGTTTCATCAAGTTTTCCCAATAAAACATCAGAAGAATTATTCTTCTTCATTTTTTTCATAAAAAAGTCTAATGTCTTTGGCTTAAAGAAATTTTTTCTGAAACACCATAATCTTCTGGCCTCCAATCAATGCATTTTTTTCTATTGGATTCTATTTGAATTTCTATATTATTTTCTACTTTCTTTTGATAAAGGAAGAGAAACTGAAGAGTATCGATTGGTCTTCGAAAATAATCGAAATCAAAATTTCTAGTAAACTTTCTTTTGAAATAAAAGGAGGATAATCTATTCTTTTCAAATCATAATACATAATAATTGTTTCATTTATATATTTTCAAAAATGAGTTAAAATATTTTATTAAACTTTCTAATTCTTTTATAAAACAATGTTTCAAAGCCTCAATGAGGTTATTCAATTTTGTTTCTCCTTGAAAAAAATCACAATCGCAAGGAATTGTTTTTAATATTCTTATCATAGGTTTGGACCATTTCATCGGTTCAAGTTTACTGAAAGAAAATTCTAACTATTTTAGCCATTCGTTCTATACACGATATAAATTTTATAAATAAATGAAATTTAAAACTTTTTCTATAGTTTGACAATTTTTTATTTTCTTGAGACAAAATCCAAAGATTTTTTTCAGAGCAAGGCAACTCATATTATAGTTTCCATTAATGATGCACAAATTAGATGTTTCAATGGAATTTGAAAATTTTGGAGAATCAATCATTCATTATTTTTTTGAGTAATATTTTTAAATTAAAATGTTGAGGCAATTTAATTGTGGGAATTTTTATTTTGGAAAAATATTTATTTATTTTGAGTATTTATTTATGTTGATATAATTCTCTCAAATTAATTTTTATTTCAAGCAAAAGAGGAAAATATTATGTTTAAATTTGTTTAGCTTAATAGCTTCTTAAAATAATGCGCATTCCTTGCAAGGTTGACATTTAATGGTTTTCTCTTCTCGTTCGATAATCAAGTTAGGTTGTTTTGATCTTTTTTTCAATGAAGTTTCATCATCTAACTCCAGACCTTCTATTTCTTTTTCTTCAAATTCATTTTTTTCGCTAATTATTTCATATTCATTCATTTTATTATGATTTGGTTGATGTCCATTCTTCACAACAACAACCTCATTAAACTCAGCAAATGCTTCATTTTTTAATGAGTAGCTTGAGTTCGTCTCAGGCAGAGACTGTGAAGATTTGTTATTTAAATTATTATTATAGACATTCCCTTGTGCAATGGTTTGATTTTCTTCGATTTGAATTTTTTTTTCTTTTGGAGAAGAATCAATCAAAGGATGGTTTGACTCATTTTTCAGGATTTTTGGCTCTTCAATCGGTATGGAATCTAATATATTTTTTGGGTTGATTTCTAGAATGTTTTTGATTTGTTTTGGAAGCTCTTCTTTTTTTTCTGGCAAACAGTTTGTTATTTGGCATCCAGTCACAAGTCTTTCTCTCAAAGCTTTTATCTTTTTTTCTATTGTATCAATATCTTTTCGAACATCAACTAAGACTTTGGGAGGCCTTTTAATATATATAAATTTAGATTTTTCAAAAATTTTTAAATAAAAATAAACCAAAATTCTGTTAAATTTTCAAGCTTTCCTCCATATTTTTTCTGAAGTTGATCCTCACCTATGAATTCTTGCATTTCATGGAAATTCGCTTTTTTGATAAATCGAATTTTTTGCACAGTTTCTGGATCCATCATCGCTAGAAAAATAAATTTAGGAGTGAGAAAAAAATTAAAAAAATTGGTGCCTTCGATAATTTTCCACATTAGAAACAAAGATGAAGAAGGATTTGTTATTAATAATCTTTCTACAGTAGAAACGTAATTGCTTGACATACAATCAATAACTTTTTGCAACATCTAAATTTTTCAATTAAATATTAAAGAATAAACATATTTAAAAAAAAAAAAATTACTTTAAAAGGAACATTTAACAAAGACATGTTATTAATATCAATGACTATAATCCAATTTTCTATAATTCCAGGGAGAAACATATTATTATAGACAGTTGTCAACATAAAACTAATTTAAAATTGATTTTGTGAACGTCAAAAACAACAATTGGCCTGCATAATTTATCTCTCCCATATGCGTAAATGACTCCTCTTTGCTAAATTATTTATTTAATTACATTTTTAAAATTATTTTCTACCAATAAATCCTGTGCTCCATCTGATAAAATCTGAATTTTATCATTTTGCATCCATTCCAAGTGTTTTTTTAATTGTTTTATGCAATTTGGTATTTTAAACTTGCCAGCATAACAATATTTTAAAGTATCACTTTCCAACCAACTATATTTTCAATTCAAAATATTATGTTTTAAAAATAAATAAAATTTAGTACTTTTGTGGCAACACAATTTTTTCTTCTTCAATTGCTGCAGTCAATTCTTTAATTTTTTCATTCTCATATTCATCATAATGCACAAAATGAAAAATTTTCCTCACATTTTTTTTCTGTTTGCCATGTTTGATGTATTCAGCTATTTTGAAAAAATTAAAAATCGGTTTATTTTTTAAATTTACGTGAGTGACTGATTGAAAAGGCATTAAGTGGAGGGTGTAAATACTTAAAATTAATCAAAGTTTCCTTGGTTGGTTGCATGAAAAGAAGAATTTTTTTAAAAAAAGAAGTTTTGATTATTAAAATTGATTTTAAAGTTTTTTAAAAAATGAAAAGAAGCATATCTCAATTAAATTAGAATGAAAATTTTTCTCAAAGCTTCAAACAAAAGAAAACTGATAGAATTTATTAAATTAGATTTGGGTCCAATGATGACTACAGGAAACACATCTATAATACAGAGTTGACGGTTCATCAGCTGATCTTGTTTGAATTTGTTTATAATAAGCTTTTGGATGAGAACATTTTGGACAAGTTTCTAATTAAAAAATTTTAAAAAAATTCTTTAAAAATAATATATGAATACCAGAAGTTTGGTCAACGTTTTCCCAAGCTTCCGGACCAAGAATTTGATCTATTTGTTTGGTTTGCATCATTGTTTTTATTTTATGTGTTGCAGAATAATAATATTCGCAAGTGCTGCAAAAAAATCTATACCCTTGCTCAGAATTATTGAATAATAGGGAATTTGAACAAATGGGGCAAAACAACATTATCAAATTAATAGAACAAAAATAAGAAATTTTTTTTGTTTTCTTTTTATTATTATTTTTTTAGTTATTTTGATATCAAAATTAAAAAAATCATTAAAAATAATAAAAAAATTCATTTTTTGTTGTTGCTATGATTTTTTTTAAAAAAAACTCATAAATTTTAAGAAAAATCGTTTATTAATTATTGTTTTTTTTTGTTCACTTTTTTCAAATCACATTAAAAAACAAAATGATAATCTCAATTCCACAATCCAAAACAAAATTTTTTTGATAATTAACAAGTTTCTGAAAATTTTGTTCAAAAAAACATTCAAAAACTTCCCCTTAATGATTTTTGAATAAATTGGATTTCTAAATAAGTAATTGAAAAGCAGGTCATAATTTCTTTTTGTAAATTCATTTCTTTCTATTTTCCAATGAAAAGTTATATTTCTTTGGAGAATTAATCTCAAAATATCAAAAACCATAGAGATAAAATATGGTTTATAAGAAGAATATCTGAAAAAAATTAAGGAAAAACAATATAGAACAGGTCTGAAAATGTAAAGTATTTCACCAAGCCAAATTTTAATATTTTCTGCTTCTTTATTTTTATTTTTTACGAACATTTCTTCAGGAATAGGCAAGGTTGAAATTTGTTTGACAATTTTCTTGGTTCTTGGGTATAATTCTTCGTATTCTTGATTAAAAGTACAATTGTTTTCTTCATTTGAATCCAACAATTTTAAAATATTGCATTGGATTTTTTCATTTTGGCTTGTTTTTAAAGAATGAATTTCTATATTTCCATTGATTTCTTTCCATTCAAATTTATATATCTCTTCGAAATCTGATGGTTTCGATGATAAAGCACATTTTTCGATTCTTTCTGAAATGAAAATTTTTCGAAATTGGTTCAGTTCCATTTTGCGACATCTTAAAAAGAATTTCAAAAGCTCAAATATTGACAAAATTTCAATGATGTTTTTTTGTTGATATTTGGAGGGATAGATGAATTTCAAAAAGGCCTCCAGAAGAAATTCAGAGGCTGATGTAGTGATCAAGGATAAGTCAATCAAACGCGACTTTGACATTTTCATTCGATTTTTTTAATTTTATTTGGATTTTTCTTTATTATTTTATAAATAGTTTCTTTGCCATAATTGTAAAATTTTCATTATCTTATCTTAACAGTTTATAAACAGAAAAGAATACAAAATATATTTTTCCTTTTCTCATTTATCCTAAACTCACCATAAAAAAATTAATATTATTTAATTTTATAGATTGTAAAGAGAAGAAAAAATTAGTTTGAAATATTTTTTTTCATACAACCAAAAAAAAAATTAAAAATTTTATCAAAAGAACAAAAGTGACAATACAATACCAAACAAACAAAAAATAATATATGCCCAATTTTAAAGAATTTCTTGATTTTCTAGTGAATATAGGAATTTTAAATACGAAGCATTTGAACTTGTTGCAAGCCAAAAATCCAACTCCTATTGAAGAATCTGATATATTATGGACACTAACGGATTTTTTTAAAACTTTGGAATCAAATGACTTCTTTCAAATAACTTCTTCTCTCTATCAAAAATTTTTTGCAGGTTATTCAAATATTTCTGGATATACAAAAGATCTCGCTTTTATCAAATCAATAATAGGTGATCGTAAAATAAATTCCTCAAAAAAAACCACTAAAAATATAGAGAAAATGAAGGAATCAGAGAATAAAATCAATGGAAAAATTGAAAAATTATATTCAGACTCCTTCCATAAGGAGGAGTTTTTAAAAATAAAACAAGAAATCCACATGAAACAACTCTTAAAAGAATGCACCTTTGTTCCAGAAATAAATCAAAGCAAGATCATTGCAAAAAAACTCAACGTTCCTGTTTTCGAAAGACTATCAAAACATAATACGAAATCCAGCAAAGATATTTCAGAAACTCAAAAAAATATCGTTGAAATACAAGAATGCACTTTTAGACCTCAAGTTTTAAAATATATCACTTCAAATAATTCAGAAAAAGAAACCAAAGCGTTTCAAAGACTTTATCAAAACGCAGAGAGTCTTCGACAAAATCAAAGGCTAAAGAAACAAAATAATGAAGAAATTGAAGCCCAAGAACTAAGTTTTGTTCCAGAAATTAATGAGGCTAGCAGCAAAATCATGAATAAAAAAAGAGCTGCTACCAAAGAAACTACTCCCTTCGAAAGGTTATATCAAGTTTCTCAAGAAAAGAAGCCGAAGAATAAAAATGAAGATCAATTTTGGAGAAATGAAGAAAATGAATGCACTTTTAAGCCAGAAACTTGCTTTACAGAAGATTATCAAGAGAAATCAAAAATTTTACAAGAAATGAAAAACTCAAATATTTATGAAAGATTATATCAAAACAATTCAAAAGCAAATATTGTTCTAGATCTTATTGAAAATAAAGCAAGAAGTGATAAGAAAAATAAAGGAAAAGAACAGACTCCTATTTTTAATAAGCTTTATAATCAAAGACATTTGAAAACAAAGAAACAAGAAGAAATTAGAAAAGAATATTTCAAAGAAATAGGGGCGACGTTCAAACCGAAAATAAATGAACCTAAATTAACAAGAAAATTGTCTGTTCCTATTTTATCAAAGAGTTTTACAAAAGAAAAAAATAAACAAAGTAAAGAAATTCAAGTAATCAATAAATCATTTTCAACACAATCATTTCATTTGAACTCTTCAAATAAAAAGGAAAAACAAATGAATAAATATATTGAAAAAGATATGAAAGCTTCCCTTGAAAAAAATTATTGATCAAATAAATTATCTCATTAAAAAAAATTATGAAAAATTTTATAAATTTATTAAATTACTTCATTTTTTAAATATGTTTTTATGAAAAAAAATGAATTTTAGTTATGAAAATAAAATTATGAATAAAATTTTTTCCTTTATCAAGAAAATTTATCTTTAGGAACAAATAAATATCAGAAAAATTCTCAACTAAAATTTAAAAAACACACTATCAAATAATTAAAAAACAATAAGAGAATTTAAAAAACCAATTTAAAATACACATATAAACCCAATTTCAAATTTTTGAAATTGGGTTAGACTATTAAAAAAAAAAATTAAAATTTTTCAGTTGATTATAATTTCTTTCAAAAATGCCTCCAAAAGAAAAATCTCCTCCAAAAGTCTCTGCCAAAGGAAAACCCAGAGAAAAATCTCCCATCACAAAAACTACCCAGAGATCCTCCTCGACTGGTCTCCCAAGAGGAGGACGAACCAAAACGCCTCCTAAATCAAAAGCGACGTCTATCATAATGCCTCAAAAAGACATCAGATCAGCCAGCAGAATGCGTCAAGAGAACATTCAAAGAAGGTACAGACCCACAGAAAAAGCTTTGAATCAAATCAGGAAATATGACAAAGTCCCAAACCTATACATTAGAAAGCTTCCGTTTCAAAGACTTGTGAAAGAAATCACAGATAAAGTCCACCCAGAAAACAAATATCGGTGGACGGTGAAAGCTATGCAGGTTATGCAGTCTGTGTCAGAAGATTACCTCATCAATTTGTTTGAGGATGCCTATCAGTGCACCACTCATGCCAAAAGAGTCACCTTGATGAGCAAGGACATTAATTTGGCTAGAAGGATTAGGGGAATCACAGATCCTGGTCATCCATCTATGATTTAATTTCTAATCTCTATTAATTTATTTTGCTTCTTTTTCGTTAAATTTTGGGTTTTTTATTTTTGTGGATAAAAAAAAGATTTTTCCTTTTTTTTTCTGAAGAAAATTTAAAATTTTTGTCAAAATATTATGAACATAAATCTAACAAATTCTTTAAGTTTTTTCTGAAAGAAAACTGTTTAAAAACTAAATTTTTAAGAAAAATTAAGAAATTTAGTCTATTTTTAATTGAATTTAACATAAAAATTTATTTAAAATTCCTAATGATGGGATTGCTTAATTTTGATTCTTTGCTTTTTGGAATTATATAGGAGTTTTTTTTATGAAAACTTTCTCCACTGTTTTCTTTGACAGGTTTCGGCGATTTTGAATGACAAAAAGAGGTGTTATTTTTCGAAGGATAATTCGAAAGATTATTAATATTGTTTTGTTTGAAATAATTATCAAAACAATTAATCTTCACATTTCTTTCATTTTTTTCATCTGGTTGCGTTTTAAGCACTTTCTCACATTTATTATTTTCTATTTTATTTTTCTTTTCATTTGATTTTTTTTCTTTTGAGAAAGGAATGCTATTTTCCCTCATTTTTGAATTCAATTGTTGAATAAGATTCGATTGTGGATGATAAATATCACAGATATTTTGTGGTTTTTTTAAAACGTTTTGAGCGGTAAAGTTATTGGAAACTTTTTTTGTGTTGTTTTCTTTTTTTAATAATTTGATTGCGAGTTCATGTTTTGAAATAATATTGTCGTATTTTTTTTTAATTAAATAAAGCTCTTTTTCTCTTTCATTATTGATCACCTTGATATTTTCTTCAATCATTCGAATGCTTAAACCTTTTAATTCTTCAGGAAATTCATTTTCATAAACTTCGCAACGTTTTTTTAAAAAAGGATTTTCATTAATTTTTTTCAAAGGTTCACATTCTTCTTCGCTGAGGCTCATTTCATCATTTTCAACGGATTTTATAATTAAAGTACCAGTCTCATTATTCTTCATCATTTGATCATAAATGGGTGTGTTCGTATCAAAATTTTCTTTGTCATCATCATGAATTACCATCGTCCCTGAATCCTCAACAAAATCTTCTTTTCGAAATTGTTGTTGTTGATCATCAAAATCCAAAGACTGTCTTTCAATCATCGTTCCAGTTTCATTTATGATGAAATTATTCAGATGTAAAGGAGAATGAGAAATTTCTTGTATTTTTCTCTTATCTTCATTAAGATTCTTCATATTATCATTGCGATTCCTTTCATTTTTTTCGAAATTCGCAAATCTTTGCTGAATAAACTCTTGAATTATTTTTTTTCCTTTACTTTTTTTCAAAATAAAAGGGTCATTCAGTAATTCTTTTGTATTCGGTCTTTTTTTGGGATCAAAAGTCAAACATTTTCTGACAAAGGAATTAAAGTCCGCTGACCATTTATTCGAATCAGTTAGACCTTGAGGAGGGTTATTTTTTATTGCAAACATTGCTCTTATAGGATGAATATGACTATAAGGAGGTTCTCCTTCTGCTATCTCTATTGCAGTGATTCCCAATGACCATATATCTGTCTTTTTATTATATTTACTCTTAGAAATCACTTCAGGAGACATCCAAAAGGGAGTTCCAATAACGGTGTCTTTATCAGAAAATGTGTTTAATAATTCAGCACTTACACCAAAATCTGCAATTTTAACATTTCCTAAATGGTCTAATAATATATTTCCAGCTTTGATGTCTCTGTGAATTTTTTTGTTTCTATGCAAATACTCCAAGCCTTTTAATGCACCATGCAAGATTGAAGCTATCAGATTCTCATTGGCAAAAGGCTCACCTAGAAATCGAATCAAATCAATCACAGAGCCAACAGCACAATATTCCATTATCAACCATAAGGAATTGTCTTTAAAATAAGAGCCATAGTAATGCACAATATTTTCATTGTGACATCCTTTTAAAATCGAGATTTCTCGCTTTATATTTTCAATTTCTGTGCCAATAGACACTATTTTTATAGCTAAAAATTGGCCTGATTTTTTATGAATTGCTTTATAAACAGTTCCATAAGATCCTTCTCCTAATAAAAATTAATATTTTGAATTTTGAATTAAAATATTAAAACCTAAAAGTTCAATCAATTCGAAGATGTCTTCGGGGTTGCTTGCGTGAGAGATAATATCAGAAATATTTAAATTCATTTTATTTGAAAGTTAAGTTTAAATTTTCAAATTAAGTTTGGTTCGGTTTTGTTTTGTTTTATTAAAATTTTTTTAATTAGAATGAGAGAAAAATTTTTATTTATTTTAAAAATATTTTTTGTTTTGTTTTACAACTCTTAATTAGATTGCCTTAAAATTATAAAAATTATTTTTTCGAATTTTGACATCAATGAATTTAAAGCCTTTTAAATATTTTCATGCACTTCATTCTCGTTCAAAATCTGATGTTATTTTCAATAAAACCTCAAAAAAAAATCTTAAGGATTATTTTGAAAGCACACAAATGCAAAATAAAGAGTTTCTTTCTTAAAAATATAATTAACATTTGTCTTTTTTCTTTTAAAGTGCAACAGCAATAAAAAAAATCAGAAATTTTACTCATAAACGTTCAAATGAAAAGCTTATTGATTTTTTACCTTTTTTAGAGGAAAGAGATTCTGTTGGAAATATTCTTTCAGTATGTAAATTTTTGTTTTTTTAAAATTAAAAAGCAAAGAAAAAAAGAAAAAGAAAAAATTGAAAGTTTTTTCATCTTTGAAAACAAATCTGATAAAGCTGAAAATAACCAAAGACACTTACGCTCCTTCAGCCAACAAAGTTTTAGTCATGAAAAATCAATTTTTATTTTTCGAAAAAGGCAAAAAGCAAGTTTCCAAAAAAACTGATAGTTTTTTGAGCAGATTGTTAAATGATAAGTCAGAAATTGATAATTTTAGCTGTTTCAGCATTTTAAAAAGAAACAATGTATATAAAATCAATCAACAATCAAGAGTGAATTCCGAAAAAAAAAAATCTTTGCATTTTACTATGATGGAAAATGAAAGCCGAATTCTATCTCAAAAAGCTAAATATAAAGAAATTTTAAAATTCAATATCAGTCCAAAAGAAACAAATTTTCATTACAATAAACAAACCCTCAATAAACAAGCGGTTCTCACCTTTCAAAATCGTAAAAAATTAGTTGACCCTCTCAAATATAAAGTTGAAGATTTCCTTTTTCCATTACAAATTTAAATTTTAGAAACTGATGGACAATATTTCAATGCTTGGGCAATACAATCAAAATTTCAGTCTTATTTCAAAGAAATCTCCTTCTTGGTCGATAATGAAATCAGAAAAATTAAAAAAAAATTTAGATAAAAACTCAAACATTCCAACAAAATTAATGTATGTCGTTGTGCTAATTTAAATTTATTTCTACGAATTATTTTTAAGATCCTTAAACCCAATGAAAAAAAGAAGATTCTCTGAAAATGTGTATGATGATAGCCAAGCTTTTGCAAAATTAATGAAAATTATTGAAAGTAAATTTGATTTATTTTTAATTTTTTAATTTTTTTTTTGCAAAGAAAAAGCTGAAATATGTAATTCTAATAGTGATAGAAATTTGGGAATCCCTGAACATCTGTCTTGGAAATATGAAAAATCAAAAAGTTTTGTGAACACTTTCAAAAAAAATATGGAGGATGGGTTCAACGATGTAAAGGGAAGAATTGCAAATTTAAATTCAATTTTTTCAAAGTTATAATAATTTTTTAATGCATTTTAAAAAATTTTATCGAATAAATTTCATTCAAATTTAAAAAATAAAAACTCAAATTTATAATGGAAAAAGACAGTTTGCGTAAATGTCTAAGATTTTGTTTTCACATTTTAATTTTCTGTTTTCTTTTTGTTATGTTGGGTATCTTTGCAGGTGAATTAGACAATGTGAGAACTTTTGAAAGTATTGGTGGGACCCCAAATTACAATCAAATCCAACTAGCCGCTTATGTGGATTCCACAAGTCAAGTTTATGATGAAATTAAGTTAGCTCCCATCAAAGAAATCTATTTAGTGAATTCCAATGACACTTGTGGTTCAAATTCAATATTAGAATTGTATTATTGGAATACAAATATTTTATGCAATTGCCCATATGATTTTAAAATCACAGTCGGAAAATGTGCTCGATCTGCAAGCAATTGCTACACAACAAGTTCTCGAGCTTTGAGTTTAAATAATTGGAGGGGTAAAAAGTTTTGCGTGAGCAGATATGTTTCTGGAATGTGGTATAAAACATCTGATTCTTGCTCAACTGATTCATATTTAACATGCAATTTCAGTGGTTATGATATCTGCATAAAAAAATCAGGAAATTCAAATGATGATGTTTGTCCAATCTCACAAATTTCTATTGTTTCTGACCAATCAACACTCCCATCAATCGAAGCTTTATTGAAACAAACGGAAATTAACAATACCATTGCAAATAATACAACAAATAATACAACAAATGATAATCTCACGAATAATACCGTTAATAATACGACTAATATTACGAATAATGCAACAGTAAGAATAATTCAAGACACCAATAATTTAACAAATTCCACCACTTCAAATACATCCAATAGTTCAAATTCATCAAACATTTCAAATATGACCAACAGTTCAAATCAATCTAATTCTTCATCTAATGCTTCAAACAGCTCTTCCTCTTCATCAGATTTATCAACTTTAACTTTTAAAGGAAATTTCTCTGATACATTGCCTTCTCAATTATATTATTCGAGGAATACACAATATCCACCAATCATAAATTTAAAAGTAGCTGTTAATGGAAAGCCGTGTGTTTTTTCTTTAGAGGAAAATTTAAGAGCTTCTACTTTCCATTTCTTGCAAGCTGATCCCAATGGCTGCCAACAATATGGAAGTGATGTCAGCTCATATTCTTTATTAGATAGACAATATGAATGGAATTTTTATGTTGAAAACAATTTATTAGAAATAACATCAGATTTGCTAAATATGCAATCATATATCAAAGATATTTCCCAATTATATAGTGAAACATGGGCCGAGAACTCATGTGATAAAAATTTAGATATGAAGATTGTAAACAACATTATTGACACAGAGGAATTGATTGATAGTAGGAAGGGCAGCGATGTTATAGGCCTTTTGTTAATTGTAACAGCAATTATTTTGTTTTGTATTAATTTATTCTATTGCATTAAAAGGAAAGAACTTATAGATTCAATTAATCTAAATATTTGGCTTATTATTTTTATTATTATAGAAGAGATTATTTGTCCAATTTCACTTTATTATGCCAATAAAATTGAAAGTGATAATCAATTTCTTTATGTTATTAGTGATACTCAATGTTTTAAAACTGATGGATATAATAGATTGTTTGATGATTTGAGAATGGATATTCTAATTAATACCAAAAAGTTTAGGAATTTCAGTTTGACAATCCTTTATTATTCAATGCTCATGTTTATAATTTTCATATTATATGTATTTGATAAGTTCAAATGGAATTATGCATTTGCAGAGGATGAGAATGGACCTTTGGAAGATTTAAAATTCAGAAATATTTGCGATGAAGATGATTGCACTTGTGAAGATTGTCTTATATAATATAATTTATGATCAATTCTATATTTTTAATTCCAATTCTATTTATTTTTCGTTTTAGAATTGATGAATTTTAAAAAATATCTTAAAATAAGAGAAAATAAAAATAGGAGAGAAAAACTTCCTAAATTTTCATTAAAATTTATT
>JFJP01027392.1_pt1 | contig 13153 bp, 14 predicted proteins | sample 431651 | NCBI WGS metagenome assembly JFJP01 (sample SAMN02602958, study PRJNA72255) | Microbial mat metagenome, whole genome shotgun sequencing project. | biome: fresh water; feature: sink hole; material: water; isolation source: purple microbial (photo- and chemosynthetic) mats found in...
GACAGAAAAAATCAACTATTTCTACAAAGATCCCCACATTTCAAGAAAAAAATTGAAATGGCAGAAATCACATCAAAAACAAAGAATTTCTCTTTAAATATCTATGATATTTCTTCCTTGAAAAATGATGAATCTCAGCGAAAGACCAGAAAAAATTCAAATCATTTAAAAGACAATTTTCTTTTGAAATATATAAATTTCAACACCCCGAAAAACGTTTCAAAAAACGATGAGAATCTGAACGCAAAGCTTGTAAATTTCGAAAAAAACATGTCTTTAAAGAAATATTCGCAAAACAAAGTTCAAAAATGGAAAAATGAGCATTTAGCCTTTATTCTTCTAAACAAAATAAATAAAAAAAACAATAAACCTTCTATAAATAGATATCATTCTGAAAAAACTGAATGTAGCTTGAAAAAAATCGGGATTTCAAATATTATTCCTTTAGAAAATCTAATAAAAAACATTGGAATTAATAGAAAAAACCTATCAAAAAAAATATTTCATCACACAAAAATCAACAGTTTCAATCAAGAAGCGTCATTTTTATTCAATGGGACCTTGATTCCTTTGAATTTAAATGCATCACCGAAAAAACTGGAGGAAATAAGCTCGGTTGCACTTATCAATCGAAAAAAACATGAAAATCTGAAGAACTTTTCAAAAAATCCAGTGAAAATTAAGAAAAAGTCAATTAGAAACGATTTGGATGGGATTTTACAAATAACTTAAAATTAAAAAGTTTTTAATGATAAAAAAAAATTATCTCGAAATAATGTAGTTAAAAATTCTTTAAAATTCATTAAAAACTCTAACCTTTACATAAATTAAATCATGCTTAAAAAAGGCAATTCCAAACTCCGAAGGAAAAACTCTAGCGAAATTATGCATTTCAGCAGATCCACCAGATTCTCAAAATCAGAAATCATAAATTTCGAAATAAAGTTCTTTTAAAACCGAAAAAACCTGTTAATCTCTTAAATTTTTCGCGAAAAAAGTTTTAACAAACTCTCAAATTTTCAAAACAAACTCAATAAAGAACAATTTTGCACACACATGGGTATTTTAGGCATTGAATCTGCTTATTTCTTAGCAGATCGCATTTTTTCCATGTTAGACGAAGATGGAGATGAAAAAGTTTTCCTTTTACTTATAATGAAGTTATTTTTTCAATCTTACTAGGTGAATTTCGAAGACTTTATTAAATATTTGGATATTCTGATCAATGGAGATCAAAATGAAAAAAATGAATGGACTTTCAAACTAATCGATTGTAAAAAGCGAGGTTTTTTCGACTTACCAGATTTCAGAGCTTTAATTGAATTAATGTGTAGCGCTTGGATTTTGATGACTGGAAATCAAACAAGTTTTTTTTTATTTTATATATTAAATGATATTGTTAATTTGAAAAAAGTTTTTTTTTAATTTTTAATCATAATCCACATTTTATAAAATTTATCCTCAATATTTAATAAATTTTTTCGATCATTTTGCTTATGCCTCCATTAAATTAGATGATAACCTTTCGAAAAAAATCGATAAAATATCTCATGACCTATTTCATCAGATTGACATTCACAAAAAAGGCATAGTTGTTTTAGAGGATTTCAAAACTTCCTTGAGAGAAAATCCCAACCTATTAGAAGTCTATCAAATTTTGAATAATGGCATCACAGAGTCAATGGAAGTTCCCTTCGATCAAAACAATCAAAAGAAACTCCTCAAAATCAGCAATATTCTTGACTGTTTAATCATAGAAAACCATAAAAATTCTATAAATTTATCATATTTATCAAAAGAATCGATAAACCTAGTGGTTGCGAGCTCATTTATGGTTCCAACCATCAGCAGAGATAGTCAAAGCTGCATAAAAATTCATGAGAACAATGGTTCCCAAATCAAAGATGTTTTTGAAAAGAATGAAAACGATGATTCTACAAAATATTTAAAAGAAAATAAATTAGAAAGAAAAAAAAATCAATTCAATCCAAATGCCTTTCACCAAATAAAATCTATAGTTTTAGACCCAGAAGAGGATTCTTTCGGAAGAAATAGAAAGAAAACTAAAATTCTCACTCTATCACCAAAACATTATAGGAAACATTCAATAAAAGAGGACAGTGAGGAGCTTAAAAGTGATGAGGATATGAATAACAATGAAAATGGATTTCCAAATCTAAAAGCAAAAAGAACGAGTGAGAAATATAAAGAAGGGAACAAAGAAAAATTGAATAAATTTCAAAATGCTAAAACTGTCAATCTTAGTGAAAGTAAAAAGGCTTTATTTCTTATCTAATAATTAATAAATAAATAAATAAATAAATAAGATTTAATTTTTAAAAAAATTGATAGAAAAGGAAGAAAACAAGAATTTTGGTGAGATAATCAAAGACTGCCAAGAAACAAATGATAAGATTTTAATAAAATTGAAAGAGATTAGAATGCTAGCTGAAGGCAGGGATGATTCGAAAAAATCCATCTTTTATGAAAGCTATCAGTATTTTTTTATATTTTTAAGAGAAAACATTTTTTTTTCTTTAATTTTTTTTTAAAATCTCAAAAAATTAAAAAAGAAAAAAAACTCAAGAAATCCTTTTGAAGCAAAAAATCAAGAAAACTGCTCAAAATATCCATAACAAAAAAAATATGGATAAAAAAGGGATCATAAGCTTTGGCAATGAGAAATGGAATTTCGTCCTGAATATGATGTTAGGCATTCAAAACGCCGTCCGAAGTGTCTACGTTATTGATAATTATGTGCTAAACGATGAAGATTTCAAATTATCCTATTCTTTTGAAATAATTCCAAGGTTATTTAAGTTATTTAAAAAAGAATTATCGTTAAAATTTATTTGTAATTGAAAGAAAAACGCATTTTACCAAATATTTATCAATTTCCTATCAGTTTTTCGACTTTGCGCCTTATACTTTCTATATGATGCGGAAAAAAAACAATATAACAAATGAAGCGTATTTAAATTCGATTGGAGTAGATCATTTTGTCTCAGATTTGATACAAGGAAAAGTGTCGACTTTATCTGAATTGATCTCCTCAGGCAAAAGTGGATGCTTCTTCTATTATACAGCTGATGGAAAATATACACTGAAGACTATTCACAAGAAAGAATACACGTTTTTCATTAAGATTCTCAAAGATTATTATGAATTTCTTACAAAATACAGTGAATCCTTCATAACAAAGTTAAGTTAAATTTTAATATTTGTTATTAATATTTTATTGATTTGTTTTTTAAAAATTAAGAATTTATGGTCTTCATAAAATAACATACAAAGCTAAGGATAGTTTATTCACCAAAAAGATTCATTTCATTGTGATGGAAAACATTTTCAATACTAACCAAGAAATCCATAAAAAATATGATTTAAAAGGCTCTTTATACAAAAGGGAAACCGACACGAAGTCTTTTTTCTTTTAAATTTATTTCTTTTGATTTTCAGTCCTCTTTATTTTTTTAAAAGAAAAGAGATTCTTTCACCACAAAAAGACAAAAATGCTCTTGCAAACAAGTTAAAAATTGATTTGCCAACTGAAATCAATGATGAATTCAAAAAGCAAATGGAACTTGATTGCGAGTTCCTCAGCAAACACAACATCATCGATTACAGTTTCTTGGTGGGAATCCATCATAAAGAACTTGTCGATTCTACTGCCTCAACCGAAAAATATAAAATTTTGGCTGCTCAAACCAAAAGCATGATTTACGATAAGAACACCTTACAAACTGTAAAACCTTCTCTATTTTTATAGATTTTTTCATTTTCGAAAAGACAAATAATTATTATCTTATTTCTCAATAATTTTTATTTTGAATTAGAACAAAAGAATGTATGAATCCACAGATAAATCAATCACTTATTTTTTTGGAATAATTGATATTTTTACAAAATTTGAGTAAACAAAACAAAAAAAGATGAATTTTTTGCTAAAATTTCTGTTTCAAGTCTTAAAAAACGTGGGGAATACATTTTTAAAAAGATGATTTTTGGGCCAACAATATCAGCGATCCCCCCAGAGAACTACTCCCAAAGATTCAGAGATTTTATTTTCGAACTTTTGGAAGAAAAATGATGAGAAAATCAATGAAAGAGAGATAAATTTAAATCTTGTTAAACAATTGTTTAATTTTTTGTCTTAAAAACTTACAATTTGTTAAAATTGATAAAAAAATTACTTAAAAAGTTCTTTGTTTTTTTGTGGGGATGAAAAATTATTATTTTCTTCTTTAAAATATTGATTCACATATAAGTCCAGTTCTTCAATTCTTTTATCTAATGAATTTATTATATTTAAGAATATTTTATCAATTGAATTTATACTCAAATCTTCCATTTTTATCTTATATTTCTCATTCAATTGTTGGAAATGAAAGTTAAATTTTGAAAATGAGCTGTTTATAACATCCTTTATGTCCTTGTCTGTCAAACTTCTTTCTACAATAACACTAACCTTTTCAGGGGAATGTGGACTAGATTTAATGATTTCTGACATCCTTTTGAATTTTTTTCTTTTTTCTTAAATAACTGAAACTTTTATTAATTTTTTAAATAAATTGAATAATTTTTTTTTTTCTTCAAATAAATGAAAAATTAACTAATTTTTCGAATCTTTAACAACACTACCTGTATTAATAAAGCTCCCCGTATTTTTATTAAGGGAATCCCCTTTTTTTATTATGTTCTGCCTTAATCTGATCTTATTCGTAGATTTATCTTTATTCCCTTGCAATAAATTCCCTAGATTCTTTTTCATTTTCTCTTTATTTGCGTTAAGAATAGCTGTTATTTTATCTTTTTCAATGCTTTTTAAATCGGTTTTATGCTTTAAAAACATCGCACTTTTAGATTCTTCCATCGATTTCGCATTTTTCAACGGTTTTATTTCAAACATGTTCTTTAGAAAATAAAAAAACCTTTAAAAAGATTAATTTTTACTTTTTTTTGTAATTCATGAGTTTTTTTCTCTTCAAATTTATTTTCAATTTCCAAATGATTTTCTTCATTTGAATTTTGCTTCATTAAAACATGATTTTTTTCATTTGTCTTTTGTTTTTCAGGATGTTTTTCATTTAAAATTTCTTCATTTATTTTTTCTTTAGTCTCCAAATTCAAAAAATCATCGTAATTTTCTTCTTCATCATTATATTTATAGATAGCAAGATCAATATCTTCCTCTTCATTTATATCATAATCTTCTTCTTCTTCTTCACTTGATTTTTCAACCTGAAACTCATTGATTAAATTCATCAGATTTTGTGGAGCTATTTCCCCCCCTTGTTTTAAAATATTATTTCTTTGATGCTTTAATATCTTCAAAGGGTTCCCAAAAAATGCCACATCATTTGAACTTACCAAAGAACTCATTCCATTATCGAAATTATTTTTAATTATATTGACTTCTGGACGAAAAATTGATGCTGTTTTTGGTCTTATTTGACTTATTGAATGATTTTTATCAAGAATCATCGTTTCATTTGCCTTTGTTTTTTTATTCGACTTGGATTTTTTTATCGAATAAAGGATCATTTCTTCTTCTTTGAGGTCGTTCTTTATCTCATTTTGGAAAACGTCCTCTGCTCTTGATTTTATCTCAGAAATGTTGATCTCTCCTTGATATTTCCCGAATTTCTTCAGCAAAGCTTCTAACGAATCATCAATATCCTCAATTTCTTCATTTCTTTGATTTTGATTTATAATTTCAATTTTCATTTGATTTGAGGCATAATTTCTGGGTTTTTCATCTAAAATCTCAAGATTCTCCAACAAATCTAGCACACATTTAGGATAACTGCCACTTTTTGTGATGGGATTATCACTTAAATTCAAACTATACAAATTTTTCAAATATTGTAAATATTCAACATTTATCAAATCAATCTCATTCCCCTCTAAATCTAAAACCTGCAGGTTTTCCAGAAAGCCAATATCAGTTAAATCCTTTATATAATTAAAGGAAATATATAGTTCTTTTAGATTCTGAAACATCATTATGCCGCTTATATCATTCATAGAACATCTTGAAGCCCATAAGATCTCTAAATTTATCAGACTTGTTCCCATATCTCGCAAAGAACCCATTCTTGACCCATTTATCTTCAATTGTTTGAGATTAGGTAACAGATTCCCAAGATTTTGTAAAGAATTATAACTTAAATCAACCTTTGAATGAAATTAATTTCAAAAGAATTATAACTTAAATAAACCTTTAAATGCAATTTAGAAACTGTGGGAAATTCAGAAGAATCGACTCCGACTAAAAACGCTAGACTTTCTTCATTAATCTCTTGATTAAAAATATTCTCATCTTCATCTTCGAGAATCGCGAATTGCAGATCTTCTTTATCTGGAATCAAAGAATCCTTTTTATAATTGGGAAATGTTGTTAATGTGGTTTTCGCACTTCGATTGTTATTTCCCAAGTCGTTTTTCTTCTCGAATAACATGTCGGGGTTGGGAGTGCATGGACGAATCTTAAAGTTTATTGTAGTTGTCGTCTTTTCTAAAGAATCAGATGAGTTAAAAGATTGATTTTTATCCTTTTCTTTGGTTTTCACTTTTTCTTTAGTTTTTTCCTTTTCTTTGGTTGTTTTTTCTAGTAATTTTGGTGTTTTTAAAGAGTCCTTTTTCTGGTGCTTAAAATGATCAATGTCTAAGTTAATGTTTTTGGATTTGAGATCGGAAAGGAGTTTTGAGGAGATTTTAAGCTCGGACATTTTTGCTTCGGTTTTATTTATCAATTTTTTTAAGTTTGTGTTTAAATTTAAAAATGAAGAAAAAAATTAATTTTTTAGAAAAAAATTACAATTTTTTTTTCTTTCAAATTTTTTCAATAATTCCAGAAATTTTTCATTTTTTCCCTTTAATTCCTAATTAATCAATAAAATTTAAAGTTGAAATTAGTATGGTTATAACCAAAGCCTATCATTGTTTCTTGTTTTTCTTCTTCTTCCTCCAAGTCTCCCCCTCGGACTACAATACTTTCTACAACTGCCAAAGCAATTCCAACGCAACCTCACTCGACCAAATCGATTTACATTATATTGACGCAATTTTTTTCATCATAGCTGGTCCAATCGCTTCTATCATATGCCTCACTTTCTTGATAATTTTCCTTTTAAATCGAGATTTATTGAAGAATCAGCCTGGTGATCTATATTTTGGTGCTACTTTTTCTGAATTGATTTTATCGATTCATTGGACTATTTCTGGAATTCAATCACTTTATAATCGCAATCATAATAATAATCCTTTAAAAAATGATGATGAATTCTGTCAAATCAATGCTTTCATCAGTGTTTTCGCAGGCACTTGGGAAATGATGTACAATATATGTTTCTGCGTATATTTGATTCAGAAAATTAGAACTTTGATAAATCCTGTTGAAATCCCGAAATTTTATTATCATTTAATTTCTATAATTTTCAGCTGTGCATTCACTTTCGCTATGTATAAAACAGATAATCTTGGGAAGAATCTATTTGGAACTTGTTCTTTTGTGGCTGATTCAACTGTGACTTATTTAGGACCAATAGTGCTTGTGATATATTATCTTTTCTCTTTTTATGCAATTTTTTATTTCAATAATTATATCCCAGAAGTTCTAGATTTACCACAATTCTCATCTTCTCGCAGAAAATTTCTGAATTACTATTATAAATATATCCTTGTTACAAGCTTTATATGGATTCCAGTGATTGCCACTAATTTGATTTCTACCCTTAATTGCAAATATATCCAGGAACCGCTTGTTGATATTGCTTTAACAATTGGGGATATCAATAAATTGAATACACCAATAACTCTTACTTTAATGAGGATGATGGACCCTTTTATCAAGACGAGACTGATTGAAATTTATGAAAAATTAATGAAGAAAGATAACAATGAGAAAGAGTTTTCTATGTGTATTGAAAATGATGTGGAAGAACCTTTAAATAGAACAAATGTGAAGCCTGAAACTATTACAATCATCACTGATAAAAAAAATATAAATAAAACAATTAATTATGAAAGTGCTAATGAAATTTCATCAATCTTTAGTAATGTTTTGGAACCAAAGAGCGAAGAATATTATTATATCAAACCCAATAGAAAAACAACGTCAAATTATACACATAATTTGAAGAAAAAATTGGAATCTAACAACGAAGGTGCTGAAAAAGAAGAAATAACAGATTATGGTCTTAATTCTTTAACGGAAAATGCAAAGGTGATGTATATGAAAGCCATGATAATCGGGATTTTAGTGAATATAAAGAAATTAAAAGCCCTTAAAGGCTTGAAAAACTCTAGTTTTTTCAATTTAACAGATTTTTCTGAGAAAGTACAACAGAAAAAACTTGAAAGAAACAGCTTTTTTTCTATTGATAACCATGTGATAAAAAAGGAATTTCCAGAAATGTGGGAGAAATTTTCTTGTGATTTCGAGAATATTGATCTGAAAATCACTTATTTTTCTCCTAAACTATTCAATGAATTGTTGATTAACGACTCAAAATTCATCGATTTAGCAGTTTCTTTAGCTCTTGAACGAAATCTTGATCAAATTAAGAATTCAAGCAAAGCTGATGGAGGTCGTGGTGGCCAGTTTTTCTTCTTTAGCTATGATAATCAAATAATACTGAAGAGTTTATCAAATGATGATTTCAAATGCTTGCATAAAATATTGAAGCCTTATTATGAATATATGGTGAAAAATGCTGATTCGCTCATTATGAAGATTTATGGGGTTTATGAGTTCACGTTTTACAATAATAAAAAGAAGAAAAAAACCTGTATTTTTTCACAAAAAGTGATGATTATGAGGAATTTATCTGGATTTCCGAAGAGTTTCATTGAAAGGATATATGATTTGAAAGGTTCGACGTTCCAAAGAGAATCTTTATCGAAAAAACAAAAGAAAGAGAATGTTGTTTTGAAGGATATCGATTTTTTAAAGCTGGAAAAAAAATTGTTCATTGAAAATTCAAACAAAAAAAAATTGATTGAAACTTTAAAAAAAGATGCTATGTTTTTCAAAGAAAACGGAATTATTGACTATTCGCTTTTAATCATTAAGATAAATACCAAGAAATCTGTTGAGTTCTTCGATTGGGATAATTTCTCCTCACCTGCGATTGATGGGCTCTGGTCTTTGGAATCTATAAAGGAAAATGGAAGAAGATACCATATAGGAATCATTGATTATTTACAACCTTATAATTATAAAAAGATTCTCGAAAAATATAGTAAAAAACTAATGAAAGCTAATATAAAATTAGACACTTCTGCACAGGATCCGATTATTTATTCTAATAGGTTTTGCAGATTTGTGGAAAAAATTTTGGCTATCGATGAAGAAAAAGAAAAAGAATATTAAAAAGATAAAAAGGAACTTAATATATCTTTTTAAGAAAATAGTTTGTCTCTTCTAATAATTTTTTCTAAAAATAAAATATTCATTTTCGCTGTAAACAGGTCTTTTAAATTTAAATAATGTTTCTTATTATTTTCTTTAAAAATAACTTTTTAGCTTTTTTTTCATCGTCAATCTTCTTATATTCTGTCCCTATATTTAAATAATCATTTGACGAAATATTCACAACATTTAACCCTTCTTTTTTTCCCACAATTTCGTTTTCATTTTGAAAAATAGACTTTAATACCTTATTTCCCTCTAAATTCATGCAATAATGCTCATCACTATTCACATTTATCGCATTTTTTCTATCTTTCAAGAGAAAATCAACTTTTATCCCAGTTTTTGTAAAGAATTCAATCTCTACAATAAGATTTTCCTCCATTAAAAATTCTTGAATTTCTGATTTTATTGCTTTTGTTGTGAATCTTTTCCCATGATGAAATTCAATTTCTTCAATAGTTTCATCAAGATTCTTATAAAAGCTTTTCAAGTTCTCGTTTGAAGAGAAAGGATCCAGTAATTGAATATTTGTCAAATGAAAGGTTTGATTGTATAAATACCAACTATAAGCATTTTTTTTCAATTCATTCAAATTTAATTTATCATTTAAGAAGAATTCGCCCAATTCTTTCAAAAAATCTTCATTATTTTGATGCGGTTTCGCGAAAGTGAAGGACCATGCCAATAAAACTAAGAATTCAATAGAGAAATATCTGAAATTTGCTTTGATTATCATTAAACACTCATTAAAATCATTATAATCTTGATAAATTACATTGAAAATATAAACTAAACGAGCACATAAAGCAGGATCGATTTCTTTGTCTTCTTTCAAATTTTGTTTAAAACAATTAAAAAATGATTCTTTCAATAAATTTCTTGTAGAGCCTGTAATTTGAACTATTGTTGAAATAATCGTTAAATAACTCAAACTTTCTAAATTCTTTGTGTTTTTTTCTTCAATTAAATATAAAATAATTGATTCAAACAGTTGTTCATTGCGAAAATTGACACTTGCCAATGTGAATAATGTGCTTACCAACCATTTTTCATTTATTTTCCCTTTGTTTGTCTCAAGAATTTTTGCAATTTCAAAGAATGGGATATATTTTGGACTTGTTGGTTTATGCAATTGACTATTTAATTTAATTAATTAGCAAAAATTTTATTATTTTTTTATAAATAAATAATTTTTACTTGGGAAATAAAGAAATCATCAACATACTTTCAAAGAAATAATTGATATGGAATTTAAATTGAGGTTTTTTCTGCACATAATCAAAATATCCTAAAGACACTGCCATCTTAGATAAAGAGAAATCTCGAAATCTCTCATAATCTTTTAAAGAATCCAACATTTTTTTCCTCAAATTTAAAATCAAATCCTTTTGTATTAAATTCAAATCTGCAAAAACAATTAAAAGTGAACTAATTTCCTAAAAAATTAAAAAAATAATTTTTTTCTTTTATTTATTTAATTTATTCTTACATCCAAAGTGAATTTTTCAACATATTCCAATATTTTACCATTAATTTTTTCAAGAAACCCTTTGATCTTTCCAATAAACAGCTCATTTCTTGGTTTTAGGTTTAAAAATGCTGAATAAAAATAACAAACATCTGTAATATCCTTTAAATTTTTTTTAATTATTTTAAATTTACTAAAATTCATACATTTTCATCGAATTCATCAATCATCACTTGATTCTCAGAAAGGATATCTAATGATTTTTGAAGTAATTCCAATGATTTTTCAGATTGATTCACGCTTATAAATAAATTGAACCCCATAAAAGCAAACAAATTATTGGTTTTCCCCATTTTTTCTTCTATACAAGAAAAAAGCTCTTTGGAAAATTCTGGTTCTTTCTTCAAGTCAAGCATTGGAAAGTTTATAAGACCGCGACATAAAAAACTCAACTCTTCAATTGTAAATTTTTTCATTCTGCTAACAACCTAAAAAAATAAAGAAAAAATTCATAAGAAAGGAGAAAAATCATTTAATTTAATAAAAAAAATCAAAACCTGTTTAGTAATTCGTGGAGCCAAAACAATGAAAATTCTTTTATTTATAAGCCCCTTTTCATCCTTATGAATTTTCGCTATCGCCCAAACCGTATTAACAAATTCCCTATTATTGAGTGCATGCACTGAATCTGTGATACACCTTAAGATTGCTGCATATCTCTTATCGTTGATAACATGCACAATACTATAATGTTTCTTCAATTTAAACAAGGAAATTTTCTGCAGCATCGATGAAATTAATGCTGGACTTCTGATTTCTTTTGAATTATCGAACATAAGAAACATTTCTTCTACATTCTGAAGATTATATTTCACATAATTCAAGCTTTCTTTTTCTGTTAAATCTTTGAATTCAGCTCGCCCTTTGACTCTTATATCCAAAGCATTATTCACGAATTGATCAAAGAGAAATTCTTCAAAAGCTTTGATTTTCTGAATCAAATGCAAATTCTCTAATATACGTTGCTTTTCTTTGGGCTGGATCTTTATAATAGCTTCAAAAAAAAGCGCCAGTTTTTCAAAATCATATTGAGTTAAATTCTCATCTAATTGGAACCCCATGCTTTTTATCATAGAAATATACAATTCCTTATCAGTTTCGAAATCTTCTGGTAGATTTTTCCCCAAAACTGTAATTTCTTTGGTATTGTCTTCTAAGAAACCAGCAGTTTCTGATTCTTTTTTTTTCGCTTGCATCAACTCAACACTTTTCATTATAACTTCATTGATGTTTTTCTCATTGTCCAATAGCCCGCTTTGCAACAATAAAGCCAATTTCTGGTTCTCATTGGAATGAAAAAACACATTATCTATCCTATTATTCTTTAAAATGTTCATATTTTCTTTATAATCATGATATTTCTGCCTCAAATCCAAAAGAAAACTATCATTATTCAGAGCATTAATCGGTAAAAAATGTTCTACCATCAATTCTTGCTTTCGCAATAAACGAATGACCTCATTTTTTCTGAAAAAAACCTTATTAAAATGCTTCATTTCTTCAATTTTTCTTAAATTTTCTCTCCGATTTTCAGGTAAATTGGCGATTTCATGCTCATCTAAAAATTTCTCAGCCATTTCACCTGGTTTTGTTGTTATAGCTTTTTTGTAGTTTTCTCTAAGAACCTTATTCAATTTCTTTTTATCCTCAGCGAATTTCAAACCAAATTTCTTCAGGTTTTTGTCAAGAGGGGCTTGAGATAAAGGACGAAATTTTTGAACGTCGTAATCAGAGATGAATTTCTTGTGATCTTCCTTTATCGACTCTTGGATTGTTTGGACTTTTGTGAGATCTTTGTCAACATTTTGGATGATTTTCTCATCTCGTGAGCCAAAAGAATATGTGGGTCTGAGATGAGGAATATTAATATGACATCTCAGGAAAAAAGATTTAAGCATTGTTTTTTTTCTCTCCTAATTACGAACGATGGATTTTAAAAACACAAAATTTGGATTAAATTCGCTATTTTTGATTAATTACTTTTTTAAGAAAAAATTTAGTTATCAGAAAACAACACATTTTTTTTATATTCGATAGAAAAAATTTAAAAAAATGAAGTTTAACAGACAAAACCAAAATAAGAGCAAGAAAAACATGTTATATTGCTCAAAAAAATTACCAACAAGGAATTGAACAAACTCAATATTTAAAAAAATAAAAAATGTTTTTTACAACAACAAAAAATTTTTTAAAAAAAAAAAAAAAAA
>JFJP01027892.1_pt1 | contig 13153 bp, 14 predicted proteins | sample 431651 | NCBI WGS metagenome assembly JFJP01 (sample SAMN02602958, study PRJNA72255) | Microbial mat metagenome, whole genome shotgun sequencing project. | biome: fresh water; feature: sink hole; material: water; isolation source: purple microbial (photo- and chemosynthetic) mats found in...
CCTCTTGCTTTGTGAATTTGTTCTTTCTCTGATAATTTGGCAGGAGTCCCTTCATAGCCAAAGCTCTTCTTCTGTTTTTGAACCAGGTCTCTAAATGTTTGACTGTTCGATTGGTCGTTTGAGCCAATTCTTTCAAGTCTTCTTTGTTGGGGTATTTGTTATTTTTGAAAAATTTGCAAAGTTTTTTTGTCTCTTCATTCAGATCTTTGGCCTGAATATCATCGAATTGTTCTGAACTCAAACTTGAATTGGTCGTGAGTAGGGCATCAAGACAATTCTTACCAGTTTTGGACTTTAGGATGATGATATCCTCGTTTTTGAAACCTCTTTCATCAGGATGACCATATTTTGAATTTAATAAGTGTGAAGCATAAAAGGATGAAGTTTTTCTATCATCAGCGAAATTCGATGAATTGAAAGAAGCTAGATTAATGGCGTTTTGACATGGAAAATTCATTTGGATTAAGGTATTTGAAAAATTCAGATATTGGTGGAAGGGATCTGAGAAATTGGAAAGAACGTCTTCTTTCGAGATTAATAATAAAAATTTTGAGGCTTTTTTGTTTGGATTATAATTTTCAGAATTTTAAAAGAAGGAATATCTTCTGAGAAGCTTAATTTCGTCATTAAAATATCTAAAGTTTTTTTTATCATCGACCGAAAATTCTTAAATTTCTAACATAGTCGATTTTCATCAAGAACAAAAAAAAATTTTAAAAATTTAACGAAATCGCCAAATGCAGTTTATTGCGAACAAGTAAACAGAAATTTCTTTTGAAAAGATAGGAAGTTTGAGAGAGGGCTTCAAAGATGAATTTCACAAATTCATTTTTAGGGTATAATTTTTTATTTTAATGATTTTTGCAGATTAGCAAGATTTTTTTAAATTTTTCAGGAAATTTTATAATTTGAAAAAAAAAAAATTTATTTGTATGATGTATTCTGAAAAAGACCGAAAAATGGAAATTTAAAGCACTATTTCAAAATCAAAACTCAAGTGTTGCACCTGTAATTTAATTGATTTTTATCAATCATTTCATAGATTTCTTATCAATCTCCATAGACCTGCTATTTTGGCTTTCATATTATTTTTTCGCACTTCTATGTTATAATTATGCTTTATATTATGGGATTTTTTATAAAGCTCAAAAAATTCAGGCAGTCTATGATAATTAATTATTCATATTATTCGTAATTCCACTGTTGTAGTTTTTTTTTTTTTTATATATATATTTGATTTTTTATAAAGTATAATGCTCAAAAAATTTAGCATTAATTTTCGCCTATAATATAAATGATAAAACATTTTTTTTGAGAAAAAATATTTGATTTAAAAAAAACATAAAAATAAACAAAAAACACTAAATTTTTGCTTTCAATGAAATAAAAATATTATTACTCAATTAGAATAAATAAAATATTCTAAATTTAACCATTTTTCTAGATAATATTGATTGCCATAGATGGTTTATCATAAAATATAAATTTATCTTCCTTATCACGAAAAAAAAAAAACAATTAAAAAAAGCATCAAATTCAAAGTTTTTTTTTTTTTTATCCTGAAATATAAATAATTTCGTTAAATTTCCAAAATTTTATCTTTGATTAAAAGGCTTTTATTACTTTCATTCTCAATTTTATTCCATTCTCCTGGCGAAATAGTCTTGATTTTATATTCCATTTTCTTCAGAATCCTGTATTTTCTTTCAGTATTGACATTCAATTTCTTTTCATTGACATAATGACTTTTTCCATTGATTTCAAAGCAAATGTTCGGCTCAATAAAGAAATCAATAACAAAGGGTCCAACCATTTTCTCTTCTACGAAATCAATCTTCAATTCTTGCAAAATTCCTTTCATATTTTTTTGAAAATATGATCTATTATTCGCAATTTGATTGCGATTATCTCTCTTTAGTTCAGCAAATGCTAAAAGTTTAGGAAAATCATCCAGTTTTTTTGAAGAATATTCATATTTGATGTTCAAAACAATGATTTTCGCTAAAGTCAGATATTTTTCGAAATAAACACTATCAGCTTCAAGTTTACCAAGGTTTTTCTCTATAAAATCAAGCAGATTATTCATTATATCAAAATTTTCTATTCGGTTTATCAATAAAACATTCAAAACATTTAAACTTTCAAACAGGTTTAAATTGTTCAGATTTTCATTAATAAGTTTTTCATAACTGCGGATCAATTCAATTTTCTTGATTTCATAGCGTCCCAAAGCCGAAAAATATTTCAATTTACTCTCTAATTTAATATCATTTCTATTCAATACCTTTTCCTGCAAGAAACCCTCGATTTTATTAAAAAATTCATCATCAAATTGGTTTTCTTGAGTGTAACAGTTCAATAAATTATAAAGCACTATTTCAAGAATTGCAGGATTTTTCTCCTTATTTATTTGCTCCCAATAAAAGTTTTCTATGCTTTTTATCTCCTTCGCAGAAAAAAGCGCGAATTTCTCCAAAGGAAATGCTAGATAAGAGTTCTCTAAACAAGAGAATTTCCTTATATTTTGCAAATACTTCTCTTCAATTTCATTGTAAATCACTTTATTTCTGATAGAATCACGATTATTAGACACGATAATCAGCAAACTTAAAGCATCTGAATAATTTTCAAAGAATTTCGACAAGTTTTTTACAATGAGATTTTCAATAATAGGTTCAAAATTCTGTAAATATTTTTTCTCAAAACTGGTTTTTTCCTTAAAAATGGCCAATTCTAAACAATTCGAGTAAAAAACAAGAATTTGTTTATTTGTGAGCTTTTGTGCATCTTTTATTCGTTCAAGAAGAATGCTATAAATGTTTTCAATGAAATTCAAATTGGATTCATCGTTTATTTGAACGAAAGCGAAAAAATACAAAACCAAAACCTCAAAACGTTCTGTTTTTAACTCATTATTCAAAAATGGTATGATTTTTCTGAACAATCTAGAGATATTATTCACGCAATCTTCTTTGTTTTTTTGATTTAAAGTCTCATTTTTCCTGATTTTTTTCAAAAGAACCCCATCACCTTGAATTATCGAGTTTATTTCGACTTTTGTTATGCCTTTTAAATGATGGAAATTCAATAAAAGGTTCAAATCATTGATCAAACCAGTTTTGAGTTCGTTTTCGGAAAGAGAATTTGCGAAAATATTCAAAATATTCAAACAAGAATGATAGTTTATATCATTTATATTGCGATTGTTCAGTTTCCCTAATCTAAATATAATTGTCTCTATTTCATTTGCAAAAAAGGCCAGCTTATCAGGAGTTAAAGCTTTGCCTTTATGCAAAGCGGTAACCATCATTGAAGCTTCGAGAAAGCCAATTTTCTGTGTGAGTTTCTTCAGAAAATTGTATAACGTATCGAGTTCTTCTTTCGGAAAGATGATTTTATGGAAATAATTGGTTGTAATTAGAAGAGAAAGCGATTTAGAATCTAATTTCTCCAGATTTTTCTCTTGTAAAAGATTTTTTTTAATGAAGATTGCAAGTTCTGAATTAATTTGATGTTTATTCAATCTGACGAGAATCAAAGCTAGTTTTTCAAAGGAGTTTTTCTCGAACATATTCTCTATACAATTCAGTGGAATTTCGACAATATATTGATCGAAATTGCTTTCTTTCAAATGAATATTCAGAGAAATAATAGCTTCAATAGGAGAGATTGACAGATTTTCTTTCAAAAGCTTATGAACTCTAAGAAAAATCTCTTTTGTATGCTGATCCTCGCAAATTGCCATTCTATTTAGACAGATATTTATCATAATTACCATCTTAAGCATAAAACTTTCAGTCTTTTGGTAATTTTTTAGTGTCTGTTCTGCACATAAATCACATAAAACGTTGAAATTTTTGTAAATTTCTGGAGGGAATTTTAACCTATAAACATAGACATTCTTCAAAATATCCAGAATAACTCTTTCGAATTTCTGGCTCATTTCCTCGAAATTCTCAATAAATGGATTAATAGTTTTCTCATTAATTTGCATAAAAATATCGAGAAGTTTAGTTTTTTCTGCTTCTGAATAAGAAATTTCTTTGCTTTTTTCCTTCAAAAAAACTTTTTTATTAAAGTTTAAATATAATCGAAATAGAGAATCCTTCAGAATTTCCAGATTTTTTTGATCATTTCGGTAAAAGTTCTTGAAATGTGAATCAAAAGATTGAAATTGCTCTTGGATTTCTTTATCATGACTCAAATCAGCTGAAAATTTCCCTTTAAATTCTTTGACTCCTTTGAAAATTGGAGCAGAAAATTTCATGGAAAATTTGCTGGTGAAGGTCTTAAGCGTGTTCGAAGAATTTTTGAAAAAAATTCTAAACATTTTGAATGAATTGGCTTTGTTTTGATAATATTAATAAAGAAAAAAATATCCAAATTTGAAATTCAACACATTTAAAAAAATAATTAAATTTTTTGAATCGATGAATTTTCCATGAGTCTTTTAATAATAAACCCTTCAAATTAGTCATAATATAATATAGAAACGAACAATTTTTATTTTAAAATCTAAAAACCTTCAAATAAATCAAAATTTTTTTTTTAATTTTTACATAAAAAACTGAAATCCTGTATATATTTTTTTGAATGTTTTCTTCAAAATCAGTAGATTGTAAAAAACATCCCCGAACCAAAGCAATTTTTGTCTGTTGCCTTCAGAATTGCAATTTCGGCAATTTCATCTGCGATATCTGCATCAAAAACGAGCCTCATCACAATTCTGTCCACAAGCATTTCATTTTTAACATCAATGATTTTCTCACTCATCAAAATATTAAACTTTCAACAAAGCTTTTGCCCTCTTTGACTCAAACAGTGACAGATATTGAGAAGAAAATATCTTCATATTCACAGCATCTCGAGACCGAAACCCAGGAAATAGATCGAGATTTTGCAGCTTTATTTAAAATTTTCTTTAATGCGAGTGAAACAACCAAGAATTTCTTGAAGGATAACATAAAAAATGAATTAAAAAAAATTAATGAAAAGCTGAGTGTTTTAAAAAAAAGCCTAAAGGATATAAATGAACAGGATCCGCCTAAAAAGGAAACATTTTTGCCAAATTTTTTAACCAAAGATCCTGATAAGATCGAGGCTTCATCTACAGAAGAATTGATCACTAAACTCATTGTGAAAAATCAACCATTTAATCGTTTAAGAGCTGAAATAGTGGGGTTTAATCTGGAGATTGATTCCACGACTAATAACCCGATAAAATATAAGAAAAACGACCAAGCTAAAAAATTTTATGAGGATATTAAAGAAAATTTTGATAAATCCTGTAAGGATATGTATCGGCAATTTAAATTATTAATTGAGGGTGGTGAGCTTTCAGATATGAAGAAGAGCATTTTCACTATGAAAAAAAGCTTGCAGCCTCAAACTATTTCCATTGATCTGGATTCAGTAGCCAATAAGAATATGCAGTCACCAAATCAAAAGATTAAGCAAATACCTGTTGAAGATGATGAAATAAGTGAGATTTATTCAAAGATTTTAAGTTTTTTAAAATAGTTTTGGTTTTTAGTTTTAAAAAACAAAGTGACATTGCAATCCTTCCCAGATGAAGTTAATCCAAATATCGCAAAAGTCTTCAAAAGTTTCGGCGCGATTAACTATAAACAAGAAGAAATTTATCTCAATAACCTTCCGGAACAAGGTCCATTTCAATATGAAGATCGTTCAATATATCAAGGACATTTAAAAGATGAAATGAAACATGGTAGAGGCAAATTTTTATTCCCTGATGGAGCTTATTATGAAGGATATTGGAAGGATGAAATTCCCTTTGGTTTCGGCAGATTTATTAAAACAAATGGGGATTTTTATGAGGGAATGTGTATAAATTTGAAAGCTGAGGGTAAAGGAAGTTTTTTTTCACCTGATGGCTATGTTTATAATGGTGAATGGGAAAATGATAAAAAGCATGGGTTAGGACAAGAGGTATTTCCAAATGGTATGGATATTAAAGGGACTTATGAGAATGGAGTTTTGAACGGTAATGCTTTGATTAAATTCCCTGACGGATCGGCATACAATGGAGAGGTCAAAAATCAAAAGGTTACAGGTAAAGGGGAATTTACTTATGCAAACGGGGAAAAATATTATGGACAGCTTGTCAATGGAAAAAAAGAGGGGAATGGAGTTTATTTGTGGGGTGATGGCAGACGATATGACGGGCAATTTTCTAATGATGTTAATCATGGAAATGGGATGTTTTATTGGCCAGATGGGGTTATTTATAATGGGCAGTGGAAGAACGGGTTTCAACATGGTTTTGGGATTGAGAAAAATGAAAGGGAAGGAATTCAAAGAGAAGGTGAATGGGAGAATGGGAAATGGGTTAGATGGACTAAACAGCAAAAAGTTTAAAAATAAATAAAAAATTTAATAATGAATTATCAATTCTATATACAACCAAAATTGAATTTTTTTTTCTCCTTTTATTTTTTAATAGAAAAATAATTAAAAAAAAATTATAAATGTCAGAGATTATCTTAATTTTTTCAGGTGTTTAGAATAAACAGCCAAAAATTAAAAAATTTATTCAACATTTTAACTCAGATAAATTTTTTTTTTTAAAATAGTAAAATTTTTCTTTATTTTGCCGTTCGGGATTAGAAGTTGTTGAGAAGTTTTTTTTTACTTCGGTTCCGCTGTTCGGGAACGAATCAAATTTGACCATTTGGAGGTCACCGTTATGTATTGGGAAATGTTTGGGTTGAATTAAAAAATAAAATAAAAAAAAAATCGGTTATTTCATTGAAAAAATTTTTAAAGAAAATAAAATGGTTTATTTCTGGTAAATAAAAAGGGTGGTTTATTAAAATTTATTTTGTTAAATAATACAATGAGGTTCTAGATAATAACATTTTTTATCGAGTTTTTTTCCATTTGTTTCTTGTGTTTATCTAAATCCCCCGGAAAAAAAGCTAGAGGTAGCATATCCTTTATTGTTTTCACCATATATTCTCTGTTTGGCTTTACAGAATAAACTAACCAATCACTTCCAAATTCTAAACATACTTGTGCACAAGCTCCACACATCTAAAAGTCAATATTTTTCATCAAAGAATATATCTCAAAAAAAAACCCATTTGCAATCATCATCCATATCTGTTGTTAGCACAATTGCCTTAAATTTTCTATATCCTCTAGCTACAGCTGAAGCCACAGCAACTCTTTCAGAACATCTAATTTTCATTGATTTATAAAAAAAAAAAAACAATTCAAATTTACATTGTTAAACCGTAAGAACAATTTTCAACATTGGTACCCACTATTATTTCATTATTTTCTGCTAATAAAGCACTGCCTACTCGAAATTTTGAATAGGGACTGTATGAATTTTTTATGACTTCAAATGCCTCATCGATCAGTTTTTGCAGAAGTTCGTTATCAAGCAAAGCCAAATTGGATTCAGAAGAAATCATTTTTTATGTAAAGGATATTTATTTTTAACTCTTAAAAAAAAAAAAATTATTATTTTGTGTATTTTTTTAAATTTTTTTTTTATGTTTTGGGGGATTTTTATTCTCATTTTAATTATTTTCATTTGGTTTGTTGTATTCAAAACAACAAGAAAGAAACTAGAAATTGATTCCAAAACTAATATTTTAATTACTGGAGGATGCATGGGATTAGGATATCAATTATCTCAGATTTTTGCCAAAAACCATAAATGCAATTTGATAATTTTCGATATAAATGAATCACTTTCTGGAAAAATTAGTTTTCTCATTAATATTAAACTCAAATAATTCATTCATTTTAAGTTCAGAAAATAAATGAATATGGAGCACAAGCTTATTTTTACAAATGTGATATTTCTGATGCAGAACAAATTAAGACAAACGTGAAAATAGTTTTTGAAAAATTTAAAAAGATCGATGTTCTCATCAATAATGCAGGAGTTGTGACAGGGAAATTGTTTTTAAACACTTCTTATAATTCCATAGAAAAAACAATGAGTTTTCTATAAAAATTTATTTCTTTTTCTACTCTTCTGTTTAAATAAAAAGGAATCAATTTTCTGGGACCTGTTATTCTAATGAAACAAATCCTTCCTGAAATGATTTCCCGAAAACAAGGCTCTGTTATTAATATAAGCTCAATTATGGCTATGGCTCCTGGGATAGGAGTGGCTGATTATTGCGCCAGCAAATCAGCACTTTTAAATTTTCATAATTCTTTAAAACTAGGTCACAAATTGATTTAAATTTGTTTGATTAAATTTGGTTGGGTTTGTATCAGAATTAAAAAGAGAGAAAATTCCAATAGAATTAACCATAGTTTGTCCATATGTTTTGGATACTGGCATGTTTCAAGGAATAAATATCAAATTTTCAAAGTAAAAATTGTGTTTTTAATAATTTAAAAAATTTATTTAATCTTGAAATTTAGAATTTTAGGAATGCTTAGAACAGAAAAAGTAGCTCAAATTATTTACGAAAGCATTTTAAATCGAAAAAATGTAAGTCTCATTGGTTTTTTTAATTTATTCGCACTCATATTTTTTTAATTCTTTAGATTGTGGTTTTTATACCTTGGTACTTTAAAATAATTGTGTTTCTGATGGGTTTAACTCCACAATTCATTTCAGAGATGATATTATTATATCTCCGTACAACATAATATTTTGATTTTTTTAATTTATAATAATTGTGTAGAAAAAAATGCGGTCGAAAATTTTAAAGGAAGACAAGAGTAAAATATTAAAATAAAAGTTTTTAATTTTGTTTTTTAATTAAAAATTCTAATTATAGTTCATTTAAATTAAAAAAAAAAAAAATAATTAAATTTACACAAGCTTTTAGCATTCCCTGGAAAATCATCATCATCCAATCCATCCTTATCTTTTAGAAACTTCTTATTTTCTCTCTTTTCTGTTAGTTCTTTCATTTCTTGATTTCCAATCCTTTGAGCTTCTTGAACCCTTTCATAAAATATCAAAACTTCTTCCTCTTCAGTTTTATATAGCTCCAATTTTTTATTGATCAAATGTTCGATTTTCAAATAATTTTCAACATCATATTGGGTGACCAAGGTCATAGCACGACCAGCCTTACCAGCTCTTGCAGTTCTTCCAACCCTATGCACATAATCCTTAGTGTTCAAAGGCAAATCATAATTTACGATCAAATCCACAGATGGAATATCTAAACCTCTATATATTAATTATCATTGTTTAAATATAAAAATTATTTTTAGTTTTAGTTTATAAACCTGCTGGCTACATCAGTGGCTATCAGAATATTTTTCTCTTTTGCTTTAAATTTATTAAGAGATCCCAATCTTTTTACTTGGCTCATTTGGCCATGAATTGCCACAGCTTGAAACCCCAAGTTTCTCAATATTAAACATGTTCTATAATTAAAATAATTTGTAAATTTTTATTTTTAATAGTTAAGAAAGGTTTTTTGCCTGACTGCATTCATGCAGGTGGTCACAAAAATTATCACAATGTTTCCAGAAAATTGGGTCAGGAGATAAACCAAATAGCAGTCTTTGTATTTTGCAGGGATAAACATATAATTTTGAGTTAATGTCGAGACTGTTTGATATCTAATTTAAAAAAAATAATATTTTTTTAATAAAAAATATTAATTTACTTTGTAGAAACTTCGAGTTTTACTGGGTCTATTAAAGAGGCTCTTTGCAATTTAGTTACTTTGTTTGTCATAGTTGCAGAAAATAAAAATGTGTTTCTTTTTTTGGGGACTATCTCTAAGATTTGATTTATTTCTTTTTCAAAATCCATGTTCAATAATTTGTCAGCTTCATCCAAAACCTAATGAATTTCATAATAAAAGTGTTCCAAATGTTTTTTTTACTAAATATCTCAAATTTTTTAAATGAAATCCTTTTGTATTTTCTAAATGATACAACATTCTTCCAGGAGTTCCAATAACTTAAAAAAAAACCATCAAATTTTTTTCTAGAATTTTTAATACTTATATGTGGTTTTTTAGATAAGGCTATAGCTTGAGTCATAGGATCCAATCCTCCAACTATAACAACAGTTTTTAAGCTAATTGCAACTCCTAATGCTTCAAATTGTTCTGAAATTTGGATGCATAATTCTCTATGAGAAAATTAATATTGAGGCCTATTGATTTTTTTTTATGAAACCTTGTTGGAGAAAGAATCATTGCAAAATAATGAATAGGAGAATCTAAAAGAGCTTGAAGAATTGGCAAAGCAAAAGCCAGAGTTTTTCCAGAACCAGTTTCTGCTAAACCAATAATATCACGACCCTTTAATGTATATGGCAAAGATTCTATTTGAACTTTGGTGGGGATTTTGAAATTGAGTCTTTCGCAGGCTTCACATAATTCATCACAAACTCCTAAAGATTTGAATGTGGCTGTTTGATCTTGTTCTTTTTCTGGGTCTTGTTCAATTGGTTCATTATCCATCATTACTTAATTTTTTGTAAAATTTAATATCTTTTTTTTTTTTTATTATTGATGAAATTTAGTTTGGATTTTTTTATTTAATTTTTTTCTTTTTATTCAGTTTAAACTTTACAAATTTTTGAAGAAATGTTGAGTCGGTTTTTGTTTAAAAAATATTTATTTGGAAACTTCACGAGTTTATTGAGCTCTCAAAATAGTTTACTGCATCTCCGATTGCAATTCTTTGCTGAAAAAAAGGAGAAGGAGGCAGTTAAAGGAAAAAATAATAAAAAAGATGAAAATAAAATAGAAACGCAAACAAAAGAAAAAAAAGAAGCAAAAGGGGAAAAAAAACACAAAGAAATTAAAGAAAAGAAAGAAGTTCAAGAAAAGAATGAAGGTAAAGAAAGCAAAGAAGGCAAAGAAAAGAAAGAGCACATTGAAGGCAAAGAAAAGAAAGAGCACATTGAAGGCAACAAACATAAAGAAGGCAAAAAACACATAGAAACCATAGAAAAACATAATAGAACAAAGAAAAAAAATTATCATAAACAAAATCAAGAGAGAAAAAAAACAACAAAAGAAGACATCAAGCCAAAAACTGAAACAAAACCCAAAGAAATTAAAGAAGGTAGTTTAATCCAAATTTGATAAAAAATTAAACCCTTTATTTATTTAGATAAATTTAAGGAATTTGAAAATTATTTAGCGAAATATGACCCCAAACTCATGAAAAAAAGGTTTTTTTCTAGATCTTTTACAAATGATATTTTACCGACAATCAAATTCCTGCAAGAACATGCAAAGTTTAACAAATTCAACTTTTCATCGCTTATGAGTCAAAAGCCAAAGGCATTTTTGATGCTGGATAATAACGCTGATAGATACAAAATTAATCAAAAGGTTTCCATCAAAGAGCTTCATGAATATTTTTTGAAAGAATACAGTTTTATCCCAACTTCCTTCAAATGTTTATTCTTGAAAAACCCTCAAATATTCAATTACACTATGGAGGAAATCAACCAAATCATAAGTTTTTGCAAAACATCTTTTGAATTATCACCTGTTGATTAAAAATTTCTATTTTAATTTTATATTTATTTCTGTTTTTTAAGGATCAAATGAGAAGAATTTTAACAATCAACCCAAAAATTTTCAATGCAACCCTAAGGGAAAAAATTCAAGAGATAAAAAGAGTAAATGAAGCTTATATTTTAATGACAAATAAAGAATTGGGGAGGGTTTTGGCTCAATTTCCATTCATTTTTGAAATCCCAATTGAAAAAATAAAAGAAAACATCATCGTTTTGAGATCATATAATTTTACCTCACCACAAATCCATCAAATTGTTGAAATTCTTTTTCATTTTTTCACTTAATTTTTTGATATTATAGTTGCTAAAACATGCTGAATTTCTTTGCAATCAACCCCGATGTTTAGACAAATGTTTTGAGCTTGTAAAGCGGTTTAAATTGGAAATCAATGAAGATGTTATTTTTTTAATTATTTTTCAATTTTAAACAAAAATTTTTTAGGTTTGTAATATTTATGTAGAAAACCCGAGACTATTGACGATCTGCCCAACAACCATTATGCCATTAAAGGTTTTTTCGATATTATTTTATGTAAAATTTCAATTAAATTAGTATAAATTATTCAAACAATATGGGCTCAACAAAGAATTTCAGAAATTAATGTTTTTGAAATATCCTCGGATTTATGTCAAGTAATTAAATGAATTTTGTTTGATTTTATTCTAATTAAACATTTATAAATTTTTTAGGAGTTTGGCCTCAATACAAACCAAACTTGTGTATTTGGAGAAAATCATGGGAATCAAATTAAAACAAGAAGAAACCTTCCCAGCAATTCTGAATTTCAATTATGGTGAAATAATAAAGCCAAGGTAAAATAAAAACTCTTCAGATTGTTTTAATCGATGCTCTTTATAAAGAGGAGAAATGATGATGAGAAAAAACCAACTCTTCCCATGGAAAGAAGTTTTAAATTTGACTGATCAAGAATTTTGTGATAAAATTAGTTCAACTGTAGAAGTAAAATTTATTTTCGGAGTTTTTCGTTTAATTTTTTTTTTAAGGAATTTAATAAAATCAAAGAGGAATTGAAATCCACGAATGAATTAGATACCAAAAAACGATTCTTTTCTCATTATTTTAGAAATAGTGGAGCATTAGCAAAATATTAAATATTTTACATGAAAACACAATTGAAATAAAAAAAATAAAAAGGAAAAATTTTGATGTTTTTTATATTTTCAGATAAATAAATTAATTAAACATGAATTCAAGGGAATCTTGTCTTATTTTAGGGTTTGAAAATATTTTTCTGACAATTGAATCTATGTTAATTGAATGTGTCGAATAATTTTGCAAAGTTTTAAAGTGGTAACAAAAAACCTTAATTAAGAAAAGGATAGATGAATTTATAGTGAGTGTGTTAAAAATTTTTTTAAGAAACCACACTTATTTTTCAAAAGATTCTTAGTTTTTTTGTTTCAATAATTTTTTTGTTTAATGAAATTTTATTAGCAGAGTCTTTCAAATTTTTTGTTAATTGAAAAATTATAGATAAATCAGACAAACATAAAAAAGATTTTTAAATTTTGAAAATTTATTTTTATCTAAAAGAAAATTTTGGTTAAAAAAATCAAAATTTTCAAATATTATTAAAAAATTTTATTATTAAATTTTAAGAAATTTTCAAGTTTTTTCTTTTTAAAAAAATATTT
>JFJP01029786.1_pt2 | contig 13153 bp, 13 predicted proteins | sample 431651 | NCBI WGS metagenome assembly JFJP01 (sample SAMN02602958, study PRJNA72255) | Microbial mat metagenome, whole genome shotgun sequencing project. | biome: fresh water; feature: sink hole; material: water; isolation source: purple microbial (photo- and chemosynthetic) mats found in...
GATCGTGCGGATGGAGCCATGCGGACATCACCCGGCGGATATGGTTTTCCCCGGGCAACATGATTTCCCTGTCTGCATGCTCTGAAAGTTTCAGCCCGCACTGCACGGCGTCTGACACCGACTCAGCCCGGACCTGGTAGTAGACACCTGCCATTTGCGTCCCTCCGTCCCGACCATTATATACCACACCCGCACTCCTGCCTATACGGCAGCATAACCGGCCTATGGCATTCCTGTTTTGAAACCGATTCCACCCCGACATGCATCGGAAATCGAAGGCGAAGAAGCATGATTATCGTGTAAAAACTCGTTTCAACGAGTTTTTATGGAGGATTCCTTTGGAATCCTCCATGTGAATGGCACCTTTGGTGCCATTCACACACGGAATCACGTGATTCGGTGCATACAGCGGCTTTTGCCGCTGTATGCATGCAAGTTGCATTCTGCAACTTGCATGAAAAAGTCGAAAATCGACTTTTTGCACCAGTATCAAGCATGGATGTCGGGCCGACATGACGACAAAATCCCTGCAAGCCTTGTCCACGAACGCTTCCAAATCTTGACGAACCACACGGTTCCATGTAGAATGGCAAAGTATTTCGCAAAAACACAGGAGGGAATCCCATGAACAAGGCTGATCTCATCCAACAGATGACCGTAAAGTCCGGTCTTTCCAAAAAGGACAGCGAGGCCGCACTCGATGCCGTCATCGCCACTGTCGAAGAAACACTCGTCAAGGGCGACAAGGTCGTCCTCGTCGGTTTCGGTACCTTCGAAACCAAAAGTCGTGCTGCCCGCAAGGGTCGCAACCCCAAGACGAAGGAAGCCATCAGCATCCCCGCCTGCAAGGTTCCTGCGTTCAAGGTCGGCAAAGGCCTGAAGGACAAGGTCAACGTGTAAGTCGCCGGAAGCAAAGGACCGTCCCACAGCAACGGGACGGTCCTTTTTCATGCCTGTTTCAGCACACCCCGGAAGTGGAACCTTTACCATGAAAGCATCCTATCAGCGGTGTCGATCGGCACACATGGAAAACCTCCAACTCCCCGTCAAACCCATAAGTATCAACCCGCTTTGTAAAGGAGAACCGCATGGAATACAGAAAAATGGGCCGAACAGGATTGAGGGTCAGCGAAATCAGCCTTGGCAGCTGGTTGACCTACGGGAATGCGACAGAACGCGAAACTGCCTTCAAAACTATCTCGACAGCCTACGACCTCGGCATCAATTTTTTCGACACAGCGAACGTCTATGCCCGTGGCGCCGCGGAAATCGTTGTCGGAGAGGCGCTCGCGGGGTATCCGCGTGAATCCTTCGTACTGGCCACCAAAGTCTTCTTCCCGATGGGGGAAGGTCCGAACGACAAGGGCTTGTCCAGAAAACACATCATGGAATCAGCACATGCCAGCCTCAAACGGCTCAAAATGGATTATGTGGATATTTTTTATTGTCACAGGCCGGATCCGGAGACGCCTGTGGAGGAAACCATGAGAGCGCTCAACGATTTGGTCCGCCAGGGCAAGGTTCTTTATGTCGGCGTCAGCGAATGGAGCGCCGCTCAGATGCAGGAAGCGCTGCGCGTCTCGGACAGGCTGCTGCTCGATCGGATCGTCGTGAACCAGCCGCAGTACAGCATGCTGAGCCGCGGCATCGAAGCCGAAGTCATTCCACTCGGCATGAAGGAAGGCATTGGCCAGGTGGTCTTCTCGCCACTTGCCCAAGGTGTTCTCACCGGCAAATACAAACCCGGTCAGAAATCACCGGAAGGCAGCCGCGCAACGGACCCGAAGCAGAACATGTGGATCGGGAATTTCCTTCACGAAGCACTTCTCGAAAAGGTGCAGAAACTTGGGGTTGTCGCGTCCGAACTCGGTCTCACCATGTCACAGCTCGCCCTGGCCTGGGTTCTGCGCCAGCCGAACGTTGCCAGTGCCCTCATCGGCGCAAGCAGACCGGAACAGGTTCTGGAGAACGCCTCCGCGTCCGGCATCAGCCTGACACGGGAAACCCTGGATGAAATCGACGGCATTCTTGAACCGCTTGCACAGTGAAGCATCCTTGCCCGTGTGCAAAGTGATGCATCTTGCCCGGGTACACAGCGATGTGTGCTGTATCGGGTGCTCCGTGATTCTCTCAGGACCGGGTGAACCATGATGCTCCCGGTCCTCAGCGCTGAACGCGCGCACCGGCCCCCTTCATGACGCCTTCCACCTCGGAAAGAACCGCCATGGAGGTATCCCCCGGTGTGGTCATGGCCAGCGCACCGTGTGCGGCGCCGTAGTTCACAGCCTTCTGCGGATCGCCGGTCTTCATGAGTCCGTACACCAGGCCGGAAGCAAAGCTGTCTCCGCCGCCCACCCGGTCCATGATTTCAAGCGCCGGATATTCGCTGGACATGTAGACTTCCCCATCAGCCACGCACAAAGCGCTCCAGTCATTGACTGTGGCGCTCTTGACAGTGCGCAGCGTGGTGGCGGCCACCTTGAAGTTCGGATAAGCCTTCATGACCTCTCGGATCATCTTCTGATAACCCGGAATGTTGAGCTCCTTGAGGTTCTCGTCGTTCCCTTCGATCTCAAAACCGAGACAGGCGGAAAAATCCTCCTCATTGCCAATCATGACATCCACGTACTTCGCGATTTCCCGATTGACTTCCTGGGCGCGTGCCTTGCCGCCGATGCTCTTCCAGAGTGAAGGCCGATAGTTGAGATCGAAAGAAACCATCGTGCCGTACTTTTTCGCAGCCTTGCAGGCCTCAATGACCACTTCCGGTGTCGTCGCCGATAACGCGGCGAAGATGCCCCCGGTATGGAGCCATCGGGAACCGAGCGTACCGAAAATATGGTCGAAGTCGAAATCTCCGACTTTCAACTGGCTGGCGGCGGTATTGGCGCGATCGGAAACGCCCAGCGCACCCCTGATGCCGAATCCGCGTTCCGTAAAATTGAGTCCGTTCCGGACCGAACGGCCGATGCCGTCGTACGGAACCCATTTGATGAGGGATACGTCGACGCCGCCCTGCAGGATGAAATCCTCCACCAGACGCCCGACATCATTGTCTGCAAAGGCAGTCAGGACACCGCAGCTCATGCCGAAGCACTTGCGCAGGCCGCGTGTGACGTTGTACTCGCCGCCACCTTCCCATACGGTGAACTGACGAGCGTTGCGCACACGTCCATCACCGGGGTCGAACCGGAGCATGACTTCCCCGAGCGACAGGCAATCATACCTGACGCTGTTTTCCGGCTTCACATTCAACAGACCCATCTGCATCCTCCCGCCGCACAACGGCGGCTTTTTCACATTTCTTGTTCATGCCGGTGCATTTGTTTCCGACGCCTTTCCGGCGACTTACTTGGAAAGAAATAACTTGCTCTATGAATTTCAAAAAACAATGGCCAAACTCGCCATTCTTTTTTGAAAAAGAGCAAGTAATTTCTTTCCGGCGACTTACTTCCCGCGGGCTTCCTTCACCTTGGCCACAAACTGTGCGCCGATGGCCGCAATGGATTCATAATCTCCGGTCTTCGCACCGGCCGTCAGGCTTCCGCCCACGCCAACCGCCACGCATCCCGCCTTGATCCATTCCCCCACATTGTCGAGTGCCACCCCGCCGGTCGGCATCATCTGCGCCTGCGGTATCGGACCCTTCACAGCCTTGATGAATGCAGGCCCGAAAAGCTCGCCCGGGAACACCTTGACGATATCGGCGCCGGCTTCCATGCAGGCGACCATTTCGCGGATGGTCATGGCACCCGGCATGCAGGCGATCTGATAGCGAAGGCAGAGTTTCACCACTTCCTCGTTGAGGCACGGGCTGACGACATACTGCGCGCCTGCGAGGATGGCAATGCGGGCTGTTTCCGGATCCAGCACGGTTCCGGCGCCAATGATGACCTCGCCTTTGCTGTATTCCTGCGCCAGACGCTTGATGACGTCCGCCGCACCCGGCACGGTGAAGGTGATTTCAATGGCCGCAATGCCGGCCTTGATGCAGGCCGCCGCAATCTTCAGCGCCTGGTCTTCGTTCTCGGCCCGTACGACCGCCACGACACCACAATCCTGAATCCTTCTGAGCACTTCCTGTTTCTTCATGATGTTCTCCTTCTTTCCTGACCCCTTTGCGGGGATATCGTCAAGGATGACCCAGCCGATGCGATATATCCTGTGCCACGCCTTTCACCATCTCTCCGATTTCAGCCTCGCGTTCTTTCGAGACCACACCGGCCGGTCCGGTCAGACTGATGGCGGCGACCACACGTCCCCGATAGTCCGAAACGGGGGATGCGATGCAGCGAATGCCTTCCTCATGTTCCTCATCATCCACGGAATACCCATGCCGCCGGACCTCTCCGATCTGACGCAGGAGCGCTGCGCGTTCCGTAAGTGTATGGGCGGTATGGCGCATGAAATTGCAGCGTTTGAGGCGTTCCGACACATCGGCGTCCGTCAGCCCGGAAAGCAGACTCTTTCCGAGAGCCGAACAATGCACCGAGATACGGCGTCCAATCTGCGAATACAGCCGAAGACTGGATTCCACATCCACCTTGTCGATGTAGACAGCTTCGACGTCATCCAGGGTGGCAAGATGCGTGGTCAGATTCATCCGGGAGGTCAGTTCCCTCAGAAAAGGCCGCGCCTCCGTCTTCAGTTCCACACTGTTCAGATGCACGGAGGCCAGATCCACAAGTTTCAGCCCATTCCGGTATATGCCCCTGCTGTTGACACGTTCGATATAACCCCTGTCCGCCATGGCATTCACAATTCGGTGCACCGTGCTCTTGTTGAGACCGATTTTCACCCCGATTTCCGTCACGCCCATGCCGTCCTTCGCGTCGGACAGCAGTTCCAGGATATCAAATGCCCTGTCGATGACCTGTATCCCTTTGTCAGCCATGTTTTTCCTTTGCGTTTCACAATGTGATACGTCGTTTCATTATTAAGACACAAACATCATATTTCGACGCATCCTGCGGAACAATGGACAATTCGAATCAAATGCCCCGACAATTCCAATCAGTCAGGCGCCGGAAGCAAATTACCTGCTCTTTTCCCGAAAAGAATGACAGGTTTGGTCATTGTTTTCGGGAATTCATCGAGCAGGTTATTTACTTCCAAGCCCTCAGGGTTTCTTTGCAAACAGCGTACCGACAGCCTTCCCCTCGAGAACCGCCAGGATGTTCATGGGGTCGGCCCCATCGGCAAGGACCATGCTGCAGCCCGAACCCGTTGTCATTTCAGCTGCATCGAGCTTGGTTCCCATGCCGCCGGTCCCCCGGGAAGTGCCGGTTCCGCCGGCTGCAGCCCGCATTTCAGGCGTGATCTCCCGCACCAGGGAAATGAGCCGGCTGTCGGGATTCACGCGCGGATTCGAATCGTGGAACCCGTCGACATCGGACAGGATGATCAGGAGATCGGCGCCGATCAGTTTGGATACGACGGCGGACAGCGTATCGTTGTCACCGAACATTTTCAGGCTCTTGATTTCCTCGACGGAAACCGTATCGTTCTCATTCACGATCGGCAGCACATCAAACTGAAACAGACTCACGAAGGTATTGATGACATTCTTCCGCTTGAGATCGTCATCCACATCCGTCTTGGTCAGCAGCAGCTGGGCGACGGATTTTCCATACGTGGAAAACAGGCGGCTGTAAAGGTTCATCAACTCGCACTGCCCGACAGCCGCCAGCGCCTGTTTCATGCCCATTCCGGCAGGACGTTTGTCCATGTTGAATTTGCCCATGCCGACTGCGATGGCCCCGGACGTGACAAGCACAACTTCCTTCCCGCGGTTCATGAGCTCGGACAGGACAAGAGCAAGCCGATCCATCCGTTCGAGGTTCGTGCGGCCATTGTCATGGGTCAGCGTGGACGAACCCACTTTCACCACGATGCGCCGCGCACCGTTCAAGGCTTCCCGTTCCGCCGCAGCGGACCCCTTCATCTTCTTGGCGGCCATTGTTCCATCCTCCGTCCCTGCAGGCGGACAACCGGTCCCACCGGCGCCTGCATGTAGTCTGTTCCGGTATTGTCCCACTCAGAGCAAAGCCAGTTCCATATCTCCCCATGCGCCCATGCGATCCCCGACAACCACCAGCAGGCCGGTCACCCCTTTGATGCGGGCTCCCCAGTCCAGGGCGGATTGTATGTCATCCACCGATTTAACCCGGTTTCCCAGGGCTGTCGCGACCGCATCCGCCAGAAAGGCATCCTTTGCCTTCACAGTGGCTGCATCGGCCTTTCCAAAACTCAAGGAATGACCGATTGTTCCGGAAGAAGTGCACAAGCCCATCGGAAACTCCCTGCCTGACAAGGCGAGTCCCAGCTTCCCATTCAGGGGCGATGTGCCGCAGAACAAACCGACAGTGCGTCTCCGGGTTCCCGCCATCCAGAGGTCCCCGCCGTTTTCAACCAGGACTTCCGAAAATCTGGCGGCCAGTTCGCGTCCGACCCATTCCGCCACGGCACCGGCTACGGCAGCCATCGGACCGACACCGGCAGACGCAGAGGCCCGGTACATGCCGGCCAGCATGGGATGGCACCCTCCGGGCATCTTCATGGGCTCCAGCGAGACCAGGAAATCCGGTGTTTGCCTGATATGGGTTTCCAGCCTGTTCCGGCATTCCATCATCACCCGGCGTGCCAGGCCTTCCGCCATTTTCATGGCCGCGGCGGATACCGGTTCATCCGATGCCTTGTCTCCAACGCCTACATACAGATCCGTCTGCTCCGACAGAATGCGAAAAAAAGTCAAATCCGATGCCTGGAAGGACTCCCGGTAGGTTCGCTCCAGATAAGGTTCATTTTTCGGGCTCTCCGCTTTTGGTATCTTGCTTCCGGATGATTCCGCCTGCCTGTTGTGGTATTCTTCCCGATTCATGTCATCCTGCGAACCCGCCTTCATGCGAGGCTCATCACGGACAGCGGGCACGCCTTCGTGCACAAACCGCAGACCACGCACTTCTCCCGGTTGAACTGCAGGGACCAGTCCTCGTGAGACATCGTCAGGGCATCGGATGGACACACGGCCGTGCAGGCGCCGCAATGCACGCATCGCTTCTCATCCCAGATGAGTTTGCTGGTGAAGATCCTGTACTCGACCCCTGCATCCCCGATATACTGAAGTGCGGCGGCAATATCCGATTCCGCGCCCGTGATGTCGGCCACAAGTGTTCCAACCTTCGTCAGGCTGATATCCGCATGAAGGATATTGATTTCCAGGTTGTATTTCTTGATGAGGGTACTCACGATCGGCGCCGTGATTTTGTTGACCGGATAGATGATGCTGAGCTTAACGGTCTTCATGGAAATCCCCCCGTATCTCCAGGCGGTTGAGCCGCGTGGTGTGCATCGGCAGCGGTGCGACCGGCTCGGTGAGAAGGAATTCCCCCTTCTCCATCCAACCTTTCAGGTTGGCTGCAATTTCCCGGGCCATCTTCAGACTTGAGAGCGGGGCAGTCGAAACCTTTTTCCCGTTGATTTCGATGCTGCCGCTGTGAAGCTGCTCGTAGGTGACACGGAGATTCAGATTCTCCCGGCCGCTCTTGTCCACAACCTGCGTCATGATGTCCCGGTTCGTGACAGCCGTCCTGCGGACCATATCCTCATCAAGAAGGGGAATCGGAATGCCTATGCCCACAAACAGCGAGACACCGTATTTCTCATAGACGGCGGCACGGATGTAGCGGCTGTCCATCTTCTTCAAGTCGCCGATGACGGCCAGTGTTCCGGCCTGGGCAGCCGGGGTGCCGTTTTCGAGGCGCACCTGGCCCGGATCATGCTGTGTGCCTTCCCAGGCGACGAATCCCTGTGTTCCGCCGAGGAAGATGCGGGTCCCGATGCCGACTGTCCGATATTCCGGATCGTTGAGTAGCGGACTCAGCTCGCCGGAAGTCGAATAGGTCACGTTGCCGAACTTCGGCAGCAGCGTGCCCATATAGGTATACATGATTTTTTCAGTCGAGTTAGTCGCTGCGGAATAGTTCTGATAGGCATTTCTCGGATTGAACATGTAGGCCTGGTTGATGTTGTTCCGATTGATGGTGGTTCGGATTTTCCTTCTCGGATAGCAGTCCGTACCGTAACTCTCCGCACGCAGTTCGACATCCTTGCCCGCGACAAGCTCCTCGATGACATGAGCACCTCCATACTGCATGCCAAGGGTTTCCGACATTTCCGTCGCGCCAAGGTAGGCGTCGACTGCCGCGATGCCGGCATAGGCGGGCACATCGTTCAGCCACACCTTGTTCATGCGGATGCCTGGCGTGGAATGGCCGAAATTGAGGAAAGCGCCGGAAGAGCACATGGGGCCGAAGGTCCCTGTCGTGACGACATCCACGTTTCTCGCCGTTTCCGCCACGCCTTTTTCCTTCACCATGCCGATGATTTCCTCGGCGGTGAGGATGACGGCCGTCCCGGTCCGAATCCTCTCGTTGATTTCCCTGATGGTCTTCGCCATGCCGTTTCCCCCGTTCCCGGCAGCACCCGCGCGCATATGGATGCACCGCGAAATTTCTGCTTCCGCAAACCTTCCTCTATCCTTTGCCAGCATACGCACAGATGCGCAGTGGGCCTTTGTCCATTATATTCTACCGGGGCTTGCCTGTGTCAACCAAAAAGCTTGCCGGCACTCGTCGACGAATCTATCAAATGCGCATGCAAGGAAGCGCAATGGCACCTCAAGGTGCCGAACCGTCGCGTGCATCCCTCCCGGGACTTTCATGCGCGAAAACGCGACGGCACTTCGCCAGTCAGCTTCCTGCACACCCGGCTGAAGTGGAACGGATCCGGAAAACCGCACCGCTCAGCAGCGCCGGCCACCGTATATCCGCCGGAGGCCAGCAGCTCCCCTGCCTTGCGGATGCGTATTCTGTTCAAGTATTCCCTGACCGACATCCCCATATGCCGTTTGAACATCTGTCCGAAATAGACGGGATGAAGTCCTTCCTCCGCTGCAAGCTCCTCCACGGTCAGCTGTTCTGCATATCTGTCAAGCATGGCTGCCCGAATGCGTGTCAGTCGCTCGGTCACATGTCTGGCGGGTCGCGGCTGTGACCGGAGCAGGATGATTTCCTTCAGAATCCGCAGCAGAATCGCCTGTGATTCCAGACGATAGCCAGGTTCATGTTCAAACCATGCGATCTGAAAACCCGCGCACAATTCCTTCAGGCGCCCGTCTCCCTCCAGCCTGAAGCGGTTGGGCAGCGGAAGCCCGATGTGCGTACCGGACCAGTTCCGCACATGGAAATTAAAGGCAAGGCAGTGCATGGGGCATGTCGGATCCGTTTCCGCGCGGCGTCTGCTGCCTTCCGGGATATAGACGAAGTCTCCCGCACCGAGTTCGATCCGCACATCATCCATCCAATAAGTGGCCCGGCCCGACAGGACCCACGTCAGGTCGTGCCAGCCCAACAGGGATTCCTCCAGCCTCCAGGCACCCGTGCAGGACCGATCCACAAAGTATTCCGGCCGGACTTGAAAATCAAGGGACTCCGCCAGAAAATCTTGGTTTTTTCCATCCTCATTGAATACGTCCATTCCGTTTTACCCCCATGAAAGTATATCATGCCAGCAGGACGATTCCGATGCGGCAAGTCGCTTTTGCGTGTTCTCATGTGAATCGTTCCTCATTGCGGAGGTGAATCGGAATGCAATTTCCATTTATGACGGATCCATTGGATTTGAACACATTCTGGCAAAACAATGATGAGGCGGCAAAGCAAGCCCCCGGGAAGCGCCGCCGGATTCCGATTGCTTTTTCCGTGGATGACCATTATCTGATTGAAACGCTTGTCATCCCGTCAACCCTGCGGTTCTACAAGGATTTCACCTACAGGATGCAGGAACACAGGCGGATGAACGACGCCATGGAAGCCATGCTCGGACGCCGCTTTTTTACAGAGGAGACCGATGAGGCACCGGAACCGGTACGCTTCGAAGTGCTGATGGGCGCACATTGGGACCTCCGGGAAGGAGGAACCCCATGGCTTGAATCCTCAGTCTCGGACGAACATGATCTGGACCGCATCATTGAGAATGCGCAAAAGCTTGACATGCGCAAGGATGCATTTCCGGAAGGCTGGTCCGAAAAAAGACGGACTTACGAGGCTTCATCGGGAAAAAGGCTGAAGCTGGGCGGAGGCTGGGCCCGCGGACCGGCCACGATGGCCACGAGCATACTTGGAAGTACAAACACCTGCCTGTTCATGATGGACCAGCCGGAACGCATGGACGCCTTCTTCGACGTACTGGGCCGCAAACAGCTGGAATGGCATCTGGCCCTGATGGAAGCGACGGACAATCTTCATTTCGACGGATATGCGCTGGCCGACGACAACTGCTGCCTGTTTCCTCCCCGCCAGTATGAGCGCTTCTGCGCGCCGGTTCTCGACCGCCTTTTCAGAACACTGGCGCCGGAACCCGCACATCGCCGGTATCAGCATTCCGACAGCGCCATGGGACACCTGATGCCGATCCTGCGGGAACTGGGCGTCAATGCCGTGAACCTCGGTCCATCCATCCATCCGCTTGAGATCCGCAGAGCCATGCCGGAGGCGGAAATCCACGGACAACTCCCACCGATGACCCTCAGAAACGGGTCACCGGATGAAATCGTATCCGCCGTTCGTCGCGATCTCGATGCCGTGGGTCATGACGGGCGCATGGTCGCCTGCACGGCAGGCAGCATGGCAGGCGGCACCCCGATGGAGAATCTTCTGCTGTACATGTGGGCCGTCGATCGGTTCGGCTCCGTCGGTTGATACGATTCCGCAAAACATTTGGTACGATTCTGTCAAAACCGTGGTTTTGCACAAAAGTCAGATTGTCATCCCCCCGCTCATACATGTAAAATGCATATATGAGCGCGCGACGCCTATCGCGTGTTTCATGACAAATCCAGCGAGGTGTGGAATGAATATGCGCAACGGGAGTCGGGTCAAACATTCCGGCTTATCGAAACTGACAGGCGTGAAGCGCACAGGAGCGTTCTTGCAGCTCAGCGACGGATTGCGCTTCGTAAAAATCAGAACGCGGCTCATCATCGCCTTCCTGCTGCTATCCATGGTCCCTCTGGCCATAGTCGGCGTGATAGCGTATCAGAAGTCAAGTTCAGCCATCGAATCCCGGATTGGCAGTTATTCCGCCGCCCTGGTCAGCCAGGTGTCGCGCAATATCCGGACAGAAACCCTGCGCACGGAAAATGTCGCGCTGGACATTGCCATCTCCGAAGACGTTCAGAAAACGATGGAATACTGGTCGCATCTGGAAACCGCCGATCGGCTCACCGCCTCGAAGCAAATCAAGCTTTCCATCGGGGCCAAGACCGTCAGCAACAAAACCCTGCTCAACACGGTCATTTTTCTGGATGAAGAGACAACTTTCGGCGGCAACCAGACCCTGTTCGACAAGAATGTGTTCGGACTGCGCATGAAGGCGGCCGAGGAACGGAAGGGTGCGGCGTTCTGGCAGATTGAACCGGGCAAGGATGGGAAGCAGTACCTTGTGCTCAACAAAGGCATCAACTCCCAAAGCTCGTTTCGCCCGCTCGGTGTCATCAGCATCGTCGTGAAGCAGGATGCCTTCGGAGAAATCCTGAAATCCGTGGATTTGGGTGCGGGGACGGAAATCTTCATCATGGACGAAAAGAACAGGCTGATCGCCAACAATGACCCCGATAAGGAGAAGAGCGATGTATTTGGCACGGCTTTCCGGGACATTTCCTTGTCCGTTGCCGTAAAGACTGCCATTGAAGCCAAGCAGGACACCATACCCTATACCTTGGACAAGGACCGCAAACTGGTTGCCTTTTCCTCCATCGAGGGAACGGATTGGACCTTGTATGCGGCAATCCCGTATTCTTTTCTGGTCGCCGAATCAAACGCAATCCGGAACATCATCCTGCTGATCGGATTTCTCTGCCTCCTTGCAGCCCTTGCGCTCTCCTTCTTCATCACCTCCAGCATCTCCGGCCCGCTCAGCAGACTGGTCAAGGGCATGCAGGATGCGAGGGGCGGCAATCTGTCCCTCTCCTTCAGAGACAGCAGCCGGGATGAAATCAGTGTCGTCATGACCAGTTTCAATGAGATGCTTGCCAATATCAACATCCTTGTCACACAGGTCGGCTCCGCATCAGGCGCCGTTCTGGTCAACAGCGGGCAAATTGCGGCCTTTTCCGCGCGTTCGCATGAAACCTCGGAACAGGTATCCAGAACCGTCGAAGAAATCGCGAAGGGTGCCGCGCAGCAGGCCAGAGACATCGCCGAGGGCGTCGGTCAGCTCCAAACCCTTGCGCAGAACATCGGCAAGGCCGGAGAAGGCATCGCCACCATGTCGGGTGTTGTGCGGGATACGCAGAAACTCAGTGAGGAGGCGCTCCTCTCCGTTCAACTTCTTACGGACCGTGCCTTGGAGACGAACGAGGCTTCCGGGCGCGTCCTGACAGATATCAACAGCCTCAGCGCGGATATGAAGGAAATCGAAAAAATCACAAAGGTCATCGTCGGAATCTCGGATCAGACCAACCTGTTGGCGCTCAATGCAGCCATCGAGGCTGCGCGGGCGGGGGATGCCGGCCGGGGATTTGCCGTCGTGTCCGATGAGGTCCGCCTGCTGGCGGAACAGTCCAAGCAAGCATCGGTACTCATCAACAACATCCTTGCAAGTATTCGCAGGAAGACGGAGACAACCGTGCACGAAGCCGGCAGGACGGGTGCCATCGTGCAGAAGCAGATGGAGGCCGTACGGGAAACCGACAATTCCTTCAAGACCATACACGCCGCCATGGAGCGGATTACCAGACAGATAACTCTGGTCGGAGAATCGGTGGATGTCGTTGTCGTATCCAAGGACCGCGCCATCGACACATTCGGCGAGGTTTCCGCTGTATCCGAAGAAACTGCGGCCACCACCGAAGAAGTAGCAGCCAGTGCACAGGAACAGATTGCGGAAGCGGAGGGGCTCTCGAATACGGCCCTCCAGTTGCAGGAAATGGCGCAAGCCCTCAATGAAACGGTTTCCAGGTTCCAGGTGTAGGCTGGGAAGAACAGTTGGTTTTCATCCGGCGGCCTCATTTACTCCAAATTCATCGAATGCCAGAGTACACTGCCCGCTTTATCAAGGACCGGATCCAGCGTGGCCCAGGGTATCAGGAAAT
>JFJP01002180.1_pt1 | contig 13152 bp, 10 predicted proteins | sample 431651 | NCBI WGS metagenome assembly JFJP01 (sample SAMN02602958, study PRJNA72255) | Microbial mat metagenome, whole genome shotgun sequencing project. | biome: fresh water; feature: sink hole; material: water; isolation source: purple microbial (photo- and chemosynthetic) mats found in...
GACTTACATCGCTGCAGTAGGTTTTTCTATTCATCCGCCAAATCTACGAAATATCGAACATCTTTCCAAAAGATTTCGAACGGGCTCTGAGTTCTTTATTTCTTCTTTGAAATGAACAGATCGGTGATCGTACCCAAACCCATTTCCGCCCCAAACATCGTCGTTTCCGACAACGTCGGGTGCGCATGGATGGTCAGCGCCAGATCTTCCAGGTCGGCACCCATTTCCATCGCCAGCACGGTTTCCGCCAACAACTCGCCGGCATTGACGCCAACAATACCGGCACCGATGATGCGCTTGGTACTTGGGTCCCACAACAGCTTGGTCATGCCGTCGTCACGGCCCATCGCCAATGCACGGCCGCTTGCCGCCCATGGGAAATTAGCTTTTTCAAACGGAATGCCCTTGGCCTTGGCCTCGGTTTCGGTCAGGCCCATCCATGCAATTTCCGGGTCGGTATAGGCCACCGAGGGAATCGTCATCGCATCGAATGCGACCTTGTGGCCGGCGATCACTTCCGCCGCCACCTTGGCTTCATTGGTGGCCTTGTGTGCCAGCATTGGATCGCCGCAGATGTCGCCAATGGCAAAAATGTGCGGCACATTGGTGCCCTGCTGCTTGTTGGTCGGGATGCAACCGCGTTCGTTGACGATGATGCCAGCCTTCTCGGCAGCGATTTCCTTGCCGTTCGGACGGCGGCCCACGGCCACCAGCACCATGTCGTACAGTTGCGGTTCCGGTGCTGCTAGAGAGCTGCTTTCGACACACTCAAAGGTTGCGCGCAGACCTTCCTTCAATGCTTCCAGCTTGGTGACCTTGGTCTTCAGGTGAATCGCTTCGTAGCGCTTCTCGATACGCTTCTGCAGCGGCTTGACGACATCGCGGTCAGCGGTAGGTATCAGGCCGTCGGCGAATTCGACGATAGTGACTTTGGAACCCAGCGCATCATACACACAAGCCATTTCGAGGCCAATGATGCCACCGCCGATGACCAGCAATTTCTTTGGAATCCGGCGCAATTCCAGCGCGCCGGTAGAATCAATCAGGCGTGGATCGTGGTACGGGAAACCAGGAATTTTGGCGACCGAAGAACCGACCGCGATAATCGCATTCTTGAAGCCGACCACCTTCGGACCATCCGCCGTTTTCACGGTGATGGTTTTGTCCGAACTGAACTCGCCCTTACCGGTCAGTACTTGTACTTTGCGTGCCTTGGCCAGGCCGGACAAGCCGCCGGTGAGTTTCTTGACGACGCTTTCTTTCCAGCCCCGCAACGCATCGATATCGATTTCCGGAACCGCCATCTTGACGCCGAAATGCGCCATTTCTTCCGCTTCAGTGATGACCTTTGCTGCATGCAGTAAAGCCTTGGACGGAATACAGCCAACGTTCAAGCAAACCCCGCCGAGGCTTGGATAGCGTTCGATCATGACCACACTCTGGCCGAGGTCGGCCGCGCGGAAAGCTGCGGTATAGCCGCCAGGACCGGCACCCAAAACCACGGTATCGCAATCGACATCGACCTTGCCGGCAGCGGCAGGCGCGGCGATGGCTGGAGCTGCCGCCGGCGCCGGGGAGGCCGCGGCTCCAGCAGTAACTGGTTCAGCCGCGCTGGTGGTTTCCATTAGCACGACCACCGAACCTTCGCTAACTTTGTCACCAACTTTAACTTTGACTTCCTTGACGACGCCAGCCTGACTTGATGGAATTTCCATGCTAGCCTTGTCCGACTCAACCGTCATCAGCGATTGATCCACCTTGACCGTATCGCCAACCTTGATCATCAGTTCGATAACATCAACTTCATTGACGTCGCCTATATCCGGCACCTTGATCTCAACCATACTCATAACATTCGCTCCGTTCTCAATCTGCCGAGAAATTAATTAATTTTTAGTGTGTTACTAACACGGCGTACTAGCTACGTTTTCATTTCAACAGTGTGAATGCGCAACGGCGTGGCAGAACTCTTGTCAAATTCAACGCCGGCATGAATGCCGATTTCAGCAATACACCGTGCGCTGATGTCCCGCTCGTAGACTGCATACATCGCGCCGATAGCAAAATTACGGCCGCTGCCGATTCCCCAGAAACGATCGAAACTAAACACTTCGCGATACGAATACACTTGGAAAATACCATATGAATTAGCAATCAGCGCGGTGATCTGCGATGACTCGTATAGATCATCTTCATCTTCCTTGGTATTGAAGAAGTATTGATCCTTGATGATAGTATGTACCTTGGAAAAGATTTCGAAGACATCGTAGCGATGATTCAGCTTGTAATCTTCACCCATGCTGGTCAGCATTTTGCGCATCACCGGAAAGTGGGAAGCAGTGTCGGCCAGCGTGATGTAGGATTCGCCAACCTGGATATCTTGTTGTTAAGCTCATAGGCATGATACAAGCGCGTATCGCCGAACGTCACCAGAGAATACGATGCGGTGGCGATCTGCCCATTTTTTTTGACGACAATGCGAGTAGTAATGGTTGCTCTCCAACGATATGCCAATTGACTTGTAAGGCGACCACTAAGTGGCCGCCTTACATCACAACAATGTCTTGCGCATGTCGGCCAATATTTCAGCTAGATAGACGCTGAAACGCGCGCCCATCGCACCGTCGACAACGCGGTGATCGTAAGACAACGATATCGGCATCATCAAACGCGGAACGAACTGCTTGCCGTCCCAGACGGGTTTCATCGATGCTTTCGACAAGCCCAGGATAGCGACTTCAGGGGCATTGATGATCGGCGTAAAGGCTGTGCCGCTGATACCGCCCAACGACGAAATAGTAAAGGTTGCACCTTGCATGTCGGCTGGTTTCAGCTTGCCCTCGCGGGCTTGCGCAGACAACTCGCCCATTTCTAGAGCGATCTGGCTGATGCCCTTTTTGTCGACATCCTTGATCACCGGTACTACCAAGCCATTCGGCGTATCGACAGCAAAACCAATGTTGTAGTAATGTTTGAGGATCAGGTTTTTACCCTTGCCATCCAGCGAGGAATTGAATGCCGGGAATTTCTTCAGTGCCGCGACGCTGGCCTTGAAGACGAACGCCAGCATAGTCAGCTTGACAAGCGACTTGGCCTTGGCGAAGCTGTCGTTGGCTTGCTTGCGGAATTCTTCCAACTCGGTGATATCTGCTTCGTCGAACTGCGTCACATGCGGAATCATGACCCAGTTGCGATGCAGGTTGGGGCCGCTGAGTTTTTTGATGCGCGACAATGACAGCAACTCGGTCTGGCCTTGCTTGCTGAAGTCCAGAGATGGCCATGCCAGCAGATCCAAGCCTACACCGCTACCGCCCTTACTTGCCGCCGCTGCGCCATTGGTGTTTGTCGAACCGGCAATCATGCCCTTGACGTAGTTCTGCAGATCTTCGTGGGTAATACGGGCCTTGATGCCGGTGCCGGCGACGTGACTCAGGTCAACGCCCAGCTCACGCGCAAATTTACGCACCGATGGCGATGCATGCGGGATGCCGCCAGCGGGATTGGCCAGTGCTGCCAGCGCCGCCGTTGCTGCGGACGCAACAGGTGCCACTACCGGAGCAGGTACTGCTACTACTGGCGCAAGGGCCGCGGGGGCTGACGTACTAGCCGACGATGCTGCCACTGTAGTTGTATCGGCCTCCAGTACCAGCACCAATGTGCCTTCCTTGACCTTGTCACCCAGTTTGATCTTGAATTCTTTGACGACACCCGCGTGACTCGACGGGATTTCCATGCTGGCCTTATCGGATTCGACTGTGATCAGCGACTGATCAACTTTTACCGTATCCCCGACTTTTACCATCAATTCAATGACTTCAACTTCACTGACGTCGCCGATATCCGGGACTTTGACTTCCACCATACTCATTGCTTAGCTCCATTTATTCTGCCCGCTGTGAAGGACTACCCGTGCGTCACATTCGTGGAAATTTGTTTTATAGGGTAGACACACCGTGCCCAAGAGGCAGCTCCAACTTGTGCTGCGTGTGGGCATTGCATGCCAAGCCTACTTGTCCGGTTATTGCGTGACCGGATTCGGCTTCTCCGGGTTGATACCATATTTGGTAATCGCATCGGCAACAACCGAGGCCTTGATCTTGCCTTCATCAGCCAGCGACTTCAATGCCGCCACTGCCACATAGTAGCGATTGACTTCAAAGAACTCACGCAGCTTGGCGCGGGTATCGGAGCGGCCGAAACCGTCGGTGCCCAGTACTTTGTAAGTTCGCCCAGCCGGTACGAATGCACGTACTTGCTCGGCGAAAGTACGCATGTAATCGGTAGAAACAATGATCGGGCCGCTGGTGCCTTGCAAGCACTCGGTAATGTGGGCGACGCGCGGCGTTTTCGTCGGGTGCAGCATATTCCAGCGTTCAACATCCTGGCCATCGCGGGCCAGCAATGTGAACGACGGCGCCGACCAGACATCGACATCGACGTCCCAGTCACTGACCAGCAGCGCTGCACCTTCGATTATTTCGCGCAGGATGGTGCCCGAACCCAGCAGTTGCACCCGCAGCTTGTTCTGTGTGTCACCTTCTTGCAGCAGATACAAGCCCTTGATGATACCCTCTTCCTGGCCCGCCTTCAGACCTGGATGGCTGTAGTTCTCGTTCATCAGCGTCAGGTAGTAGAACACGTCCTCCTGGTTGGTAACCATGCGGCGCAAACCATCATGCATGATCACGGCCACTTCGTGCGAGAAGGTTGGATCGTAAGGTACGCAGTTCGGGATGGTCGACGCCAGTACATGGCTGTGGCCGTCTTCGTGCTGCAGGCCTTCACCGTTCAACGTAGTACGGCCAGCGGTGCCGCCCAGCAGGAAGCCGCGGGCACGCATGTCGCCGGCTGCCCATGCCAGGTCGCCGATACGCTGCAGACCGAACATCGAGTAGTAAGTGTAGAACGGAATCATGACCCGATTGTTGGTCGAGTACGAAGTCGCCGCAGCGATCCACGAGCTCATGCCTCCGGCTTCGTTGATGCCTTCCTGCAGGATCTGACCAGCCTTGTCTTCGCGATAATACATCACCTGATCTTTATCTACCGGCTCATACAACTGACCGACCTGGCTGAAAATACCGATCTGGCGGAACAAGCCTTCCATACCGAAAGTACGCGATTCGTCGACCATGATCGGCACCACGCGCTGGCCCAGGCTCGGGTCACGCAGCAGAGTATTGAGGATACGCACGTAGGTTTGGGTTGTAGAAATTTCACGGCCTTCTGCGGTTGGTTCCAACACCCCCTTGAATGCCGACAATTCCGGCACGATCAACTCTTCGTCAGTCTTCTGGCGACGTTGCGGCAGGTAGCCACCCAGCGCTTTACGGCGGGCGTGCAGGTATTGCATTTCCGGAGTGTCGTCGGCCGGCTTGAAGAACGGTACGCTTGGCAACTGCTCATCGGAAATCGGCAACTGGAAGCGGTCACGCATGGCCTTGATGGCTGCGTCGTCCAGCTTCTTGGTGTTGTGCGCGGTGTTGCGCGCCTCGCCCGATTTCCCAAAGCCGTAGCCCTTGATGCTCTTAACCAGCAACACGGTCGGCTGGCCCTTTTGTTCCTGCGCCACTTTGAATGCCGCGTAGATCTTGTGCGGATCGTGGCCGCCACGGGTCAAATGCCAGATATCGTAGTCGGACATGTTACTAACCAGTTCCAGCAATTTTGGATGCTTGCCGAAGAAGTGCTTACGTACGTAGGCGCCATCCTTGGCTTTGTAGTTCTGGTACTCCCCATCGACGGTCTCCATCATCACGCGTTGCAGGATGCCATCCTTGTCGCGCGCCAGCAGATCGTCCCAGCCTGTGCCCCAGATGACCTTGACCACGTTCCAGCCGGCACCGCGAAAATCGCTTTCCAGCTCCTGGATGATCTTTCCGTTGCCGCGCACCGGGCCGTCCAAGCGTTGCAGATTACAGTTGACTACGATCACCAGATTATCGAGGCGTTCGCGGCCGGCCATGCCGATCGCACCCATCGATTCCAGTTCGTCCATCTCGCCATCTCCGCAGAAAGCCCAGACCTTGCGGTTAGCGGTATCGGCGATGCTGCGCGCATGCAGGTATTTGAGGAAGCGTGCCTGGTAGATCGCCATCAATGGACCGAGACCCATGGAGACAGTCGGGAACTGCCAGAAATCAGGCATCAGCTTCGGATGCGGATAAGAAGACAAACCTTTGCCGTCTACTTCGCGACGGAAATGCAGCAGTTGGTCTTCGGTCAGACGGCCTTCCAGGAAAGCACGGGCATAGATGCCTGGCGACGAGTGACCCTGTATATACAACAGATCGCCACCGTGGTTCTCGGAAGGAGCATGCCAAAAATGGTTAAAACCGATACCGAGCATGTTGGCCAGCGAGGCAAAACTGGATAAATGGCCGCCGAGGTCACCGTCAAGACGATTGGCCCTGACCACCATCGCCATCGCATTCCAGCGCATCCACGAGCGCAGACGCTCTTCGATTTCCAGATCGCCGGGGCAATGTTCCCCCATATCGGCCGGAATAGTGTTGATGTAAGCGGTATTGCTGGAAAATGGAATTTGGGCGCCGCGACGACGGGCCAGATCAACCATTCTTTCCATCAGATAATGGGCGCGTTCAGGACCTTCCGTTTCGATGACGGCTTCGAGCGCGTCAAGCCACTCTTTCGTTTCAATGACATCTGGATCGTTGGCGGCTTGGGCCAAAACCTGGTCGAGCTGGGCTGACATGCTGAGTCTCCTGAATTTGTGCGCTTGTCCAATCTAACATTGGATTAGCGGGTTGGGTCGCACGCATCTACATCACTTTGTAGACGGGTGCCAAATTTTAACAGGACTTTTTTCGACCTCCAAATAGCGATATTTGCTTTCACAATGCAAAAATATGCTGCATAGCAGGGTAAAAATATAGGAAGATCTTGTGTGATTACTACCCTCATACGGGAAATATGAAAAAACGTTCGTGACATTCTTATATTGCATATAAAAAATGGTTACAAATAGTTATGATCAAGATGCCACTTATAACCATTTAAATATAAGAAATAACAGAACTCCAAATGGATGGTGGTCGACAGCGACGAACAAGTCCTGTCGCATTGCTCGCATGCGAGCGATGGCATTGATCGTGCCGCCATTACATACGGATACGATGCAGGTGCAGGCACCAGTTATGGCGCCGCTGACAATGACGACCCCCCTGCCGCCGCGCACCCCGATGCTTGCGGTCACCATCTGTGACAACATCGTCACCGCGTACGACGGAGGCTAGCAAGCGGCAGCCTAGTTTTCGCAAGTGCTCGGTACGCCGTGCCTGCTGGTGCGATCCAGTCCCGCCTCGCTCAGACTGGCGAGTAATAAATGGATCAACGTTTTTTTCATACGACTATCCGATGCTGCTGATCCCGCAGGGATCAGCTCGACGACCTCAACCACAAGCTGTTGACATAAGGCCACACTTAGTTGCCAATGAGTCGTTTCCGGCTAAATCTCGTGATCGATGGCGTCGATGCATTTGAGGAAGATTTCTTGGCGACCATCCAAGCCGGCTCCGCGTGCCTGCAACTGATCAAGCTATACTCACACTGCCGGGTGCCGTCTATCAACCAGGCCACCAGCAAGTATGCCCCCCGATCCGCTGGATATATTAATGACCTGTCGCATCAATCCGCGCCTCAATGACGCCATTACGTTCGGTGTTAATACGATCTTGCTCGAAGGTGATGAAGAAATCCTATGAGTGGGCCAGGAAATCGCGCTGGAACTGGCATTCTGAGCAGAGCTTATTGCGCCCTGGCGGCCGATGCCGCTGCCAACTCAGCTTGCAGTCGTTCATACTTGGCCTGCAACTGTTCTTTCGATTCGTGCCAGGCCGGGTCCAGCGGAATGCAACTTACCGGGCACACTTGCTGGCATTGCGGCTCGCTGAAATGGCCGACGCATTCGGTGCATTTATTGGAGTCGATTTCATAAATCAGAGGCCCCATGTAAATCGCACAGTTCGGGCACTCAGACTCGCATACGTCACAATTAATGCATTCGTCGGTGATCAATAAAGCCATTGCACTACTCTTTTAAATCAGGTTGCCGCGGGATCAGGCGATTCCTGCCTGCCATATCATTGTAAACCTATCCAAGCCGCTTGGCGACTTGCCGCTCAAGACTGCTGTGCTTCGAGCTTTTCTTTCAGCCGTTTTTCTACCGAAGGGAAAACAAATTTGGAGACATCGCCGCCGAGCGCTGCAATTTCACGGACGATGGTACCGGAAATGAATTGATACTGGTCCGATGGCGTCAGAAACAAGGTTTCCACATCGGGTAGCAAATAACGGTTCATGCCGGCCATCTGAAACTCAAATTCAAAATCTGACACCGCGCGCAAGCCGCGCACGATCACGTTGGCGTCATGCTGGCGCACGAAATCCTTGAGTAGGCCAGAAAAACTCTCCACTTGCACATTCGGATAATGGCCGAGTACTTCATTCGCAATCGACAGACGCTCTTCGAGGGAGAAAAACGGTTTCTTATTTCTGCTGTCGGCAACCCCCACCAATAGCTTGTCGAACAGCCCGGATGCGCGACGCACCAGATCTTCATGACCACGCGTCAGCGGATCAAACGTTCCCGGATAAACTGCGGTGACTATCTTGCCCCCCCCTTTGCAACCAATCAGATCGCGCATTATGCCTGATTTTACATTCGGCACAATTCGCATCAGACAGAATTGCGTTACTTTCTTAGTATATGGTAAAATACCATTCCAGCTTTTTCGGCCCGCAGCAGCTCCCATCCGGCCAGCCAGCCCGCCAAGTCCTCTGGCAGCAGCGCAAATTCAGCCTCAAGATACAAGAGCCCATACTCGCTAAGCAAGCTGCGGCATAGCGGCAGCGTCTTTTCCAGCAAACCCTGGTGATACGGCGGATCTAGGAAAACCAAGTCGTAACGTGCCACATCGCCTGCCGCTTTGCTCAACCAGGTCACCGCATCGCCGCGAAACACCTGTACCTGAGCCGCATCCAGCTTGATCTTGGTCGCCTCAAGCTGGCGAACTACAGGACCATGATATTCTATCATGGTCACCACCGCGGCACCACGACTGGCCGCTTCAAAACCAAATGCGCCGGTGCCAGCAAACAAATCTAGACAGCGTACGCTACTCCAATTTCCATCAAACAAGTGTGTGAGCCAATTGAATACCGTCTCGCGTACCCGGTCAGGGGTCGGCCGAAGCCCGTCGCTATCCAGCACCGCGAGCGGCGTGCGCTTCCAGACGCCACCGATAATCCTGACCTGCCGCGCTAATTGCGAGTTGCCGGCATGCAGCGGGACTTTATGGGTCGTCTTATTGTTAGTTTTGTTGTTATTTTGCTTTTTCATTAACTTTAATAAGCGGGGGAGTTTCACTCGAATTTCGCACATTCCATCGCGTTTGGCCCCAGACGATACCCGGATACTGATATATCGGGCAAGATGATCCTGAATTCGAAGAAAATCGCCCTGGTAGAATGCCGATGATTGGACTCGTTGTCCGACAGCTGATAAGGGCGCCTCGACAAACCTACTACACGCTGCGATGCTTGCTGTACTCTCGTACGGTTGTGCTTCTCCTGCCGACATGGCAACATTCGCTATGGTTTTTCGAGGTCCCAAAAAGAAGCAATCATAACGCCCTATTTCACCGCTTTCCAGAACAGGACTCAGATGTTTAGTTTTTTCAAGAAAAAACCAAAAGCCGAATCCGCAGCGTTACCAAAAACGCCGGTGGTCGTGCCTGTTGCATCTGCCGCTAAGCAGCCGCAGATCAATAGTCAGTCAGAAGCCTCGCCTGCTGTCGTCGTTAGCGCCGCGCAGAAACAGGACATCGAAACAATAGCAGAAATTGTTGCCGCACCGATCACCGTCGAGCAAAAGCGCTCCTGGCTGTCGCGCCTGAAAGATGGGCTGTCGAAGACCTCGACCAACATGGCCACACTGTTCGTCGGCGCCAAGATCGACGACAACCTGTATGAGAAGCTGGAATCGGCGCTGCTGGTCTCCGATGCTGGCGTCGGAGCCACCCAATTCCTTCTCAACGCCCTAAAAAAGAAAGTCAAGGAAGATAAACTGACCGAGACCATCCAAGTTAAGGCGGCGCTGCGCACCTTGCTGATCGATTTGTTAAGCCCATTGCAAAAGCCGCTGGTGCTGGATCAGCATCAGCCGCTGGTGATGATGATCGCCGGCGTCAACGGCGCCGGCAAAACCACCACCATCGGCAAACTGGCCAAGCACCTGCAGGCACACAATCAATCAGTGCTGCTGGCGGCCGGCGACACGTTTCGCGCCGCTGCGCGCGAGCAATTGACGATCTGGGGCGAGCGCAACAACGTCACCGTGATCTCCCAGGAGTCCGGGGATCCGGCGGCAGTAGCATTCGATGCAGTGCATTCGGCGCAAGCACGCGGCATCAACGTGGTCATGGTCGATACCGCCGGCCGCCTGCCGACGCAATCGCACTTGATGGACGAGCTCAAGAAAATTAAGCGCGTGATCAGCAAAGGCATGGCGACCGCGCCGCATGAAGTGATACTAGTCATCGACGGCAACACCGGTCAAAATGCACTGACCCAGGTCAAGGTGTTCGACGATGCGCTCGGCCTGACCGGCCTGGTCATCACCAAACTCGACGGCACCGCCAGAGGCGGCGTGCTGGCAGCGATTGCAACCAACCGTGCAATCCCGGTATATTTCATCGGGGTCGGCGAACAGATTGAAGATTTACAGCCTTTCGATGCGACTGAATTCGTCGATGCTTTGCTTGCCTGATTCTGCCCACGGCCCCGATCCAATCGCAACTCGTGGGCAAGAAGTTTTGCCCACGAGTTGACGAAACCACCGACAAAAATAATCTATCGCAATGATTGAATTCAACCAGGTATCCAAGAAATACACGCGTGATGTGGTCGCGCTGCGCGATATCACACTGACGGTTAACAAGGGCGACTTAATTTTTCTGGCAGGCCCATCGGGCGCCGGCAAATCGACCTTGCTCAACCTGATTGCCGCCATCGAGCGTCCCAATAGCGGCACGCTGACCGTCAACGGCGCCAATGTCGGCAAGTTGAAATCTTCCGGCCTGCCTTACCTACGACGCAACCTGGGGCTGATCTTGCAGCAGCAGAGACTACTGCAAGATCGCACAGTGCTAGCCAATGTGATGCTACCGTTGCTGGTGATCGGCGCCACCCGCAGCGAAGCCGCAAAACGCGCACAAGCGGCGCTCAATAAGGTCGGCCTGCTGGACACAGCAGCCAGCGACCCGCAAGCGCTGTCGGGCGGCGAGCAGCAGCGCGTCTCGATTGCGCGCGCCATCGTCAATCGTCCGCAAATTATCCTTGCCGACGAACCCACCGCCAACCTCGATCGCGACAACGCCAATAAGGTACTGGATGCGCTAAAGTCGTTTCACGCGGTCGGCGTGACCTGCCTAATCTCAACACATGACGAGCAATTCCTCAACAGCGCCAACCGTGTGGTATTCCTCGATCAAGGACAAATCGTCGACGACTGGCAGAATTCGGCGCTGCGCTCGAACGGAGGTACAGTATGAAGATCTGGCTGCGGCAACACTGGTTTGCACTCACTAACGCCATCACCCACCTACTCAAATCGCCAGGTGGTTTTGCACTGAATGTACTGGTGGTAGCGATTGCGCTGGCGCTGCCGTTCGGTGGCCTGACGATGATGGAAAATGTCCGCCCGATCTCCGAACAACTCGCGGTGGAGCCGGAGATCAGCGTCTTCATGACGCTCGATACCGGGCGCGACACGGCCACTGCGTTGGCCAAATCGATCGACGCTGTGCTGCAAAAACACCACAGCGCCGCCAAGCTCTTGTTCATACCTCGCGAAGATGCGCTTATCAGTCTGAGGAACAAGACCGGCATGGACGATGCGCTGACCACACTGGACCAGAATCCGTTACCTGATGCCTATGTGCTGAAGCTAGCCGGCTTCCACGCTGCCCCTGATGCCAGGCGCATCGACGTCATTGCGACCGATCTCAAAGCGCTGCCGGGCGTCGATACCGTGCAGGTCGACTCGGAATGGGTCAAGCGTCTGGCCGCTCTGCTGGCGATACTGCGGCTAATATTGCTATTCCTGGCGGCGACGCTGGCGGTTGTGGTGATAGCAGTGGTGTTCAATACTGTGCGCCTGCAGGTACTGACACAGCGTGAGGAAATTGCCGTCGCTAAACTGGTTGGTGCGACCGATGCCTTCATTCATCGGCCTTTTTATTACACCGGCGCCTTGCTCGGCCTGTGCGCCGGCTGCATGGCGCTGGGCGCGGTGGCGCTCTGCATGCAGCCGCTGAATCAGGCGATTGCCGAATTCGCCCACTTGTATGCGTCCGAATTCCGCCTGCTGCCGCTGAACTGGACGGCAACCCTGATCTTGCTGACGATCAGCGCCGGCCTCGGTTTGGTCGGGGCGGTACTGTCGGTGCGTCGCCATCTGGCGCGTATGGCCTGATCCGGCCGGACCGGCCATACCACCCCATACGGAAACATAACGAATAATGCGAAACGCCGCCTCGCGTTTCAGCTATCCATGACAAGCTTGGCGTCATCCCGAGCCGCCCTGCTATGCTCGCTCGGCGCCGCTATGATGCGGGGGGATAGTATTCATTACGCCGCTGATGATGCCCGATTACCCCGGCATCATGCTGTCTTTCGGGCGCCATGTTGCCTCCGGCTTGATCGCATTGGTGACGGTCCTGCTTGACCACAAACTCGTCGCCACGCTGAAACTGTGGCGGATCGGCGCCTTGCCGGTGGTAGTTTCGGTATTTTCCAACTAGTCGCCGGGACATGCGGCAGAGCGCGTGACCTAGCGTCGACTGGTGCCGTCGCTGGTCATCATCCTAATCAGTATCCTATGCGTCAACGCCGCCGAGATGGCACACATACGCGCCGCCGCCAGCGAAACGGGACACACCCGCACCATGTTCGACTATGTATTGGGCTGCTGTAGTCTTCTCCTAAATAAAGACACTTTGGATGTGTGATTTTCTGTTGTTTTGCATTATTAAACGATAGGGGGATTGGCATGAAGAAGTCGCGATTTAGGGGGAGCTAGATAGTGGTGATTCTGAAAGAGGTCGATTCGAGGATAGTGGTAGGTGAGGT
>JFJP01034894.1_pt1 | contig 13152 bp, 8 predicted proteins | sample 431651 | NCBI WGS metagenome assembly JFJP01 (sample SAMN02602958, study PRJNA72255) | Microbial mat metagenome, whole genome shotgun sequencing project. | biome: fresh water; feature: sink hole; material: water; isolation source: purple microbial (photo- and chemosynthetic) mats found in...
TCACCTTCGGCACCATAGCGCGCGCCGACATCATGGCGGAGGGCATAGCCGAGGCTATCGCCAAGCTCAAGCCGCGCTGCCCCATCGTCGCGTGCATACGCGGCACGGGCGAAGAAAAAGCCGTGGAGACGCTGAAGGCGGCCGGGCTGGATCCGCTCTTCGATACCGAGGAAGCGGTCCGCAGGGCCGTCGTCCTGGCAAAGGGAGCACGCGCATGAGCATCTTCATAGACAGGACCGACCGCGTGCTCGTGCAGGGCATCACCGGCGGCGAGGGTTCGTTCTGGACCAAGCACATGATAGACCTGGGCACCCGGGTGGTCGTCGGCGTCACGCCGGGCAAGGAAGGCCAGAGCGTAGAAGGCGTGCCGGTGTACCACACGATACGCCGCGCCGTCGCGGACAGTCCGGCCAACGCCGCCATGCTGTTCGTGCCGCCGCGCTTCACCAAGGACGCCGTCTTCGAAGCGCTCGACTCGGGCATCAAGAAAATCGTCACGATAGCAGACGGCATCCCGCTGCAGGACGCCATCCAGATCCGCAAGGCCGCACTCTCCTGCGGTGCGCGCGTCGTGGGCGGCAATACCTCAGGCGTCATCAGCCCCGGCTTCGCCATGATGGGCATGTTCCCGTACTGGATAGAGCGCGTGTACAAACCCGGCCGCATCGGCATCATGACGCGCTCCGGCTCGCTGACCAACGAGGTCACCGCGATGGTCGTCAGATCAGGCTTCGGCGTGTCCAGCCTCATCGGCGTCGGTGGCGACCCCGTACCGGGCACCCGCTTCGCCGAGATGCTGCCCGACTACCAGGCTGACGCGGCCACCGATGCGGTCGTCATCATCGGCGAGCTCGGCGGCACCATGGAAGAAGAAGTGGCCGAGGCCATGCTCTCGGGAGCTTTCACCAAACCCGTGGTCGCGTTCCTGGGCGGGCGCACCGCTCCCGCAGGCAAGCGCATGGGCCACGCCGGAGCCATCGTCACCGGCGGCAAGGGCTCCGTAGCCGACAAGATAGAAGCCTTCGAGAAGGCAGGCGCACTCGTCGCCGACAGGCCGGCCCGGGTCGGGCAACTGCTCAGGCAAGCGCTCGGAATGCCCGTGTGACACAGCTACACACTACCGGGCCGGATCGGCAAACAACAGCCAGCAGCAAAGCAACGGCCCGGCGGCTGGTAGCCATAGCGCTCGCCATCGTCGTGCTCGTTACCGCCATGCTCGTACCGCTCCCCGCCTCCATATCAACCATACGTGGCATGGAGCTTACGGCACAGGGCCGCGCAGCGATAGCGTCACTGGCGTTCGCGCTGGTGCTATGGATCGCTGAAGCGATGCCGTTCCACATTACGGGTCTCCTGGCGGTACTCGTCATGACAGTGCTCGGCGCTGGCACTTATACGGATATCATCCGCTATGGTTTCGGTGACGACGTGGTGGTGTTCTTTATCGGCGTACTCGTCATAGCTGCGGGTCTCCGCCGTTCAGGACTCGCCAAGCGTGCCGGTTCGCTGGTCCTATCAATTACGGGCAACTCGACGAAGAAGATAATTTTCGGTTTTCTGGTAGCCGGCGCCTTCCTCGCCATGTGGATTACCGCCCTCGGCGCTGTGGCCATCATCATGCCACTGGGACTCGTCATCCTCACGGACGAAGGTGAGAAACCCGGCAGCAGCAAATTCGGCACGGCCCTGATGATGGCTTGCGCCTGGGGGCCTCTCATTGGCGCACTCGGCACTCCTGCCGGCTCCGGCTCCAATCCCATCGCTATACGGTTCATGTCGGAAATCGCGGGCTACGACATCAGCTTCCTGGGGTGGATGCTCTATGGCGTCCCCGCCGCCCTCCTCCTCCTGCCAGCCGCATGGCTGATCATCATCCTCTTCTTCCCCCCCGAGCGTCCCCGGCTCTACAAGAGCGACGAGGCCATAAAAAAAGAAGCCCGCTCCCGCGTGCCCTTGACCCGCGACGAACGAGCCGTCGGAATTGTATTCCTGTCGACGATTGCGCTGTGGATATTTTCACCAGCAATCGGTCACGCACTCGGGATCAAGGTGCCCATCTCCATGGGCGCCCTCGTCGCTGTCGTCGCGATGTTTTCCCCCGGCGTCACTTCTTACAAATGGAAGGAAATAGAAAAGGACATAGACTGGTCGGGTATACTCCTCATAGCCACCGGCATTAGCCTCGGCACGACGCTATACAAGACGGGCGCGGCGGCCTGGGTGGCCACGGCTGTACTAGGCGGCGTCGGCGCGTTACCGGTGTTCTGGAGGCTTGCCGCCGTCGTGCTCGGCGTGTTCGCCATCAAGGTAGTATTCTCGTCCAACACATTGACAGGCACCATCATCGTACCCCTCGTGCTGGCGCTCGGAGCCAGCCTCGGGCTGGACGCCCGCGGCCTTGCGCTTGCAGCGGCATTAGCATCGAACCTGGCGTTCATCCTGGTTACGACGAGCCCTGTCAATGTCATACCGTATACCACAGGTTTTTTTACAATACGGGACATGGCCAAGGCCGGGGTCGCGCTTGCCGCCATAGCCGCCCTTGCGATAGCCGCAGTGGTCGCACTCATAGGCAGGGCTGCTGGAATAGTCTGATAAAAAGATCGCAGTCAGACAGAAGCTGCTGCGATCTTCTTACTTCGATGTCAGCTTGTTCACGCCGTCCCAGTCAGGTGCCGGCGGAACCTTCATGAACGCCTTGCACCGCTGGTAATAAAGCCGGCTCGGACCATCATCGATGTCCAGCTTCAACACCCTTACAAAACCAGCCAATGCTTCCTTCCACCGTCGTTCCTTGTACAGCGCCAGGCCGCGCTCGTAGTGGGTGACAATTTCTTCTTTACGCTCCGGCACCTTGCCGGGCAGTTCCAGCAGTTCGTACACGGTTATTGGTTCGTTCTTGCCTACCACGCGGATGGTATCCAGTTCCCTGAAGCGGAACTGGTCCTTTACGCTCGCGTGGGTGTTCTGGCTGACCATGGTATAGGTGCCATACACCTTGTTAGCGCCTTCCAGTCGCGACGCTAGGTTCACCGAGTCGCCCATGACGGTATAGTTCATGCGCGTGCGCGACCCCATGTTGCCCGCCACCGCCGGCCCTGAATTGAGGCCCATGCGCACCTCGAGCTCGTGCCGGCCTTCCGCCTTCCAGGTCACGCGCATCTGTGCCAGAAGCCTCTGCATCTCCAGCGCCGAGAGGCAGGCCTGGTAGGAGTGCTCGGGAAACGCCAGCGGCGCGCCCCAGAAGGCCATGATCGCGTCGCCCTCGTACTTGTCTATGGTGCCGCGGTTCCGCATGATCGTGTCGGTCATCGCGGAGAGGTACTCGTTGAGCAGGTGCACAAGCCCTTCAGCCGTCAGTTTCTCCGATATCGACGAAAATCCTTGAATGTCCGAGAAAAACGTCGTTATGGTGCACGACTCGCCGCCCAGGTTCAGCGCGTCGGGGTTGGCTATGATCTGGTTTATCACATCCTGCGACAAATACTTGGAGAATGCGCTCTGGATGAACTGCCTGCTCTCTTCCTCGCCCGCGAACTTGGTTATCATGATGAGCATTGAAGGCAGGATGATTGCCAGGTTCAGGTTCACCTGGTCAATCCACAGGTACGTCCTGAAAAACAGGATCATGATCGCCGCGTTGACTGCAACGACGGCAAGACCAATGACGGTATAGGAAATTTTTGCGGAACGCTTGTGTATGAACAGCGCAAGCGCGATGGCCAGGGCCACGATGCCTGCATATTCCAGTGGAGCCGGAGCCTTGGTTATGAATTTGCCCCGCGCCAGCGTGTTGATGGCCGTTGGATATGAGCCCACCATCCAGTACGAATTGGATAGCGGCGTTACACCCTCGTCCTGCGTACCGGTGGCTGTCAGGCCCATCACCGCAACGGAATCGAACAGGTACTCCACCTGGGTCTTTATCTTGATGGCCGTTATGAGCGTCTGTATCGACGCTATGGCTTCCTCGTCAACCACATCGCCGGCTGCCTTCGCCGCAAGCAGTCCGTCCAGTTCGCTCTGGCTCTCATCCAGATACGTTTTTATAACAGCCTGGTAGCGCACCAGCACCTCATGGTAACGCTGCCTCAATGGAAAGCGCCCGGCAAAATCAGGTTCCGCGAGGATTGCGGCCTTGAGGCCTTCGAGCTCGGAACTCAGCTCGGCGCGGTCGCTCTTGCCGGAACTCATGTCCTTGAGCATCAACTGCAACTCGAACTGCTCGGCATAGAACGGATACTCGATAAGAGCATGCGCCGACACCGACCTCGCCGTCTGCGCAAAATCCCCCATCCAGTCAAAATAGATGGCCCCCGTTTTGTCCACCGGTATGCTTATATCGCGCCGTATGCCAGTGACCGGATGCACGGCGTTCCGTATGATTATGGATCTTCCGGGTTCAATATCGATGTCGGCAATGCCGGCCCCGCACATCCGCAGGTACGCCATCAGGCTCAAGTGCAAGTAGATACGGTCGCCAAATACCCTGAACAGCCGGATGCGCCGGTGCGTACCGTCCAGGTCGGCGTCGTTGTCCACAAATCCGAAGAAATCCGCCGCGTTCATCAGTTCGGGTATCGGATAGTTCACCGTAACCCGGTCCGCATCCACCAGCGCGCGGAATGCAGCTTCCCTGCCCGCCGGCAAGGGCAGAGAAGCCTTGTCGGTGAACCGCTGTATGGCCTGGTTCTTGGCTTCCTGCGCCTCGGGGCTCAGGCTCAGCTTGCTCTCCACCTTGGCAAACGAGAACGGCATGATGGTGCCGGAAAAATCTTCCGTAGCCATCGTCAGGTCGCGGTCATTGTCTATGATGACGCTGAAGAGGTCTTCCGCCTGGATGGCAGCGCCACCCGCCAGCGTCGAGTACAGCGTATTGAAGCCGTCTGTATTGAGGAGCGGTGGCGACGCGTCAATGAACTGGAAGTCGAACAGCAGGTTTGAAAGACCTGCCGCCTGCAACTGCCGTATGGCATACGCGTAGTAATGTCTGGGCCACGGGTACACGCCCAATGCTGAAATGCTGGCGTCGTCCACGTTGAGCAGCACCAGTTCAGGCAGCGGCTCCGCCTTGGGCTTGAGTTTCATGCGCAGGTCGTAGAGCACGAACTCCAGCCTGTCATGAGCCGGCGTCAGTGAGAACAGTATCACCAGAATCGACATGACGAGGGCGGTCAGGGCGGCCCCCCAGGCTCCCGTGGTAAACTTGCCCATACGGGCAAGGAATTTCTTCATGGTGCTGCTCTCCTGGCCCGGATCGGGTAATGTTTCAGAATGAGAGGCTCATGCCTCCGGATACCGTAAAGCGCAGCGCTTCTCCCGCGGGGAAAGCAGCCCCGGGAAGAAAGGCGCCAGCGTTCAGGAAGATGCTCACGTCGTTCCATGGTGCCCAGCGCACCAGCAGATCGACTCCGTGCCCCAGGTCATGCGACGGCAAAGCCGCATCGTCTACATTGACCACGCCGGCCATGTCGTACTTGGCGTAGTAGAAGTATCTGAGCCCAAGGCTGGAATCACGCACGAACGCTCCCGCACGTTCCAGGGGCCTGAAACTCGCCCCCAGCCGCGCTATATGGATGTTGCTGAAGTACGGCCTGAACACCGACCCTGAGCTTACCTGTCCGAAAGCCTGGAACGCCAGGTCGGTACCGCTGGCATTGCCTGCCGAGCCGTCGCCCGCCGTACGGTCGGGGTCGCCGGACGCTACGGAGTACTGGATCGTCACGCCCGGCGTCGTGGCCAGCTTGAAGACCCGGTTGTAGCGGGCGGTGGCGGCAAAGGCGTCGATGGCCGCTCCGTCCGGCCCACGGCCTTCTTCGAGGTAGCCTTCCACCAGATACTCGCCACCCAGCAGCATGCCCTTCGCCTGAAGTCCCGAATACCAGCTGGTATAGGGTTGAGATCCTTGCCCGAAGTCACCCTGGTACAACCCCAGCAACGCCAGTTCCTGGCCATACAACCCAATACCCAATGAATAGCCGCCTATATAACGCCATGCTCCATTTTCGTCATCCCAGGAATCCAGAGCATAGACAGCAGAAAATCCGGGTTCAAGCAGCCCCGTATAGAATCCGAACGCCTTGGCCGAGAACAGCTGGTTGTTCAGCTGCGCCTCGACACCGTCGCCGTTGCCTGACAATACCAGCCCCGAACCAAGCTGAAACGCCTTGCGGCCCAGCGCAAGCGAAAAGCCCGCGTCGGCTTCGGTCAACTGCAGATAATTTGCGTTGACCTCCCACAGGTTGACCAATTCGAATCCGGCATCCACGGGAAGAACGGTCAGCAGTGCATTGTCCCTGATCCGCGCATAGTACTGCCAGCCCGCAGGCAGGCTGAGTCGAACCCAGACATTGCCGCTCAGGCCCGTTACCAGGCTCAGCGGCTCACCCTGGCTCTCGGACAGCACCGCCGGAGAAACCGTACCACCCCAGTCCAACAGCCATGGTGCCTTGGCCTGTGGAGGCGCAAAGAAACCGTCATCAACAAACGGACTCTGGGCTCCAGCATTTGCAAGGGCGAAAGATAGCAGTGTAAGGGCGACAAGTGCGGTTTTAGTCGAGGTCCGCTTCATGGCGCCACCGCATATTTCAGGGTAATCATGGTAATGAAATCAAGCAGTTCCACACCGCTCATCACATCACCCTCGCTGCTCGTACCCGCAAAGACACCGTCCACGACCATGGCCCTGAACGCGTAGCGTTGTACCGGCAGCACCAGATAAAAAAACGACGAGCGCAGCTTCAGGGTCCTGGCCGCGATGAGACTTGCCCTTCCCTTGGTCAGAGGCTGCCCGGCCTTGTAGCGTGATAGCGTCTTTTCAAGACGTACAGCCAGTTCCGCATCGTCAGGCATAGCCTCTGTCAGAGCCGGGGCCATGGTGGCAAAATCTGCCACGGTGCAGGCCCATAGATCCCCTATAGCTACCACGTCTTCAAGGCTCTGTGCGTGCGGGAGCTGGCCCGCAGCCAAGGATATGATCAAAGCCAGCAATAGCCGTCTCATGGAACACCCCGGAGCATTCAGATTTTTACCAGTCTCGTTACGGGAACAGAAGCGTCATGGTAACCGTACCGCTCGTCGGCTTTTCGGCTATCAGGCTCACGATTTCTGCCAGCGCCGCCGGAGCTCCGCCAAGGTCAGCCGCCGCGGCCACTTCCTCGACCGGCGCAAATGCCGTCGCGGCACCTGAAACCACCGACTCCTGGGCCGCCTGTGATGTCACCTGGGGCGGAGCAGCGCTGGCCGCCGATTGCACATAACTGTTCCCTGCCGCTACCGGCTTTGTAGCACCGCGATTCGAAGCAACGGCGACCACGCCTGAACTAACCGCCACTTCCATGCCGCGCGCCGGGCTGAAGCTCACACTGTGCGAGGTACCGCGAACGCTCGACGTACCTACCGGCGTCGTCACCGTAAAGCTCGTCTTGAGCCCCGTAATCTGCTTGACCTCCGACACCACCGTACCGCTGCGCAGCGCCACCGCGGCCGTCGAGGTGGTCGGCGTCTTCACCACGTTGCCCATCTTCGCCGTGGTCAGCGACTTGAGCGTTATCGTCCCGTTGTTGATGCTCAGCGTTACCTCGGAATTAGCCCCGGTCACAACTGTCGCATCGTCCGCAAGCTTCATTCCCACCGTAACCGGCGTCAGCTTCTTGGCCGCCATAACGCCCACCGTACCCTTGACCGCGGACACGGTGATGTCGGCGAAGAGGGGGGAGGCGAAAGAGAATATGGATACAAGCCAGAAAATGTTCAATTTCATCATCACCAACCCCTTATTTAAAAGTCGGGTACGCCGTCAATAAAATTTCCCAGATCGTGGAAAAATTCCAGCCAGGATAAATAGTACCAACGGTAGCAGAATTCTGCATGTCAGTGGTTAGCAACGGTTCACCTTTTCCCGTATCATTTCGACCACTGGCTGTTTGATCATAATATGCCGACGTAATAGTAGTACCCGAGTCATAGCCTATCAACCCACCGATATTTGCAGTCCCGGTTACAGCACCTGCTGAATAGCAATTAGTGACCGACGATGATCCGGTATTGTAGCCAATGAGTCCCCCCGTACCATCATCCCCGTCAACCATTCCGGTGGCATAGCTATCGATTACAGATGTATTCTGGTTCCAACCTATCAACCCACCCGTATAATTCTGTGTACCCGCTACATGACCTACAAGGTTACCGGTCGCGCTGGACTGCGAAACACTACCGCCCTCCGTTCGACCGATGAGCCCACCCAAACCTCCGGTATATGCCGAAGTGATGGTCACAGCGCTGGAACACCGTAAAACAGCAAGCGTGCTTCCCGAATCACTGTATCCGATCAATCCTCCAGTCGATTGATATGCGGAGATCGTTCCCTGCACGGAGCAATCAGTTACCTGGGTATTCCCTGTAGTTCGCCCGATGAGCCCGCCTGCATAATTATAAGTTGAGCTGAAATTGATGCTAGAGAGGGTCACGTTCGATATAATTGCTCCGTTAGTGAATCCGAACAGACCTCGGTTCTCGTCGAATGTAACATTGATTGTCAAGTTGCTAAGTGTATACCCATTACCGTCGAAGCGGCCGGTGAATTTTGTAGTCGTGTCCCCGATCGGAAGCCAATTTGGCTGGCTGATCAAGTCGATATTTGCCATCAGCACGAAAGCCTTGTCCCTGTAGGAATTCATGTCAATTAAATGCGCGAGAGTCGTTATATGGAAGGGATCTCCCGCCGTCCCATCACCGTCCGCGAAAATGTCCAGTTCAAAATTGGCCGTGACCGTCGTAACGGCGCTTATCGGCACGTTCAGGGTTGTAGTTGCGCTGGTTGGAGGCGAAAGGTAACCTATATCGCCGCTCCAACTCTTGAAACGATATCCAGCATCGGGAATTGACGTTACGGCAAGCGGTGAACCCGGCGTACGCTCCACTGACCCGGGAAGATTTACCGTACCATTTGTGTTGGCATTGATGGTTACCAGTACCGTCTTCGCGATGGTCACCACATACGTCTTCGTGGTGACCGTATCGGCCGCCGTCACCAATACGCTAATCGTATTCATTCCCGCCGGATTATCCAGTATCAAGGCACCCGTCGGGGTACCGGACGTAATGGCGGTGAAGCTGCCGCTATTGACTTTGACCTGAATGGAAGCACCGGAGTCGGCCCTGGTGGCTGTAACTGTAACAGAAGGTACTGAGCTATCTGCGCTAGCAGTATACGACATGATAGCCGGATCGAAGGCCGGAGCAAGGGTGATGCCGGAAATGACTAGACCGCCAACCGCCATCAAGTTGGCGTTGTTGCTCGGCTCCACTGTGACGGTCACCGTAAAGACTTTGGTCGAAGCGTCCACCGCCGTTACCGTATACGCTACCGGGCTAGTAAAATTCTGAGCCACACCCGACAGAGGAGAGATGCTCGCGCCATCGTGGGTGATCGTCGGTACCAAGCTCGTCACATCTGTCCCGAAGGGTACGGTCACAGCGATGTCGGTTCCTGAAAAAGTGCCTGTCGCCACAGGCGAGATGAAATCAAACGCGGTAATGTCCTTGGTGTTGCTCGGTGCGACTGATACGGTCACTAAATACACCTTGGTTGTGGAGTCAGCAGCAGTTACGGTATAGGTCACCGGACTAGTAAAATTCTGAGCCACACCCGGTCCTGGAATGCAAGTCGCACCAGTGAAGATGATTGCAGGTATCAGGCTCGTGACAGGTGTCCCGAAGGGAACGGTCACCGCGATGCCAGTTCCGGTGATGACGCCTGTGGCGGCAGGACTGGTTATACTAAAGGACGTTATATCCTTGGCGGTATTCGGCGCAACCGTCACTGTCACCGTATACGTCTTCGTAGTCGAATCCGCTGCCGCAACAATGAAGGTGACTGCAGCACTGAAGTCAATTGCACTGTCTAGCGCGGGCGAGATGCCAGTACCTGTATGGGTTACAACAGGCGAAAGGCTCGTCACATTGGTCCCGAAAGGAACCGTCACCGCTATGCTTGTTCCCGAGATTACACCAGTAACCGCTGGAACCGCAAATCCGAACGCGGTGATGTCTTTAGCCGAGCTAAGCGGATTCCACTTCGCATACAGAACAATAGCCCCTATTGGCATGATAAGATTTTCACCGGGAGCGTACTGGGTCCCCAAGCCATCAACCGCCGTATTCCATCCGCCGAACGTAAACCCGGCCTTTGCCAGGAGCCCGGAATTCGGGGCAACGGTAACCACATCGCTGGTTGCCCGATACAAGGCATCCGGAACGCTGCCGGAGCCCGCACCATTGGCATCATACGAGAGCTTGTACAGGGTGTTCATGGTCACGCTGAGAGCATGCTCCGCACCGGCTTCAATATCCAGCGTTTGCTTGCCGTGGTACAGGGGGAGCTCCAGTGTGGCGGAAAGTGCAGGAGCGGTCAGGGCTTTGGTGATCTCGTCCATATCGTCGGCCTTGACTGAGATAACAACCGATTTGATGTCTGCCGGCAACACTCCGGCAGCCCGGCTGGCACCTTGCCCCGTGCTGAAGTCGACTGTCACGTAGCCAACGGCCTGGACATCGAGCGGAGACTTGCATGACACCGAAATCAGGATGGCGGTGACGAAGAACAAGCAACCAACAAGCTTCGCTAGTCCAACAAACCTCTTGTGCATGGGAGCCTCCAGACGCTTATACCTAACCATTAACGTATACATCAATGATAAGCATTTTTCTACTCTGGAGAAGGCAGAACAGCAGTTTTATTCGATATATTGGATATATTCCTGGATTCAATCAGCCCGGATACGTTCCCAGACAGCCGAATCTTCCTGGCCGAGTCGCCAGAAGGCTACGGCTCCCACTCCAGCATCCCGATAGAGGCGAAGCCTGTGGGATAACGATTCTGCGTCGTCATAGTACACATCCACCGTGACCAGTTCCTGGTATCTGAACCAGGGAACATTGCCCTCACGGGAAAAGGAACGAATGTCCTTTTCATCCAGCAGCGACGATACACCTGAAAACTTATAAGCCCGGTCTGATCGAATATCTCCCCAGGCCCGCCCGTAGAAGGGTAACCCCATAACCAGTTTCGGAGTTGCTATCTTCGACATCGCATACGAGGCTACCCGGCTGCTCCACTCCATCGAGGCTACCGGCCCCGGCACACTCGTGCTCCAGTGTTCGTCGTACGCCATGATGATGATTCTGTCGACTATTTCCGCGATGCGGACATATCCAAGCACATCACCGGATTCAGACAACCGTGCCGGCAATGCGACACTCAGAACCTTCTTGCCCAGGCCTTTCTTCAAGAGCCTGAGAAACTGCACAAAGTTATCCCGGTCCCGCACCGGAATGGCCTCAAAATCTATGTGCACACCGTCGTAGGGGACTGCTGCTGCGAAGATTGCCTTCACCAGCGCGTCACGGACAGGATACGCCGGATCAAGGCAGAAGTGAGTAAGCGAATAGCTGCCAACTTCGGCAACAACAAGGTGCTTGCGGCCCTTGTACGAAACCAGTTTCTTCAGATCCGGAACCCCGGTCAGTTCCCCGTAGGCATTTATTTCTGCACTGAAATAACAGAGGTCAGTAACCGACAGGGCAGACGTCAGGAATGATTCTTCGCCCTTCATCAGGTAGGCCCATATTTCCCTGAATCCAATCTGGGGATCCGGTTCCCGGGCAAAAAGTCCAGGTGGTGACACGAGGCAAACTAGAAGCAGCACGGCAAAAATGAGTGTGATTTTGCTTTTCCGCACAATAGGTTTTACTCAGTCCAGACCGAGAACTCGGAGAACGAAACTCCCCCGCCAAGGGTCCTCAGCGCAGCGGTAGCCCCGGCATCACGTCCAAAGAATGTCTTGTAGACTATCCTCAGTACCCCGTCCACCGAGACGGCGATGTATTCAGCACCTGGATCGTACACAACCTCGACGAGACGCCATGCCTCGATGCCATCTTCAAGTTCCGCGTCAAACATGCGTTCCATCACCACATCATTGTCGGAACGGTATAGCTGCAGGTACGTCGCATCGTCACCGCGGGCATCGCGGTCCCTTGTAAACCATACGAGCAGGCTCTTTCCTTCACCGTAACCACGTTTCTTGAGCACATCCTCCACATACAGGTGGAGCCCAAGACCGATCCAGCCCTTGCCGGTGGAACGTGCCTTGAACCGGTACAACATGGGAGCCTTGCTTTGAGCCAGCGGGAGTTCAAGCCTGGAAAAATACTGCGACGCATCGGACTGAGTGGCTGTCGCACCTGCTATCTTCCAGGATCCCATCCGTGCCGATGAACCATCAAAACCCTCACGCAACTTTTTGCTGAACTTGGAGGTATCGAGCTTCCAGCCCGTCAGGTAGCCAGTGGGAGCCGCTGGTACCGTAATCACGGGAACAGGTGCTGGAACTGCCGTAGCGGTAGCCGGTACCACGGTTCCCGTAGCCTTCGCCGCAGCAAGTGCAGCCTTTGCCTCTGCCTGGGCGGCTTCCAGCCTGGCATTCATCGTTGCAATTACTTCGTCCTTTGCGGCTATCGTCGATTCCTTTGCCCGCAATTCATCTTCTTTAGAAGCTATGACTGCATCTTTGCCTAAAAGCTCAGCATCCTTTATGGTAAGCGTTGCGTCCTTGACTGAAATCGTGGCTGCATTGACTGCCAGTTCGGCGTTCTTTGCATTAAGACTGGCATCCTTCTCAGCCAGCAACGCCGTTACGGTTCCAGCATCTCCGCCTGCAACCGCCAGCCTGGCTTCCGCATCGGCCAGCCGGGTTCCTTCCTCTACAAGCTGAGCTTCCACTTCTGCGAGTCTTAGGTCAACCGCAACCAGGGCCGCCTCGTTTTCGCCTATGACCGTTTCGAGTCTGGCAATTTCAAGCTCCAGCTCCGCTACACGATTTTTGTAAAATTCCGCGTCCCAAGCCTGCGCCACCAGCTCAAGGTTCTCCGCCCTAAGTTCATTGATGGTACTGTACAACTCATCCCGTTCTGCCAGCAGACGCCCTATCTCATCCATTAAAAGTTGCTCATCATCAGCATCGACGCTGATTTCCTGAACGATGGCAGCCTCTTCGGCAACAGCGGCCTCCTCTGGAACAGCGGCCTCCTCCGGAACAGCGGCCTCCTCCGGAACAGCGGCCTCCTCCGGAACAGCGGCCTCCTCCGGAA
>JFJP01043449.1_pt1 | contig 13150 bp, 14 predicted proteins | sample 431651 | NCBI WGS metagenome assembly JFJP01 (sample SAMN02602958, study PRJNA72255) | Microbial mat metagenome, whole genome shotgun sequencing project. | biome: fresh water; feature: sink hole; material: water; isolation source: purple microbial (photo- and chemosynthetic) mats found in...
GATGGGTCGCTCTTTGTATTGCCAAGTTCAATACTGCTTGGGTCAATAATAATTTTTTTGTTGGGATCGGGAGGAGTTGATGTAATCATACCATTTTCATCAACATAGGCTATCATGTCGTCGAAACTGCTTTTCTTTCCAGACTCTTTTCTGATAAGACGCTTCTTTTCTTTTTCTTTTCTCTTTTTCTCTTTCTTATTCTTAACCTCTTTTTTGTTAAATGTCTCCTGCGATCTTCCCATAAATTAAATTTGGTTCGTTATTTATCCTGCAATATGCATTAATTGCTCAAAGGTACTTATAAATTTCCGGTTATGCTATTTTATGAACAGACCTGTGAACTAAACAATTCTGCAAGAATATTGTTTTACCAATAATAATGGGGTTTTACATATCAATATCCTGCTTCCAAAAATCCTCAGGACTTGACATTTGATACTCAATTTTGTAACTTTGCATTCTGATTTTCAAAGAATTGCATAATCAAATTCCAATCATAAACAGAAACCATGGAAACAACCGAAAATATAAATACAAGCAGCAAACCTGACTGGATGACTATTATCTCGAGGTATAACAAACCTGATGCACTCAAAAGCTGGTGGCAGGTTATTAACTCAATGGGACCCTATATCATCCTTTGGATATTAATGATTAAATCTATTGAAATATCCTACTGGCTAACTCTGCTGCTTTCTGTTTTTGCTGCAGGTTTCATGGTAAGGATATTCATAATTTTCCACGACTGCGGGCATGGATCCTTCTTCAAATCAAAACTGCTCAACAGGATAGTTGGCATAGTAACAGGACTCATTGTCTTCACACCATATAATAAATGGCATCACGAGCATAAGATCCATCACCAGACTGTCGGGAATCTTGATAAGCGGGGTGTGGGTGATGTTATGACCCTTACAGTTGATGAGTATCAGAAGCTATCTAAGTGGAAAAAGCTTTATTACCGGATCTACCGTAATCCGGTAGTTCTTTTCGGTATTGCACCGATTATTATTTTTACGATTGCTCAGCGGTTTCCCAAAAAGTATATGAACACGACTGAGAGGCTATATGTACATTTGTCAAGCCTGGTTCTGGCTGCAGCTGTTTTCGCGCTTATTCTTCTTATAGGCTGGAAGACTTTTCTTCTGGTTCAGATTCCGATACTGTATATAGCTACTGCACATGGTGTATGGCTCTTCTATGTACAGCATCAGTTCAGAGATGTGCTTTGGGCTAAAGCTGAGGACTGGGATTATATGAACACGGCCTTAAAGGGCAGTTCGATGTTTAAACTTCCTTTTCTTCTGAACTGGTTCACCGGTAATATCGGATATCATCATATTCACCATCTGAGCCCGATGATCCCCAATTATAATCTCAAAAAATGTCACAGGGAGAATGCTATATTTCAGCAGGTAAAACCAATTACCTTCTGGACTGCATTTGAATCGGCACTTCTGAAGCTATATGATGAGAAGAGCGGAAGGCTGGTAAGATTCAGTGAAATTTAGCCAGCCCTGTTCCTACCCTATTCTGACTGCAATGAGATATGTTACAATGGAAACAGATGCTGATAACACCATACCCCAGATCAGGTCGACTATTGTGACTATGATAGGCCAATCCTTCAGAGTAGCCAGGTTTGTGAGATCATATGTAGCATAGGTTATCAGTCCAAAGAATGCTCCGTAAAATAAAGCATTCATCCACGAATGTTTTTCAACAGCAGGCGAGATAACGAATGTAACCAGACCAGTAATAAACAACAGGTAAAAGATGATTGCCGGTACCCACCCTACGTCAGGCCGCATCAGAAAACCAAGATGCTGGCTATAGAATTTTTTGGCAACTAATCCGAGCCAGAGCATGTCGATGGCAAAAAATACTGGTAATGCTATAAAAAAGAGCTTAATCATATAAAAAAATATTGATCTGTACTAAGTTATGTTAATTCTTTCGAAGAAACAGCCGTACAGATCAATAAGTTCAATTAACAAACAAGTATTTTAACTACATCCTATTTTGCCGGAGTCGTTACAGGAGCAGGTGCAGCTGCAGGCTTAACCTGTTTTGACTCAATGAATTTCTTCTGCTCATCTGTAAGCAAATTCTCCATTGCTTTTTTGTGAGCATCGCGCAGACTCTGCATTTTAGCAGCTGTCTCTTCCCTCAGTTTTTTCATCTCCTCCTGCTGTTTTACCTGCAGATCGGCCACTGAAATTATTCCCGGCGCCACGTCCCATTCCGGCAATCGGACCCATTCCCATGCCATGACGCATTCCATACATTTGTCGCTGATCATTAAACTGGCCTCGTGGGGTCATTCGTCCCGGTGCTAAATCAGGTCTGAATTCTCTTGTTCTCAGTGAGTCGGTACGCATACCATTTCCTCTCATCCCTCTTTGCGCATTAAGTGTTCCGCTGAATGCTAACAGGATCATCAGTAGAAGTCCTGCAATTTTTACTGTTGTTTTCATAATTATCGTTTTTAATTTAATTGTTTTAATTAATCCGGAGAAGAAGTTGTACACCATTCTGATCCGTCTGTTTAATCAATAGACAATCATAATTCAGGAAATATTCTTTAAAAGAAAACATTAACAGTAGATTAACAGAGTAAAAAAAAGAAGGCCCCGAAATGGAGCCTCCCTGAAAAAATCCAGAATCTCAAAAGCTATTTTTTATCATAAACTCTTTTGGTTGTAACTTCTCCATCCTGTCCGGGTCTGGTTGAGGTAACTGTAAGAGTTTTAGCATCGGTAAGTGTCCATACTTCGGTTGTTTTCATTTCCCTGTCGCCAAAAGTACTTACAGTAACAATTGTAAGGGCTTTGCCATCAGCTGACCATGTAGCAGTTGCTTTGCTTTCGCCTCTCTGAGTAGTGTTTACTGTTTCTTTTCCGTCAAGGGTGTACTTTGTTGTAGTTGTAGTAGCGGTACCATCCTGTCCTGTTCTTGTTCTTGTAACAGAAAGGAGATTAGCATCCTGAGTAGCTGTGAAGTCACCGCCACCCATTCTCATGCCACCACCACCCTGGCCACCTGCAGGAGCCGGAGTACTTTTCTCTGCATTAGCAACCCAGCTGCCGGCGAAATTTGCTTTGCCAGCCTGTGCATTAATCATTACAGGCGCGATGAGAGCCAGAACGATTGTCAATGATAGGAATCTCATAAAACTTTTTTTCATATTCGAAGAATTTAAGTGAGTTGATTTTGTATTTGACAACTAGTTTAATGAAAATATTCCCGCAAAATTGAAAAAAAACACATAAATGTTTTTAAACATTTTTCGGCTATTTATACTAAAAATCAACTCTTACCGGAAGAACTGATGATATACTGCCCACTGCAATCCAGTCATCGGTATTTGGAAATGATGACTTATCTATCCTGAAAGGCTGAACAGGCTTAATATCAGAAAGACCAATGATGACAAGATACCTTTTTCCGGCTATCTGTTCAAATTGTCTATCGGGTAACTGAAGCCTGTCCTGATGATTAATTATAGTCTCAAACGACTCTTCCACACTCAGCTTTTCTGTATTAAGTACGGAAGATACCAGACCACGTGCCTTAATTTCACCCTCCCCGTTATTATTGATAAAATAGAGTACGTCACCTTCATTTACCCTGCCATAAGGTAATTTCCGCCCACTGGCACCTCTGATAATCATTGATTTATTGCCCCTTACAAGATTGTCAAGCTCCCGGGATCTCCAATCGAGGTAAACAACATGATCCATTTCGCAATTAGTTTTAGGTTAGTCATATATAAAGACGGTAATTAATTACAAATGTTACATAAATTATTACAAATATTTAGTTAACAGAGTGTTAACGTAGTGTTAATGGAATAGAGCTTTCAGACAGAAGAAAGATTTTTTTCTAATATTAAATTGGTGTAAATTTGATTAGTTCTTTCTCAACAGACTAAAATTTACTGCCATGAAAAAGGTATTTTCTTTAATTACTATTCAGGCTTTAGTGATTTTGTCACTTCAGGCACAACCTGTTACAGAGTACAGTTACAAATTTGACAATGGTATTATTGTCAAAACTGAAAGATGCTGGAACCAGGTATGGGTTCAGCAGAGCTATACCGCAATGAATGCTGCTGATAAGACTGCATTGAATGTTGATATCAGAACACTTGGAGATCTTATTTCCGGATCTTCGTTCAAACTTTTCAGCGGAGACAAAGAAGTAAAGACACAGGGAGCAGCTCCGGGAACGTATGATCTGAAGCTGACTTTCAAATTGTCTGCAAAACCTGGTACTCTCGGTTTTGTGGTAAAAAATGTTCTCATAAAACCAAAAACAAAAACAACAGTATCAATAACACTGTATGATTATCAGATAACAATAACAGAATCGCCTGTCCCGCAAGCTGGTCTGGCATCGTACGAATCAGTTGTTAACAGATGCAAAACCAATACAATACAGGATATCTATTTCGGAGTACCCACATTTTATCTACCGGGTAAACATGATGCTGCAATTACTCCGGATAAAGTTGCAGAAAAAACAAAAGGAAGCATAAAACCAAACACTTATGACGTGCTTGTTTCAGTAGGCATTTCCGGACAAACACATAAGATCTGGCTTGAGAATTTCAAAATGCAGTCTGATGTTAAGTACTTAATTACCACCAATCTTAATGCAGGAGGAATTACTTATGCAGGTCCTCTGGATGTTAAGGGTATGCATCTTTATCCGGCAGGAACTGCAGCCCGACAAACTGGTAATCCGGCTCCCAACAAATCAGCTGAGACCATAAGTTACGAGAAGGCTAAAATCACAAATTGCTGCTCACCAGGCACATATGATGTCCTTCTGAACCTCGGAAACAAGTATGAGTGGAGAAAAAATGTTGCTATAACAACAGGTGCAAAGGCCGAAATTAAATAATACAATCCAGCCATACTTCACCAGCTTTTACTTTCCGCAAAGAAGATCCTGTTATCAACATTTTTAAGTGTTTTTAAGAATTCTTTATTGCCGTTTTTCATTAAATTGCGATAATAAATTCATTTGATAATATCAAACCAATAATATGATTACACTTGGAATTCAAAGCGCCATTCTTGGAGACCTCTCCTTTGATGAGCTTATAGATTTCGCATCGGATAACGGATTTGCCTGTGTGGAACTAATGTGCTGGCCAAAGGGACAGGCTAACAGAAAATATGCAGGGGTCACGCATATCGATGTTGCAGCCCTCGATGATAATGAGGTTAACAGAATCAATAAGAAACTGAAGGAGAGAAATGTATTTATTTCAGGATTGGGTTACTATCCTAATCCTCTTGATCCTGATAAAGAAAAATCAGAATTCTATATCGATCATATTAAGAAAGTTATAGATGCATCAGCCCGTCTTGATGTTGGCATTATGAATACATTTATTGGTGCAGACTCTGCAAAACACGATGATGACAATTTCGACAGGTTTCTGCAGGTATGGCCTTCAATTATAAGGTATGCAGAAGAAAAAAATGTAAAAATAGGCATCGAGAACTGTCCAATGTTTTTTACCAGGGATGAATGGCCATCGGGCAATAATCTTGCCCACTCTCCTGCACTCTGGAGAAGAATGTTTGAAGCTATTCCTTCAAAAAACTTCGGTCTGAATTACGACCCCTCACACCTGATATGGCAGATGATGGATTATGTTAAACCGATTTTCGATTTCAGCGACAGGATCTTTCATGTTCATATAAAAGACGCCAGGGTACTGTGGGAAAGAATTAATGAAGTCGGAATACTTACAACACCGCTTAACTACCATACTCCAAAACTTCCGGGTCTGGGAGATATCAACTGGGGAAAATTCTTTTCGGCTCTTTATGAAGTTGGTTATAAAGGAAGTGCCTGCATTGAAGTGGAAGATAAATCATTTGAAGGATCCCTTGAAAACAGAAAAACAGCCCTTCTCCAAAGCCGTAACTACCTCAGACAATATCTCATAAAATAAACCAAAAACAGGGTTGGGACTATTGAAATGGATATTTTTAACCACAAAGAACACAAAGGATACTCAAAGAACACAAAGCTAAAACAATGTATAACAATGAGAAAGATATTTTAACTTTGTGACCTTTGTGAAAAACCTTTGTGACCTTTGTGGTTAATGGATTTCGACTTTCTAAAGATTTCTGAAGTGAATAAAATACAAACTAAAAACAATAATATATGAAAAAAATAATCCTATCCTTCACCGTAATCCTTCTCTTGGCCAGCTTCTCTGCTCCTCAGAAAAAAGAATCATTATTTAACGGCAAAGATCTAACAGGCTGGAAGATCTACGGTACTGAAAAATGGTATGTGGAAAACGGACTGCTTGTCTGCGAGAGCGGACCGGACAAGAAATACGGATACCTGGCAACTGAAAAATTCTACAAAAACTTCGACATCACTGTAGAATTCCTTCAGGAAGCCAACGGAAATAGCGGACTCTTTTTCCGCTCAACAATTGAAGGTACAAAAATCGCAGGCTGGCAGTGTGAAGTGGCACCACAGGGAAAAGATACAGGCGGTATATATGAATCATATGGCCGCGGCTGGCTGAAACAGATTGAAGATGAAAAAGAGAATATTCTCTTACCAGGGAAATGGAATAAACTGCGTCTGCGCGTAGAAGGCGACAGGGTACAGACCTGGCTTAACGGCAAACCTATGGTTGATTTTTCTGATGAAAAAATAGGGAAGGCAAATGGCTCAATTGCCCTTCAGATACACGATGGCGGTGGAATTAAAGTTAAATGGCGTAAGCTAATAATTCAGGAATTGTAAAATCCTGAACTATTCAGGCAGAGTATAAAACTCATATTTTATAGTCCACTCAACAGATTTTCCGGGTTCTGCCTTTATTTTTATATAAGGTTCAGGGCATAGCGTTGTTGCGCAGTTCCAGTAATTCAGTTTCTGGAAAGGCTGGTCGCATGTTATCCTTACACCAGCCCCTGTCTTGCGGTTTTCAATCCTGATATCATAATCCTTAGCAGCGGGTCCGTAACCTTTGATATCACCGCAAAATACTGTTTCTCCGTCATTTACAATTCTGAGGAATTGAATAGTATTATCTTTTAACTCAGCAAGAACACCAATACCCTGACCGGTCCCTGAAAGATTGAACGGGAATTTGATAATGAAATCCGGACCAATTGGCTGATTATCGATAACAAAGAAATTGTGATCGTAGACGCTTGTTTCGATCGTTTGCTTTCCTGTGTTCCTTAGTGTGTGATGAAGTACCAGTTCAGGCTTGCCTTTCGTAAGACTAACCGTTTTTTCATATTGATATGAATAAACCTTATCTTTTAAATCATGTTTAAAAACGACCTGATCAGGTTTCTTTTTAACGCTCCACTTCCCGGCATTTACAACAGTATATAGCCTGCTAAATGTATAAGGTTTATCATCGGGTTTGTTTAGTACCCCAACACCTATTTTTACAAAATTTTCACCGGGTTTGGTAGCGGTATAATCGAGTGCAACAAACTCCTCAACCGGACCCATTATAACATCATGAATCTCAGGACTATATTTTGAGAACCACTGTCCGAAATAGCTATGGCCTTTATATTCAAGAACAGGCATGTTGCCCGACCAGTCGAACCTGGTACCCCGGTAATAACCATTTTCTGCATCAGGAAGATAAAGTTTTGCTTTGATAATCCCGTTAGATATGTCTGCCTGCGGGATTTGGGAAAATGATATCGCACTGAATGCCAGTGCAGATATAAACATATATATCTTTTTCATGACATAAAAATACGGGTAAATAATTTGATTTTCAAGAGGGTTTGTTATAATCATGACATTTATGTAAATTTGGTTACTTAGTAAGGTTCAAAAACATTATCTCATGAAAAAAATAACAAGAAGAGAATTTCTGGGCAAAAGCGCGCTCGGAATAGGTACTGCTGTTATGGCATCACAGATCCCTATGGATTCATACAGTAACAGCTTGCCCAAACCTGTTAAACTTCCTCTCGGATTTCAGGTATGGACCGTAAAGGATAAACTCATTAAGGATTTCCCCGGAACATTAAAAGAGATTGCAGGACTAGGGTATAAAACTGTTGAAATGTGTTCGCCTCCCGGATATGAAAGTTCAGGCTTTGGTCCACTGATGACACTGACTGCCAAAGAGATGAAGAAGATTATCAACGATGCAGGTCTTGGTTTTGAGAGCACTCATTATGGGATGGCCGAACTAAGAAAGAGCCTCGATGAAAGGATCGCGTTTGCAGCAGAATCGGGTCAGAAACAGATGATACTGTCCAGTTTCGGGCTTCCGCGCACTGCAACAATGAGCGATTGGATGAAAGCAGCAGATGAACTGAATACGTTCGGGATGAAGTCAAAAAAGTCAGATATCCAGATGGGCTTTCACAATCATCACGGAGAATTTGAGAAAATAGACGGAACACTGATTTATGATGCCTTGCTGAAACAGTTTGATCCTGATTTCGTTAAAATGCAATTCCAGGTTGCTGTAATCAGTATCGGATATAAAGCTTCGGACTATTTCACAAAATACCCCGGGAGGTTCATCTCAGCACATCTGGCTGACTATTCACCAACTGAAAAGAAAAATGTAACTCTCGGCAAAGGGATAGTTGACTGGAAAGAATTTTTCGCATCAGTAGAAAAAGGAGGTGTAAAAAACATATTTGTTGAAATGGATATTGAGACATTTAAAGACAGTGCCACATTCATTAACGGCTTACTATAATCCGGGGCAGAAAACTACAAACAAATACCTTGTCATAGAGTTTCTTAGGGATGGGAATTATAAATAATATTTTTAAGGTGAAGTATTAAATAGACTCTTGATTTTTAACTTAATTTTTCAGATATTGCAGCACCAAAAAATAAGTTAAAAAACATATTTAAACCAAAAGTATTATGATCAGACGTATTTTTTCATTCGTAATTCTTGCTGCAGTTTTATCATCATGTGGTAATACAGGTAAAAAAGAGGCTGTTAAGGCTGAAGGTACAGATGCAGTAAAAGTTGAATTTGCATCACTTGTTGAAAACCCGGATAATTTCGTTGGTAAAAATATTGTCGTTGAAGGCAAGGTTGTTCATGTCTGCACACATAGCGGCAAAAAATTATTCATTGTTGGTGAAAACCCTGATGTAAGATTGTTTATTGCTGCCGGTGAAGATATGCCCAAATTCCCAATGGAGCTTCTGGGAAGCAATGTTGTTGTTGAAGGTGTTATTACCAAGCCAGCACCTGTAGTTGCTGAAGCTGCTCCTGCTGCCGCTGCTGCACAACCTGCATCTGCAGAAGCAAAACCTGCAGCAACTGATGAGGCTTGTGAAACAGAGGCAGCACTTGCCACACAGGTATCTCTTAAAGATATTGTGATGGAGTACAGGAGCCATATCGTTAAATAGTTTTTTACTAAAATATGAAATTGATCAGGGACATGCCATGGCATGTCCCTACTTTTAATATTACCATATGAATCTCTCAAAACTTAACAGAATCACCCACCGTGATATAGGATATCTTATTGCAGGACTTACACTTATATATGCTATTTCAGGTATCGCCCTAAACCACAAAAACGACTGGAGTCCCAACTATATTTACGATAACAGAACTTTTACCACTGACATACCCATAGCAAGAGAGACATTTAATGATGAAGTAGCTATAAATATTCTGAAAACAGTAGATGCTGATTCAGAATTCAAAACATCATATTTCCCATCAGGAAATAAAGTTACAATATTTATTAATGGCGGATTTGTCCAGATAAATGCACTTACGGGTGAAGGTGTAATTGAGAGAATAAGTAAGAGACCTTTGTTTTATCAGGTCAATTTTCTGCATTATAATCCTGGCAAATGGTGGAAATATTTCAGCGATATTTACTGTATTGCCCTGATACTGGTAACAATTACCGGTTTATTTATTGTAATCTGTTAATTTATTAACAATAACTTTTTTAACCACGGAGTTACACGGAGGCAACACGGAGTACCACGGAGTACCACGGAGTCTCCCATTCTCCCATTCTCCCTCTTCGTCCACCGTAGCTCAGCGAAGGTGGATTCTCCCCTTCTCTTCCTTTGAGCCGTTGTGCCTTTGCGCCTTTACGCCCTTAAGCCCTTACACCTTCTTCAACGCTTCTAGTACCCTGGCCGGTGTCATTGGCATTCTGTAAAGTCTTGCTCCGGTAGCATCAAAAATTGCATTTGCAATAACTGCACCAACTCCAACAATTGCCGGTTCTCCTCCTCCCTGTGGGGCTTTATCCTTTCTGTCAAGAATTACTGTTTCAAATTTAGGCAGCCATGAGAACTTTGGAATTTCATAAGTATCAAATCCACGGTCAGTTATATTACCTCCTTCAAAGAAAAGCTCCTCTGTAAAAGTATAACCAAGTCCCATCATAAGGCATCCCTCCATCTGAATTATAGAGCCCTGAGGATTTACACAAAGACCCATATCCTGAGCACAGGCAATCCTGATGACATGTACTTTACCTGTAGTCTTATCAACCTTTACCTCAGCCATATGAGCAACAAAAGTGCCTGCATCAAAACCTGCAGCAATTCCTATTCCTCTGCCTGAAGGACCTTTACCAGGAGTATAACCGAATTTCTCAGCAACAGCCTTAAGGCAGCCAATAGTCTTTTCGTCTTTGAGATTCTTAAGACGGAATTCCAATGGGTCTATACCAGCAGCTGCAGCCATAATATCTATCTGTACCTCTCGTGCAAAAGTATTTGTATTTGCATTTGGAGCACGCCAGGCACCTGTACTGAACGGATGAACAGGAGGTGCCTCTCTTTTCTGACTATAGCTGGTAGTCCTGGCATTAGGCACATCATAAGTTGTCTCCGATCCTCTTGTACCTGAATAATAGATATTATAATCCCACACTTTTATTATTCCATTTTTGTCAATTCCTGACTTGACTTTTGTAACCCCAGCAGGATGAAACGCATCATAGAAGAACTCTTCATCTCTTGTCCATACAACCATAACAGGTTTTCCTGATAGCTTTGCCAGTTTTGCAGCTTCAACCCCCTGCTGTGAAGGACTTTTGCCCCCAAAGCCACCACCCACAAAAGGTGTTATCACTCTGACTTTTTCCCTGGCGAAACCCAATTCTCTTACTATTGAATCCTGAAGTCCAAAAGGAGACTGGGTTCCGGCCCATACTGTCATTTTATCGCCTTCGAGCTGAGCCAGAGCTGTATGTGTCTCAATAGGTGCATGAGCCAGGTAGGGATCAAGAAATTCAGATTCAAATACTTTTTCACATTCCTTAAGTCCTGCCTCGAGGTCGCCTTTTGAGTTAACCACTCTCACAACTGAATCTGCTTTCAGCATCGATTCAAAAATCGTTTTATCATTTACAGGCAGTTCATTAAAGGAATATTCAGCTTTGATTTTCCCTAAAGCTTTACCAGCCACCAACCAGTTTTCATGTAAAACTGCTACCAGGTCACCATCTTTTACAACTTTTACTCCGTTTATTTTTTCTGCCTCCGAATAATCAACCTTTGTCAGTTTTGCTCCATGCGACGGAGGTCTCAGTATTCTGGCATAAACCATACCGGGTAACTTAAGGTCGCCGGTATATTTTGCCTCTCCTGTTACTTTTAAAAGTGCATCACTGTGATCATATGACTTTGTTACATAATTGAATTTGGTATGATCTTCCACTGATGGCTTTACTTCAAGAAATCTTTCAATTCGCTGCCCTTTGGTAAGCTGAGCATATGTCATGAATTTTTTGGGATCTTTTGTATCTTTAATAACCCCGTTAACAGCCTCAAGTTGTGCTACAGGAACGTTCATTTTCTCTGATGCAAGCTCCAGCAAAACACCCTTTGCCTCAGCAGCAGCAGCCCTCATAAAAGGCCCAAATGCTCTTGTTGTTAATGATCCCCATGTTCCTGCATCCCATGGACAAAGGTCTGTATCTCCCATAACCATTTTTATGCTTTCAAGAGGAACATTCAGCTCATCGGCCATCATCTGCGGCAAGGATGTAATAATTCCCTGTCCCATTTCAATTTTACCGGTAAAACAGAATACTGTTCCATCTTCAGCAACCCGAAGGAAGGCATTATAGTCTTTTGGAAGACTTCGTGCCTGATCTCCAGGAAGTGAAAACAGTTCACCAATGCCCCAGGGCTGAAAGAAAATTATTATTCCTCCCCCCAGAATTTTAAAGAAATCCCTCCTGGGCATTCCCTGACGTTCATCTGATTTTGATGCACTCTGAATATTTGATTCTTCTTTTTTCATAACTACTTCCCTCCTTTCATTTCTTTGGAAGCCGTTTTAACAGCCTCAACTATTCTCACATGAGCACCGCAGCGGCACAAATTATCTTCCATTCCTGCCTTTATCTGTTCAGTGGTAGGATTGGGATTTTTAAGCAATAACCCGGTAGCATTCATTACCATGCCGGGAGTACAGAAACCGCATTGAAGCGCATCATGTTCCACAAATGCCTTCTGAACAGGATGTAACTTTCCTTTTTCCGAAAGGCCCTCAATTGTAACGACTTTCTTACCCGCTACTTCTCCAACCGTTAGCTGGCACGACCTCAGAGGTTCATTGTCAACAAGAATGGTACAGGAACCGCAGAATCCCATTCCGCAGCCATACTTGGTACCGGTAAGTCCGAAATGATCGCGAAGCACCCACAAAAGTGTCTGCGCCGGATCAAGCATCGCTTCAGTCTTTTTCCCGTTTAACTGAAATGTAATTTTCTGTTCCATAGTTACTTCATTTGGTTTATTTCATTTTTATAATCATCATATGTATCAAAATCCCTGAGTATTGCCGGGTCATCCGTCTCAACTTCAAGAACATCGTCTGAATAAAGGTAAGCCAGCGATCGCAGTCCTTCATGGTCATCAAGCATATCTATCTTTCCGAGATATTTTCTGTCTATCAACAGAGGATGACCACGTTTCTTTTTAAATACAGGTATTACAAGCCCTTTTTCAGATGATCTGTACGCTTCAATTACAGTGTTTATAACTCCCGGAGCAATGAAAGGCTGGTCACCCTGAAATACAAGCACTGCATCACAATCCTCAGGAATATTCGCCACTCCACATCTTACTGATGAAAGCATTCCTTTTTTGTAATGTTCAT
>JFJP01045097.1_pt1 | contig 13150 bp, 10 predicted proteins | sample 431651 | NCBI WGS metagenome assembly JFJP01 (sample SAMN02602958, study PRJNA72255) | Microbial mat metagenome, whole genome shotgun sequencing project. | biome: fresh water; feature: sink hole; material: water; isolation source: purple microbial (photo- and chemosynthetic) mats found in...
GTGCCTTCCGCGCCGTTTCTCAGATGATTTCAAAAGGGCAGGTCTATGCCGAAGAACTCAAAGGTCAGTTAGCGGAGGCTCTACCTGGAGCCATTCAAATCTTTGCTAGGTCAATGGGTAAGACCACATCTGAATTTCTGGCGATGGTGAAGGCTGGTCAAGTTGGATTGAATGAGTTAATTCCATTCTTTGCACAAATTCAACAAGAGTATGGTGCTGCGGCAACAGCGTCAACCACTTATGAACAAGCGACGAATCGGTTAAGCAATCAATTCTTATTGTTATTGAAGAACATCGGCGATAGTGGAGTCTGGAAAGTATTGGTTGGTTTGATTGATTTATCAGCGTCTTCAATGGGAAGTCTTGCTGATTCTGCAAAACAATCTGCTAACGATATTCGCTCTTTAAGTCGAGATATTAGTTTAATCAATGGACTCAGAGCCATTAACTTAAAAGCTGATGGTGATCGTGACCTCATTGATGACTTTATGAATTATATTAAAACAAAGTATAATGAGACGCGAGTTTATGTTGAAGCTAATAAGTTGCCTGTTTATAATCCACTCAATCCATTAGGGTTCCTTGTTCAACCTGTCACGATTGGTATTGATTCAATCAAGAATAGTTTATCAAAGCCGATTGAACAAATGTCTTTGCTGAAGGAATTAACTCAGGAAGAATATGATGCTCTTAATAAGATTGGCGTTGAGAGTAGAGACTTTGTATTGGCTCCTTCATTGGCGGAGGAGAACGCGCAACGAGACAAAATAAACAAAGCAATCTCGGCTGAAAACGAAGTCAGGAAGAAAGCGAATGCTGAAAAGCGATTAGCAACCGCTTTAGCATTGGCGGAGTCTTCTGAGATGGATCAAGTCCATCAACGAGAATTATCAAGAATATCATCGGTGCAAGTGGGTAATGCAAAGTTAAATGCAATCACAAAACAACAGGTGCGTGAAGAACAGAATGCACTGAATATCAGGCAGCAATCCTATCAAACACTGTCTTTTATTCAGCAGAATCTATTGCAACGTAGTTTGAAGGCGACTGGTGTTTCCGATACCGTTTCTACTGAAGTTCAGTCTGTCGCCAAACTCACTGAAGTCTATAAGCAACTTGCTATAGCGAAGGATATTGAAGCACGGATTATCTCGAATCCAGCCAATCCAAGGAATGATACTTCTGAACAAGATGCTGAGGCAATTCGTAAACTCACGATTGATCAACTCAAACACACGCAGACGGTAGCGCGAGGGGCGAATAACCTTGCAGTACAACTGCGGATTATGATGGAGATTGAGCGGCTTCAGCGCATCATCACCGAGAAGACGACTGCTAACACGACTGCGACTAATGCCAACGGTGTTGCATCACAGTCAGTATTAGAGAAGACTAAAGCATTATCAATCTCACTCTCCAATGCGACCACAAAAGGTTACGAGTTTGCGCGGGCGATTGCTGATGGTCTATCCTACACTGAACAAATGAATGCCCTACTTTCTCAACAGAAAGTATTGATTGCTCAGAGCAATAACGAGAAGCTAAAGTCCAAGATTACCAATAAGGAAGAGATTAAGCAGGCCGAAGATACTGCAAAGGCGATTAAGAAGTCTCAGGAAGATAGTGGTCAATACTTTACGGATGATAAGAAAGCTGCTGATTTGGCGTATATGTCAAAGCGCGAATACTTTGCGAATGCCGAAGAGTCTTGGGCTGCGGCAAGAAAGTCCACCAATGCGTTAGAGAAAACGCAGTTGATGGAGATTGTCAAAGAGAATCTGGATTTGGCGAAGGCAAAAGCGATTGCGTCGGGTGATGCTTATGGAGTTAAGCAAATTCAATCGGCGATTGAAGAGTTAAGACTCTACAAGGAAGGGGTTAATTCTGCGGCGATTGCTGCACAACAAGCCGAGTTAGGTAAGAAATTAAATTTTGATGAAAACAATAAGTTTGATTTAGCTAAATCACTGGGAGACTTCAGGACTGCATTCAATGAGCAGTTGAAGATTCGCCAAGATGCGATTAAAGCCATTAACGAAGGGGGTAAAAACCTTTCTGAAAGTGATAAAGCGGCTTATCAGAAAGTGATTGATGATGCGAATGCAAAGATTAACGCATTGAACGCGATTTATCCTAAACTCGAAGAAGCTGCGAAGAATGCGGGTCAGACGATTCCAGTAGATATTAAAGCGACTATTCCACAAGAAGTATTGGATGCTGAACGAATCAAACTCGAAACCATCACCAAAGATATTCCGGCGAATGTCAACCTGACCTACAATAATATCCTTGAAACATTACCTGACATTAGTCAGCGAGTGAATCTGGTTTATTCTGGCTCTGGTGGTAGTTCATCTTCAGCCACGACTCCATCTTCACCAGACGCGAAAGTTCGGTGGGGCGGTCACATTCCTGGTTGGGGCGGCGGGGATCGGGTTCGCGCCTTACTCGAACCGGGTGAGTTTGTCCTTCGCAAAGAAGCCGTCAGGGCATTAGGTCTGGATCAAGTCAACAAGTGGAATCGAATGGGCGGTAATCTCAGAATGCCTCGGAGTGTCGATAGCATCAGTATTCCGCACTTTGCGAGTGGTGGACTGGTCGGTGGCAGTCCCATCACCATCAATGTACCGGGCAGCAAACCGATTCAAGTCACTGGTTCGCGGGATAGTGCGATGGCGTTGGCGAATCTCCTCACTCGGACAGGGCGGGCGTTATGAGAAGTTTAGGGAGTGTGCAGTTTACTATTCGTGGTGAAGACCAGATTGATTGGATTGACCAACATTTGTGGCAACCAGTTGGCCAGACCATCAAGTATGCACTGGCCGGGAATCCGGTGATTCAGGAGAATCCTCGGTCGGGTCGGCCCATCGTGCTGACCGCTGAATTACCGTGGGGTTGGCTCTCTGCCGCCACCGTGAATGCCCTCTACGATCTCGCCAAGACCTCACAATCCTTAACCTTGATTTATGATACACTGACCACTCAAGTCCGGTTCCATCGCAGTCAAGGCCCACTCACTTTTACTCCAGTGACTCCTCTTCGTGAATACTATACCGGTAGTATTTACCTCATTGAAACGATTTAAGGTGAACTCATGGCAATTGTCGGTAGTGAATTGAAGTTCTATCAGTCCAAGGTCGTGAATGATACGACTTCCAATGGGGGACGTATCTCCACGACACTGATTACTTCAGGATTGAGTAACTCGTGGTGGCCGAACTATACCGAGTCACAACTGGCGGCGGGGGCGACTCAATGGCGCAAGTCCTTCCTGCGGATTGATAATGCCAATGATTATGTCGGCTCCAACTGTCGAATCGGACTGAGAGTGCCTACGGTGGGCGCTGACAAGCTCTATATCGCCAAGGGAACACAGACCGATATTCAGAGCGGCACGGGAACTCTGGCCTTGTGTGGAGCGGGCAAACTCAATGCTGGCGTGGTGACTGGAGCATCGACCATCACGGTTCTCGTTGAAGATGGTGCGGTAGTCATCTTCAGAACAGGTGAGTTGATCCGAATCAGTGATCAAGTCATGTCCGTTGTCGGTGGTGTAGTCACCGTGATGAAGGTGATTGATACGGTGAGTACCACAGGCTCAGTCACGACATTGACCCTGACCTCTGCACTCAGTTATGACTTCTCGGCGACGAATACCTACGTTTCTTCATTGATTGAAGAGTCTACGGTGACGGGAACGACGACTGGTAAAGTGGTCACGAGTACCGCAGGAACCTTCACCGAAGCCAACATGACGGTCGGTAATCTTGGTTCACTCTATCAAGTCTTGACCTTCACCTTCACATCGGCCTCGGCCTTCACCTGTACATCCGATGAAGTCACCTTCACCACACCGACCGGCAGCATCTCCAGCACCTATGCGCCGACCAATGTGGGAGTAGGAGCTTCGTATTTCAGTGTTGACCCGGCCTGTTGGGGAGGCACCTTCGCTCCGGGCAATACTGTCGTAATCACCACCATTCCGCCGTGTATTCCGGTGTGGGAGAAACGAGTGGTGGGTTCGGGAACCAGTGCGATTGCTTCTCAAGTCCGTACCTTAATGGTCTTTGTTGAGTCTTGATATGGCTGACCTGATTGCTACGACACTCAACGTCTCCTTTGATGCTTCAGAGTCGAGTAGCGATCAGGTTGTGCTACAACAAATGACCACTCGGTTCGACAATCAAGGTCAACTGTGGGTGCGATGCTTTCCCTCCCACGATGTCAACTTCAAAGTCTCCACAGGACGAATCATTCTCGGTGAGATTAAGGAGCGCATCGTTCGGGAAGGACTCACCTTCAGTAATAGCAACTCGACTGCACTGAAGTTTCCTGAAGCGTACTCGGTAGAGATTGTCGGCAAACACGTGCAACTCAAGCAAGTGATTCAGAATGGAGTACTGGAGATTGTTGAGGCCGATTTACCCTTCACCTTCGATGCAGTAACCAACTCCATCGTGTGTAGCGAAGCGGTCTATGGCGGGTGTTTCGTCAGCTATCGTACCCTCTATCAGATGCTCTATTACATTCCCGAAGTCAATCGGTTCCCGTTGAGTGATGGCTCGAATGCCGTCTCTTATGGACTCGGGACGATTTACGGTTGGAAGAACCTGAATGTGCAGAGCTTAGAGTTGACATTGGACATGAGTAGTGCGCCGGAGTGGGTCGAGTATGCGCGTATCACCTCCAAGATTGTCTTGGATGAACTTGGTACTTGGGAATATCCGGCAGCTTGGGTGGAGACCTTCAATGCCAATCGCAAGTTAGCCCATGACCAGCGCAGAGAAGAAACCAAGATGGGAGTTTTCTCAGGCGTCAGTCATCAGATTGACCCGAATAACTCCTTCACCGACACTCGAACCCATTGCATCATCAAAATCAATACTCATGCGGTCTTGCAATACGAAGACTTCAATAATGGTGGCGATGGTTATGCGTGGTGGTTCATGCCGTACTTTGGCCGAAGTGACTATAATCCAGAGTATGAAATCAGTTTCTCTGACCCGCCTGGTGGCAAGAAGGCGGCGAATGCGGAAGAGTTCAAACGAGATTTAAACAATCGGACATGGCGTGATGTGTTTCTGCAAGTCAATAAGTCACAACTCATCATCGAGATGCGAGACTCCTATCCTTCGTTATCGGAGTATAAAAACTCGTGAGTGGGCAAGGGTTCCATAAATCACATGGGATAGCGTACTCCACGGGAGGATTGTATTATCAATTCATTACCACAGGGTATCCTATTGCCACGAATGCTGATGGGAATGGATTCACTACATATAAAGGATCAGCCGTTTCTGTTGCACTCCACCAAATCAAAGACTCCAGCAGTTGGGTGGTTGCTGACTTAAAACCCAAAGCGACCGGTTCCACTTTAGAGTCCATGCCTACCGTTCCGCCGACACCCCCTTCCGGTGAGATGAGTTTGATCTCCAGAGTCCCTAACGTACAACAAACTCAGTTGATTCCTGAACCTGTTTATCGTTATTATGAAGATAGTAGCAATGACAAGTATAAGCAATTAGCTTATTCGAGTGCCAGTCAGAATGGAGTCATCTATAACGCTGGATATTATATGCTGACCCCTAGTTTTAATTCAGGGGATATTGGTTATGATCTTCCGCCTACCACCATCAAAGGAAGAAACACGGAATCTCGAATGCCGGATACGGATTGGCCGCACGATGCGTGTCGAGTCACCGTCAGAACTGAACCCTTTGGTTCTCGTGATTTTATCGTGATGGTTGATGCTCATGGAGAGTTCTACTGTTGGCCGACCGAGTATGATAACAGTAAGTCTGATTTCTTATATCCATCTAATTCTCCTTATCTATCACAAGCGATTAAAACCAATGTCGATTCGAGTCAAGTCAAATCCGTTCAGCCGATCCTCCCTGACTGGGTTTATGCGCCTGTCGGAGAACGCAGAGATACTGATTGGCCGTCTACGAATACTGGTGAGCCTCGCTATGTCTGGAGATTTCATCCACAAGGTACTAAAGTCGTTGGGAGTGTGTTATCCAGAATAGAGTTCAATGAAGATGTTTATGCGACTCGTGGAGCTTATCGGTTTGGTATAGCCAGCATTACTCCGGGATATTTGACTATTATGTTTGATAAATATGTGCCTATTATTACCAGTAACGCTACGATGTTTGTTATAGGTTTTCAAGTCTTACCCAATACACGAGTCGTTATTGAAAGAGACGAACCCATTGTATTTAGAGGAAGGTATGGGGATGGAGGAAAAATCAGTGCTGAAGTTGATTTCTTATATTATGCTAATGCGTCAATGGATGTTACAACCCCCGCTTCTGGAATGACCGTTTTGAGTTTAACCGTAGTAGATAGACCTTCTTATTGGAATTTAAATACCTACAGTAGACCTCCATTTGAATCCCCTTCTGCTGGGAGCTTGTTTTTTCTCAATGAAATGCCTACTATCTTGTATGGTGAGTCTAAGATCAATAATTATTACAGTAATCCGAGAGCTGGTGACTCTTTAGTAACCATTAAATTCGATGCTCCGGGCTTTGTTGAGTACGCGATCACTATCACCTTGACCGGGCCAGAAAGAACTGATTTCACCTTCTCATTAACTGAACTCAATAACCAGCAGCCTGATAACGATCATTATATTATTAACTCAGGCTATTTATCACCCACGGTCGGCGACTGGTCTGGTTATGATAACTCATCATGGGTAGGCCAGTTATTAACGGCTGATTTAGAGTGTTATTATGATAATGACAGTAAAGAATATCAGACAAAAACCAATTTAGGTTATGCTGATGAACTTGAAGAATTGGATCGTCAATCTATTCTTCGTATCAAAGCGTATGAATCTAACACGATTCTATTGAGTTTTATTATTAACTATCAACCACTAGGTTTCAAGAGACTTCAGTATTCAGTCGATGAGGCTACAACGACTTATTATTACAAAGGCAAGTTAGCGCATCTTGATTTATCCACCTTATCTTTTATCTATTCAGTAGAAAAGACCGTATTCTCATTAACGGACGAACCGACTGGAACCGAGTTTTGTATCAAAGCAAATCCTAATATAGTTATCAGTAAAACCAAACAAAGATGGTCTACAAAAACTACTGGAGTTAGAGTCTATTGCTTCGGTAAAGTAGTTTATGAGAGTGCTGATTTTGACTGGACTGCTTACGACTTACTGTTAGATGAAACCATCAATCCATTGCATAGGGTTAATTATGATTTAGTGGATAGACGTTATGTAGGACGAGTTGGAACTCTAGGACTTATTAAAATAATGGCCTATCATTCATTTAGGTCTGCTCTCGTTGCAAGGAATAATAATGGATATTATTATTGGGATATTATGGATGTTTCTTCATTTAGAAGTATTCTATTGAGCAAGAATTATATTAGATCAATTAAACAGATTTTAGCTAAATCAATGGGAACAACTTTAGGCGGTTTTGTTTCACAGCTGATAAATCCCAGTAGTTATGACCCGCTGCCGCAGGAATTTGTTGATGCTTTTAATGATAATATGGAAATTGAAATGGATTTGTTTTTATCCGCACATCTTCCTGATTATCAAGTATCATTATGGGAATTCGCTATTGATAGTGCTATTGAAACAATGAGTGATTGTTTTAATAAAACTGATGGGGCAACTCTAGCTACTACTATAGCTAATGAAGTATCAAATGGATTTTGGGTTAGTGCCATTTACAATCTTAAATGGAGAATAGCAAGCCGTTACGATAACTTCTATGGAATGAAACATGGTGGAAAAATAGAGTGTGTCAGAACTTTTGTGACGGCGGCTGACAATGCTCAGTTTCTAGCGTGTGGTGGTGCTGGTCAACTTCATATCAATAATTATCCGATAGGCAAAGAGTGGTTGTTTAACGAGTGGTTTAATGCCATCGAGGATCAAGCGAGTCGTCAACTTTCGGTATGTCCTGAAGGGTATTATGCGATTTATAGAAAACAACCGGTGGTGAAGAATCCTATTTCTGATCTGGTTTTATTTTACAAGCAGTTTAATTCAGATTCCACTCCGATAAAAACATCCAGATTTATCTACTCTACCTATCAATACTCCAGTTTTAATCCCTATACTATCTCTTACAACATCGATCATCGCCCAATCACGGATGACTTCGGTTATGTCACGATTGATCAGATTGGACATTGTGATTTTAGCACCACAACATCTCACAATGAGTTATATAAAATAGCATTCGATAAGCAGATGGATACTCAAGTAAATGATCCTTCGATAAAAATCAACATTGAAACTTATGATGGTGCTTATGGTAGAGTCATCGGTTACAGTGGAACGGCTGAACGATATTCAGAAACATATCACAAATACACAATCCTTTATTATAACGTCATTGATAAAGAGCAGTTATTTTTTAATGGCTATGATCTCGTTGATTATCCTCGTCATAACGGCGCAATGTTGTTTTCAAAATAGGGTTAGGAGTCAGTATGGCTATCATGTATTTTCCTCGCGTATTGCAAATCACCACCACGGAAGGCACGGGTGCGTATGACTTGAGTGGAACCACACCGACTGGCTATCAATCCTTCAAGACTGCTATCCCTGTATCTATCGCGCAGGTATTTTATTGCTGCACTAACGACACTGATTGGGAATATGGACTAGGTGGATATAACTTGGAATCGAATACGCTAACCAGAGATCGGTTTATCAGTTCTTCTTATTTCAATACGAATGTTGATTGGGTTGTTGGAGATAAGAAAATATTTATTACTTTCCCATATCCACTGCTCAACCAAATATCTGGATATTGGAGCAATGAAACACCTAACGAGAACCTTAGCTATGATTACGGAATGTGTATCGGTAATAATAATACTATTGGTTCAGGAGTAACTAGTCATTCAACAATTATTGGAGATTGGAATAATGTTGATTCACCATATAGCTATGTTATTGGAAGTGGTAATATGGCAGCTACTATGTTTTCTTTTTTAATTGGGCATGATAACTCAGCCAAGCAAGTAGAGAATAATTGTGATAAAAATTATGCTTTTGGAAATAGTAACGCCATTACCGATAGCAGTAACAGTTACTCGTTTGGAAGATCGAACCACCATAGCAAAGATTATACTTTCTCGATTGGAATGAACACCGAGAGTTTAAGTACGAACGCATTGACCTTCTCAACCTGTCATTCGTTTGCAACTAATGGAGATGCTCAAGCACATCTTCTGACCACAAAAGTAGAGACTACGACTGCGACGGTGGCGGGTTTAACCAACGCGACCTTAGTTCCCGGCAACAGCACCACCGGAACCATGCTCTACGAGATTTCCGTGGTGGCCCGGCAAGTGGGCGGCAGTGGGGGAACCGTAGGTGACTCGAAAGGTTGGAAGCTGGAGGCACTGATTCAGGTCGAATCGGGAACCAAGACGCAGATTGGGACCACCACCTCCACCGTCATCGGGGAGAGTACCGGGGCTTCGGCATGGACAGCAACCTTGGATTTCAGTCAAACCCTGCCGATTCGAGTCACTGGTGAAGCGAATAAAACCATTCATTGGGTCGCTTTCGCTCGAGCCGTTGAAGTGAATTAACATGATTGCCGATTCCGCACTCTCCAGTTCTCCACTCAGTGTTATTGCTAATAACACTCGAATCATCAATAATGCACTTGGAGTGCATGAATTGGAGTATGGAACCACCCATGAAGCCTTACATGAAGTTTGTTATGGCTGGAATTTCGGTGCGCTGCACGAGTCTATCTATGGCTGGAATGAACCGCTCCTTCATACCGTAGCGTATGGAACAACGGCACTGCTCTTGAATGATGCGATGTATGGATGGCCGCCCGTCTTATTGCATACCGTTCCCTATGGAGTCACGGCGCATTCGCTGCATTCCGTCAGTTATCACGGAATCCATGAAGTCATTATCCAGAATGAATCTGTGTATGGAATTACTGCCTGTTCACTCAATGAATCGGTTTATCAAGCGGCTGTTGACTCCTTCTCTCAAGCCCTTCACGAAGTCACTTGGTTCTCGGTAGGCTCCACGCCCACCATTGGCCTCCACGAAGTCCTCTGGTCAAGTACCCTCAGAAGTACCGCTCAGGCCGCACAGGAAGCGATTTACGGCACTTTAGGCATGGATGCGGCCTTTGCCGTCCATGAAACCGTGTGGGCCTCTATAGGCGGTACTGCTCTGGTCTGCGGCCTTCACGAATCTTCATGGCAATCGGCGGGCAGTACTAAAGTACCATTATTCGCATTGAATGAAGTCTCGTGGGCCTCAACAGGCTCTGCCACATCGGTCTTCAGTCTCCACGAAGTGGAATGGGCCTCTGCGGGTGGCACTACACAGGTCTTTAGCCTACACGAAGATTCATGGATGTCGGTTGGAAGTTCCTCCAGTATCGCTATGCATTCGGTTGAATATCGTTCAGAGACTAAAGTACAATCATTCTCATTGAATGAAGTGACTTATCAATCTACGAGTCTACTGCCGGTCTATGGACTCCATGAGGCGGAATGGTCATCTGCGAGTGCAGCTTCATTAGTCTTCTCGTTACACGAATCCACATGGTCATCTGCGAGTGCAGCTTCATTAGTCTTCAGTCTGCACGAATCCAGTTGGTCATCTGCGAGTGCAGCTTCATTAGTCTTCTCGTTACACGAATCCAGTTGGACGTACACTCCGATCACCCTGCTGATTTCAGAGCAATCATGGAAGTCGATTGTGGCGACTCGAAGTCTGCATGAAGTGGGCTATGAATCAGTGGATAACACCTTACTCTTGGTTACTCACGAAGCGCGGTATCGTAGCAACCAGACGAATGGACTATCAATTAGTATCCGTTACCATCAGTAGTGATGAAGACTCCCCATACTATCAGTGTGAACTGGAGTTGCGGGATCATCAATATTATGCCGACTTCCATCGTGACCAACCCTTCCTCGTCCACCTCTTCAATCAGGATTATCAGTTTGTGGTGGATAGCCGTACCCTGAATCGCGGGATCGATGACGAAGGTAATCAAGTCAACACAGTCTCTATCAGTGGACTCTCACCACTCTGTCTGAAGTCTGGGCCTCGTGCCACTCCGTTGACGAAGACGTGGGATACACCAACATTCGCATCGGTGATTGTCGAAGAGTTGTTGGGGCCGGTGACGTGGGAACTTGTTGATTGGATGATTCCAGCCTATCGACTCGCTGCCGATAAAGCCTATCCACTGGACATTGCTCAACAGATTGTCAATGCCGTAGGTGGCTTGATTGAATCACAACCAGACGGAAGTGTGGTCTGCCGGCATCTCTGGCCGACCTCCATCAAGGATTTAGAGGCAGTGACTGCGGATTACTCGCTCTTCGAGAACACCATTTACTCAATTACCGAGTCACCCACCAATGATGACCTGATGAACCGAGTTAGAATCCTTGACCAAGAAGCCTCCTATCAGGACAAAATGGAGTATGTTCCGAATAAGATTGGAGAACATGATGATCCGTATCATGGCATCCTCTATGCCTTCCTGAGTCCGTGGCGTGATGGGCTTCGCATCGTGACCACTCGACCTTCCGCGATTCAAGTATGTGTGCAGAGTGAAGGCACCAGAGTCATTGCCGACAGCAACACCAACTATCCGGCTGAAGTGATTACCTTTGCCGAACGTGAGAGTTCAGTCAATTATCCGGTCATGCAACTGACTTCAGTGGATTGGTTGGATGAAGACCTCGGTTCAGTGACTGTGGCTCCCTACGCCACCACATTGGCCGCAGGAAATGGACAGTATGGTGGCTACAGTCTCGCGAAGGTCGAATACACCACTCGATTTATCAGTGTTCCTGTGACCTGTACCAACACGATTGAACCGATTGAAGCACAATTCCTCTTATTGGAGAATCAACATGACTGAATTAGTAGTCGCTACCCTCAATGTGAGTTTTGACTCTGAAGCCACGACCTCGAATGGGACGTTGAAGTTGGAGATTGATGATCGTCCCGATGGGCTGAATAACGGCAATACCTCGTTCAAGCCCGGCGATACTGCCGCTTACTTCCTGTTCAAAGACAGCAACGTGACTGTCATTAGTCACTTCTGTACGGCAGGCGGGACTTCAGGAGCCGGGAGCGGGACGAAGACCATTGACGAGAACATCACCTTCACTAACTCCGACACCGGGAGTTTGGGCTATCCGCCGGATGGGGCTGTGAGCATGGACTGGCTCGGTCGTTCCTTCGAGATCAGTGGTACAACGGTCAGCGGCAACTCCAGTGTGCCTGAAGTGAATGGTTCTGAACTGGCGATGAAGAATGGCAAGAAGGTGGCCGGGATTCTGCGTTGTCGCTACAGTTCCACTGGGACTCTGCACAAACTCAGTGGAGTTCCCAAGGACTTCAAAGAGTCAATGATTGTTGCAATCGGTACGGTGGCATGACAGATATTGTCTGCATTCGCGGTGATGGACTCTCGCCCGGAGATGACATCATCGAGATACTGCTGAGTGATGTGAATGCCGCCTTGAGTCGTGGTCTGGCTGAACTCGACCAAGGCGCACTCGCTGACCAGCAGGACTTGACGGTGATTCTCTCGGATTACCGACTCGGCAAAGTGATTGAAGTGGATGACTCCGAGATTGGCCGGTGGCGTGGCAAGATTATCGGGGTCAGTCATTCAGCGAGTATTGATGGCGAAGGTAATCTCTCTGGCGAAACCAAGCTGACGGTGAGGAAACCAAGATAATGTCGCATCCACTGAAACAACTTCAGAAGTTATTGAGTCCGAAGTCTACGAATAACGGTCGAGTCATTGCGACTCAGAATGGACAACTCACCATCGCCACGAAGTATGGAACTCAATCAGTGACTCCAACTTCCGGCGATGTGACTCGGTATGCGGTAGGTGATACGGTGAAACTCATTAATGGTCAAGTGGTTGGCAAACGAGTTAATCAACCAACAATTTATGTCCTTTAACCACACACCCCTCTTGGTTTTGACAGACCTAGTATAACACACAATTCAATGGTTGTCAACACTCATTTAGTCGTCATCTGACACTATTTCAGTATCAAACGAGTATTTACTGTATGTCGGTTTCACACTCGTCTGCTTATCTCGAAACTCCTTGAGAAGCTCCTTGTGACACTCCAG
>JFJP01027393.1_pt1 | contig 13148 bp, 17 predicted proteins | sample 431651 | NCBI WGS metagenome assembly JFJP01 (sample SAMN02602958, study PRJNA72255) | Microbial mat metagenome, whole genome shotgun sequencing project. | biome: fresh water; feature: sink hole; material: water; isolation source: purple microbial (photo- and chemosynthetic) mats found in...
GGAAATGCAATCAGGCCGAATTCCAGATATTTAAATGTGAAAAATCCTCAAAGACCTTATAGTCAATTAGAGAAAAGAACTGAAGAGATATATTCAGGAATCCAAAGGGATTATCTTGCAGAAAAATCTGTAAAACCACAAATAAGAATGAATGCAAGGCCTATGAATAGAAATCTGAAGAATCTAAGGCCTTTTTCAGGGGTTGATAGAGAGAAAATTGATTTATATAACATGAATAACAATAAGAATATCAATATAAATGTGAAGAATACCATAATTGTGAAAAACTCTATAAATGTGAAGAATACTCTAAATGTGAAGAATTCGATAAATGTGAAGAATAATCTTAACAATTATAAAGAAATGCCTGCAAAGAAAAAAAACGTGGTATCAATGAATCATTTGCATTCAAATAAAAGAATCGATGTGGATTCCATAGATCTATTGAAGAATGAACTGCAGAAGAAATTAGAAAAACCAGGGAATTATCAAGAAATAGGGGTTGTTCTCAGGAATAAAAACGTGAATATTGAGCAAAAACCACAAAGAATTTATTCAGGGAACAATAGAATCGGAAATATAAGGAAGATTTCATATGAAGAAAATGCGAATATTTTAAGAAATAAAGCCAATTTACAAGAAAAACCCATCACTGCACCCAATGTTTCAAGGGGACAATATAAGATAATAGAGAAAAACAGGAATTATAGAGCTATTTTGGGACAGCAGATTGTTAATAATAATTATAAGATTTTTGTGAAAGAAAAGAAAAATTTGTAATTATTCACAATTTTGGAGAATAATTTGATAATTACGAACGATTTTACTTAATAAAGACTTTAATGTTTTGAATTATGTTCTTTTAGAACATTATTGTGATTTTTGAATATATTAGTTATTTTTTTACGAAATTCAAGTATTTTTTTTCAAATTAATGATTTATTATTTTTAAGAAGCAATTTTTTTGAAAAAAGAAAAATAATCATTTTTTTTTTAAAAAAATTTCATTTCAAATTAATTTCTATTATAATCATGCAAAAAATAGAACGAGCCCCTGAACAAAGAACTTTTTCCGAGCGAGTTATTGATAAATATCTCAGAAAAATAGAAAAGGTCCTTTAATTAATTACTTCACACAACTCTTATTTTTCTTAAAAAAAGGACCCTCACAATGAGAAATTAGAAGCAAAATACAGTAATAATTCCAAAAAAATCAAGCCAAATGAAGAATTTATCCCCAAAACCCCGCAAAGTTTTTAATTTTTTTGAAGAAAAAACAAAGTTTAACCCCTATTGTTTTAAAAAAAAAAGGTGTTATTCCTAATGAAGCTTTAGATAAGATTTTAAAGCATTTGGGGAACGTTCAAAAAGCTCCTAAAGCTTTGGCTTTGATAATTCAATTGATTGATACACACATGAATGAACTACATCATCATCATTTGTTCGAAGTCCATTAATTATTATAATTTTTTGAAAATAAAGATTATTCTTTCATAGACTCTTTTCATAATTATGAAGAACTTTGAATTTTTTGTGGATTTTAATTCAAAAAAAAATGTTTATGGTATTGAAAAAGTTTTTAGTACTTTTTCAAAAAATTTAAAAGAAATTTTTCAAAAAACACATGAGGGTCTTGCAGAAAAGCTGAATAAAAAGGAAAAAACAGTAAATAAGTCAATATTGCCAATTTTCCTATTCATTATTTTTGTTGTTCTGTAGTTATTGGAGATTATGAGTAAATATGCGGAATATTCTTATCAAATGAGCACTGATGATAGTTATCAAGTTATTTTGATTATAAATGTTTTTTTCTTTATTCATTGATTGTATAGTTTCATGCTTGTGTCAAGAAAGTCATGAATTATTTTGAAGAACTTAGTGAAGAATTTCAAACAAAAGGTTTTTTTTCTATTAAAATCGTCATGAAAAAAAAAAAAAAACAAATTTAAGAAGATTTTGATGATTCTGAAGAAGATCAAGAGGAAGTTGAAATCGAAAATGATAATAAAAAAAATGATATTCTGGAGAAAATTAGAGGGAAATTGTTGAAGAAAACAGAGGCTGAAAAGAATGAGGAAGAAAAACCAAGTGAAGAATTTGTGAAGAAAGTGAATTATGATTACAAATTAAGCGAAGAATTACAAAATCTTTTGGTAATTTTCCTTTATAATTTTTTATTTTTCCTTTGAAAAAAATTTTTGAATAATTTTTTTTTTATTTAGGCAAAAGAAGAAAAAATATTCAACTATAAAAAAAGCACCATTCATTCTTTGATAATCGAAAGTTATAAAAATTATTCAAGAGAATGGGCGAAATCTTCAATAAACATCCTTTTGAACGAAGTTTTTTATCGAAAGTAACAATATTTTTTTTTTATTATAAAATTAAAAATGTTTATATAGAGATGTATTTGATGAAAAACAAATTCAAATGATTGAAAATATTATGAGGGAAGTCAGTCTAAAAAAACAAAAGAACCTTAGTAATTTTATTCAATTTTTAAGTTTTAATTCAAATTTCTTTAATTTTAGATAAAAATCTCATCAGAAATAATTTGGATGATAAAATTTTGGGAAATCCTTTGATTTCTAAAAATGAAGTGACAGATGCCAGAACCGTGGTTTATTCAAATGATGATGATGGCTTGGGCAAATGGTCTTCAAGACAATGTGGATTATAAAGGAAAACCAAAATGTTTGTAATAAAAAAATTATAATAGTTTTTGATTTTTCATAAAATTTTGAATATTTAGATTAAATTTCATAAAGAAATCAATTTATAAATGTATTATTTATTCATAAATGAACATTATTTTTATCTTATTTCTTTTAGAATAAAAATTATTTTACAATGATGTTCAACTCATTAATTTGATAAAAAATATTACTCTTTAAAATTTGAAATAGTTCTTTAATTTTTTATCATCTTATTTTAAATTAATAAAAATTCGCAATCTTCCCAAAAAAAAATAATTTCTCTCAAAATCTCATAAAACAATATTTTTAACTTGCTTTCCAATACATAAATGAAATTTAGTTCTTTTTCCCTCATCATTCTAATAATTCCCACATTATTGAACTCAATTCTGCTCCAAGTCAGTCAATCTGATTATTCGGAATCAAACGCCAGAGAATACTGGTATTATCAAGTGATGTCAGAATGTAATATTAAACGAATACTTGATTGGAATGTGCCTCCAATTTCAACTCTTTATCCCAAAGTGACAGATATCCAAATATTTTACAATTCGACCTCAACTGGTAACAATTTAGGATATATTGGATATAACCCTCAAACAAACACTGTTTTTCTCTCATTCAGAGGCAGTCATGAAAATGCAAATACATGGGAAGATATAGATATTTTAAAAACTGATTATAAGAAATGTGAAGGATGTGAGGTGCATCGTGGATTTTATCATGCATATCTTGATATAAAAGATCATGTTTTAGAAACTTTTATAAAATTATGCAATAAATATTCAAATGCAAAAAAAGTCTTGTTTGGACATAGTTTAGGTGCTGCTATTGCTACTTTTGCTTTTATTGATGTTTATCAGACTGTTAAAATTGATTATTTATATACATTTGGATCTCCGAGAATGGGAAATAGTCAATTTGTTGACTTTTATAATAAGAATTTCCCAAATAAAGGAAACGCGAGAATAACTCATTACAAAGATATTATTCCTCATTTGCCTTTTGAGTTTTTGGGTTTTAAACATTTGAAGGGAGAGATTTTTTATCTGAATGAAGAAAGCAGTCAGTATATGGTGTGTGAACTTGAGGGGGAAGATCCAAAATGCTCGAGTCAATTTTCGTTTGTTGCAACTAGTGGTGGAGATCACACCAATTACTTTAATTTCGATATGAATGTTTTTAAAGTTGCTTGCCAATCATAAAAAAATTAATTTTTTATTCGAGAAAATAAGTTAAATTTGAAGTTTTTTATAAAAATTTAAATTTTTTTTATTTTGAAAAAAGCATTTTAATTTATAAAACCAAATTATTACATTAATTGATATTTATTTCTTGTTTTTCCTCTCTTAAATTTTTATTGTTTTCCTTGTAAATAATCGAAACTCGAAATACTTCCACTACCCATCTTCCCTAACTTATGAAAGCTTTCGTTTTTTTCTTTTTTTTCGTTGACCTCATCATTACTTTCAATAAATTTAAACTCATGACTCTTAATATCCATATCAAAAATTTCATTTATTTCAAAACAATAAATATTATTTTCATCAGTTCCAGCAATCAATGTTTTTTCAGAATAAATATAGGTTAAACATCCAAATGTCTCTTTTTTTTCAAAAGTCTAATCAAAAACCAGCATTAAACAGCACTAAATTTAAAAAAAAAAATAATACTTTTTCTCTTTTTTTTTCTTTGTAATCCCAAATATGTATCTTTCCATCAAAAGCACAACTGATCAAATGGCCTGTTTCTTCTATAATTAACAGTGCTTTCACTCCTAAATCATGTGCTTTGTCGATTTTGAAAAGATAATAGCAATTAGTGGCTTCCCAAATCCTGATTGTTAAATCATCAGAGCCTGAAAACAGATAATTTTGATCCAAAGCCAAACAATTTATTGAATCAGTATGTCCTTTTAAGATAGCATGTGGCTCGGAATTGAACATTTCAAAAATATAAATAACAGATGCATTCCCTCCTGCGATTATTCTCGTATTCACTTTATCAAAGATAATTGTGAATATTTCTTCACCAATTTCCTTTTAAATTTTTATCAAATTTTTTATTTATAACGGAGAATTTTTGTTTTTTTACTTCTTTTTTTTGCTCTCTTTTGGGATAAAAGGAAAATCTTATTTGTGGTGTTATCATTGAACCAAGGAATGCGTTTTGTTGCGAATGCTTTTTCTCTGAGATCTCCCATATATTGATTCTCCCATCAAATCCTGAAGAAAAAAGGTATTCAGTTATTTCTTCTGAGGAGGCTGTCTTGCGCAAAATAAAGCCTGGACATAGACAACAAATCGTATTCGTATGCTTGACAGCTGAATTTCTTGATTTTAATCAAAATTTTAAGAGATTTTAATTAAAAAAAAATTAAATTATTTTTTAGAAAAGAACTTTTGCATTAAAGTGACACAATGTCCACTTTCAACATTCCATAGTTTTATATCTCCTGTCTCATGCCCAGTGGCAAATAAATTTGAAAAGGGTAAATAAGTAAAAGCGCTTTTATTATTGAATATTCTAAAATATTAAAAAGAATTTAATTATTAATCAACCTTATTTCCTGTCCATCCTTATTGTCAAGAACTGTGATGCTACTCATATCTAATTTCAAAAAAAAAATTCAGAATAAAATGATTTTGTTTTAATAAACATTCAAAAATTATTTTATTTTAAAAAAAACAGTTCAAACAGAATTTAGTTTATTTAAAAAAATAAAAAAACCTTTTGGATCCCAAGTTCTAATAGTATTATCCAAACTTGCAGACACTAATCTTTTCCCAAAAATTAAAATTCCCAAATTTAAAAAAAATAACTTGGCTGGATCCTTCGATTTCTGGAAACTTAATTTAATGGGATCAATAACCTCCAAGCCCATAATAGGCCCAGTATGTCCATCAATGATATTTCCTTGTTTAGCAGTTCTTTTGATCCTAACAATGTCAATGAAGTTTTCACACACAACCATCAATTGTGATAATTGTTCTAAAATTTCAATCTTGATGATTTTTTGTGAATAGAAATTGAATTCCTGGACTGCTTGATCGCTATGAACGTTAATAAAATAAATGTGTCCCAATTCATCACAAGAAATCAATTCCTGATGCTGAGAATTCCAACAAATTGATGTAAATAGACATTTATGTGGATTCCTATATGAGAAAAATTGCTTTCCAGAAGTTTCTTCAAATCCTTGAATCTTTTGATCAAATCCAATAGTAAAAACACTGTTATCTTTATCAATTGTTATAATAGAAATAATGGTCAATTTATGAAAATGAGTGATGGTTTTTTCCAAAAGAAAAGAAGAATCTGCTTTCCAAGAATCTGGTTTAAAAAGATGTACATTTCCTTCAGTATCTCCTCCGTATAAAGTGATCAAATTCTCACCGAGTTTCGTCACTAGACTATTGATATAAACGATATGGTCAAAACCTTTTTTCGGAGAAAAATCCTGAAGGATTTGACAACAGTTAAACCAAGGATGAAACATTAATTGTCGGCCTTCTTCTTGTCTAATTCATTTTATTTTATTAATATAGGTTATTTATATTAAACCTCCATATTCTGAGGGTCCTATCATTTGAAACAGAGAATAATGTATCGATTTTAGCTGAATAATTAATAGCCAAAACCTTTAATGATCGTTTTACTAAAATAAATAAGATTTCACTTTTTATATACACTGCCCTGATGACCCACTAAAGTCTGAACAACTGTATCGAATGTTTTTCCTTTCGTTTCATTATCCCAGATCTTTATTGTTCGATCAGCACTGCCTGTTATGATATATTTTCTATTAAAAATGTTAACAGAGATCAAAGCCCTAATTTCTCCCTAAAAGTCAAATATAAAAATAATTTATTGATTTTTTTTTAACTTTATGACCATTTTCCCCCGAAGGGATTACATTATATTGTTTTCCGGTTGTCAGGAACTTAAGAAAAAAATAACTATAATATATTGGGAGAATGAAAGATGAAAACTTTTTGATCTCCATTTTTATTTTCGAATTGCAACATCCTTCCATTTGACAGTCCTATTGTTAACAATTGATCTTCAAATGAAAGATTGGCACATTGTATTTTGAGCTTAAAATTAACTTGGGGTTTAGAGCTTTTTGAAAAAATTCTTACATAACAGTCTCGTTTAAATTTGGTTGTGTCTTTGGGGAGCGAGGGGTGCTCGAATTTTTTGACAAGAAAAAAATCCATTATTTATTTTTTAAATGAATAAAAAAACACTTTTTGTTTCGTTTTTTTTTTTATTTTATAAATTTTTTCTTGTTTATTATTTATTTTACATAAAAAAATTAATTTTTTTTTTTATATTGATAAAAAAAAATCCATCATTTTTAAAAAATTTAATTAAAAAAACATCCTCTAAAAAATAGCACAATCTAAAGAAAAATATTTTTATTTAGGAATGTTTTTTTAATACTTTTAGTGTGATGATCTATTTCTGTGAAGTTCCCACTTTTCATCACGTCAAAATTGGGTTTCGATTCCCTTTCACTTGGGATTTGGGATTTATAGTTTTTTAGAATAAGATTATTTAAAACTCGATTTTTCTTCGTATTTTTTTGTTGAGAACTTCTATTGTTTATTCTCTCTAAATAAAATAATATAAAGTTAATTATGCAATAAATTTAGTGTATTTTTTTAAACCTGGGTATAAATCAAGAAATATTTTATCATTTTGTGTTGGGTCTGGCCTTAAATACCGAATGATTTCAAAATCAACATGATACCAATTTTTAAACAATTTGTAAATTTTTTTCGGCAAAGCCACAAAATCATAATGTTCTAAAAGATTTTCCTTCAATTCATGGAATTGCTCATTTTTTTGCGATTCAATTGGAGATTTTATTATTTCAAGATTATTGATAATTGAAGGTCGGTATGAATTTTTATGATTATTTATTGAAATATCTAAACGAATTTCACATTTAAAAACAGATGAAAAATTCAGTAAACTTTTGGAATCAATGAGATCACTCTCCATATTAACGTATTCGGTCCAAATTCTCAACCATTTCGAATTGATAATATAAAGAACACGATCATTTTTGAAAACTATTTATTTTAATAATTTTTATTTGGAAAAATACCTTTCGTATCAGAAATCTGATGAAATTCACACTTGTAATCTTTCTTTAAAGTTTCTTTTATAATAGCCCTTTCTTCTCTTGGTGATAATTTACTCATCGTTTCATTCATGTTTTCTGTTAAATTTTCACTTATATTCAAATTATCATTTTTGCATTCATTTTTTTTCCCATTCAAATAAATTATATCTAAAAACCTCGGGTCACAATCCTCTTGATCATTTGATGGAAGATAGCCAATAGCATAATTTTTTAATCGATTTGAATCCAAACTGCTACGGTAATTCAAAGGCGTTTGATTCATTGTTTTTTTATCCAACATTTTTTCAAAATCTATATTTTGATTCAAACTGCCTTGTTTTATTTTGGTTTTGTTTGGGAGGTTTGTCTCAATTTGAGCTTCTTGCTTGTTGGATTTGAAATGCAAACCCAATTTATTTGAATTTGATCTTTTAGAAGCATCGATTTCAAAATTCTCTTTTATTTTTTTCAGAGAGGAAGTGTTGTTATTATTTTCTGATAGAATAGTGTTATTGTAACTGAAATCCTCAATTTTATCATTTTCTTGTATAATTGCATTTTTTTCGTTTACAACAACATTTTTTTCATTAATTCCATTAAAAACATTTTTGTCATTTATAAAAGCATTTTTTTCAATGAGAGCATTTTTGTTACAAATAGTGTTTTTTTCTTTTATTTCATTTTTTTCATATCTCAAATTTATTTTGTTATGAGAAGATTGTTCTTTTGGATATTTTTCCAAGTGGCTCGATGCTAACTTTTTTAAATTTTGGAAAGTGTGAGATAATTCATTTGTTAATAATATTGTTTTTAAATAAGGTTTTGTTAGGACTACTCCTTCTTCTAAAAAAGTCTCGATATTTTTTGTTGAATTTGTGAGATTGATCAGTTGATTGCAAAAAACTTCCAAAAAATTGAAGGTTAATGAAAAAATATGCGTTTGTTCAGAATCCATAAAAGTTGATTTTTTGAAAAAAGTGTTTGTTTTTTTTTTCAAATAGTTTTTTCTTTCAAAAAATTTTGATTATTTTAAAAAAAATAATTATGAGTCAAAAAAAATGCGAGGGTTTTTATTTCAATAAAAAAATTCAAAAAATAAGTTTTTTAACAATAATTTTTTCTTTGGTTTCTCTTTTTTTGAAAATTAAATTATGAATTTGGAACCAAATAAAAGCCAAGCAAAGGTTCGTAAAAAAACTCCAACAAATACCTTCTTTCCTCCCCAAACCATCTCCTCTTCAACAGCAGCCCTCTTAAACTCCAAAGATAAGTTTAGTGACCATCTAAAGAAAATCAATTCACATTTTAATAAATTTGAATCAATATGTCCTCAAACCAATAGATCAAATATAAACTCCAAATCAAAATCATCATCAAGGATCCCAAGTCGTGAGCAGAGTCAAATTAAAATTAAAAAAACTGATAAAATTGAAATCAAACCTAATCCATTTCAAATTTCTAAAGAAAAGAAGCAAACAGGCAATGATTGCATAAAAAACAATGTATTTGAACAATGTATAACAAAAAATAAACAAGGCTTGATTGATAAAACAAATACAAGTCTAAATAAAAATCCCAGACAAGCGAATGAACTTCATAAACAAAACCAAAAATATCTACCAAAAAAACTCACAGGTTCCACTATGCAATTAAACATGAAAAACAATAGAAAATCTGAACAAATGAATCCATCAACAAAACTCCTCAAACATCCAAATGCAATGGAAGTATATTCTTTTTAAATAGAGATTTATATATTCTTATTTCATATTTCCAAATAATTTATTTTATTTTTTTAATTATTGTATATATTAGTGTTTTCAATATTTTGTTTATTTATTTTAGCTATGCTCTGAATATTATAATTACGCTCAAACTATTGAAGAAACAAGAAACAGACAATCAGGAAATTTAAAATCATTGCAAATAAAGCCAAAAAATGAATGTTTTGATTCTGTTGTCATTTCAGAAGAAGAGCCTATTCTAGAATGTGAAGAAAGAATCAATATTGAGGTCAAACCTCAAATAGAAGAAAAAATTCCTTTTTATGAAGATAAAAAAGGGTGTCCATTTGATTCAAATACTTTGAATTTTCTCATTATGCAAGAAAATCTTTATAATCCAGATGCTTTTTATTTGCAAAAGACTCAACATAATATCAATTCATTGATGAGAACAATTTTGATGGATTGGATGATGGAAGTTTGTTCGGAATTCACTTTGAAAAGAGAGACTTTTCATCTTGCGATTAATTATGTTGATCGATATTTGACTAAAGTTAAAAATATAGAAAAGAATAAATTACAATTGATTGGGCTTTCTGCTATGTATATAGCCTCAAAAGTCGAGGTTTTTTAATTATTTTATCTTAAAAACTATTTTTTCTTATGATAATAGGAAATTTATGCACCAAAAATGATTGATTTTATGAAATCTGCTGATAACGCTTTTCAGGTCGATGATATAAGAAAAATGGAATTGAATTTGCTTTTAGTAATTTTTTTTTTATAATTTCTTTTGTTTTTTATTTTTTTTTGCTAGAATTTGCAATTTTTTTTGAACCCTCCCACCTTAAATATGTGGTCTAACTGGTACATGAACCAATGGGATCTATTTGTAGAGAACCCACAAAATTTATCTAATGTTAAACTGCCCATTAAATTATTCAAATTACCTAATGAAGAATCCTATTTATTGTTTAGAGAATACATGCAAATTCTTGATAATCTTGTTTTGGAAATACAAACCTTGCAATATAAACCCAGAGCTTTAATCGCTTCATTATTATATTTGATTCTTGGAAAAAATCTAAAGCAATTTTCTTTGCAACAAATTTTAGAAGAATTCCCTTTCACTTCAAATTTCTTGATCAACAATAAAATTAAATTCAATTACGTTTTTTCAACTTTTCTTACGTTTTGTTTTGGATTCGAAATTTTTGAATTGCTGCCAACGATACAATATGTTGCAACGTTTTTTGCTTTGAATATCATTAATAATTTGCCAACTGCCGCAAAACTAAATAAAGAAAATGTTTTAGAGGTAAATTTTTCAAATGATCTATTTAATGTTTAAATTTTTTTTAAAAAAAGTCACATTTTGAAGAATTTTTGGCTTTTCAAACTCACAATAAATTCAATATTGAAAATTTAAAAAAAAGGAGAAAGATTTAGCGAATTAAATTAAAATTAAAAAGTAAAGTCTTTATGTTTATAGTCATTTTGATGTTTTTTTTTAAAAAAAAAACATAAAACCTAACATTTTTTCTCTACTTTTTATGAATTAATTAAATTTCTTAAAAGATTTAAAAATCTCTAAAATTTTATTTAAAAAAAAAAAAAAAAAAAAAACCAAAAAAAAAAAAACCAAAAAAAGCAGTTTCCAAATGAACCAAATCAAAACCATTGTTATTGATAATGGTACTGGATACACAAAAATGGGTCATGCAGGAAATCTCGAGCCAACACATGATATTCCAACTGTTATAGCTGATCGATTAGAGAAAGTACAAAGAAAAAAACATTCTCTTTTATTTTAATCCTTTAAATTTGAATAGGGATCTGTGCAAATCAGCAAAATGCAAAACGACAATTTGGATTTTTATATAGGAGATGAAGCTTTCAAGCATGCTTCAACACATCAGATTATCTATCCAATAGCCACAGGACAAGTGAAGAATTGGGAATTGATGGAGAAATTCTGGCATAGATCAATTTTTGATTATTTAAGAGTTGATCCAGAAGACCATATATTTGTTTTAACAGAGCCTCCAATGAATGCTCCAGAAAATAGAGAAAGTATGGCAGAAATCATGTTTGAGACCTTTAACGTGCAAGGATTGTACATAGGTGTCCAGGCTGTTTTGGCTTTATATTCCAATCAGTTTGTCAATGCTACTGCCAGTTTAAAACAAGGTGAGAGTGAAAAGAATATAGAAGTGAATTTAACAGGAACTGTATTGGATTCTGGTGATGGTGTTACTCATGTTATTCCTGTGGTAAACAATTAATAAAACATCATTAATTAATAAATTTAATATATAAACACAACATAATATATTGATAGAGTGATGGTTATGTGATTGGAAGCTGTATTAAACATATACCTCTTGCAGGAAGGGATATGACAAAATTCATTATGCAATTCTTGAGAGATAGAAATGAGCCTGTACCCCCCGAGGATTTGGTGCAAGTTGCCAAGAAAATCAAGGAGAAATACTCGTATGTGTGCAAAGGAGATTTGGTCAAAGAGTTCGAATTGTTTGATGAAAGACAAGAAGTTGATGGGGCATTAAAACTTTCAAAGAAGTTTAAAACTTACAAAGGGGTTAATTCCATCACGAAAGAAGTAGAAAAAAATAATACTTTGATAATAAAAAAAAATTTGTGAAATTTTTGATTAAAAATAATTTTTCATGTTAGAAATACAACGTTGATGTAGGATATGAGCAATTTTTAGCAGGAGAAATGTTTTTTAAGCCAGTAAAAAAGAAAAAATTGATTTGATTTTTTATTTCGTTATAAAGGAATTCATGGATGCGAAATGGAAACAATCTATTGATGAAGTTATTGATAATGCAATTCAAAGCTGTCCCATAGATACCAGAAGAAAATTATATGAGAATGTTGTTTTATCAGGAGGAAGTTCTTTAATTAAAGGCCTTGAACGGAGGTTGAAGCTTGAATTGCAAGTTTGAAATATTTTTAATTTAAAAATATATTTTATAAATAACATTTTTTTTTAGAAAAGAGTTGATAATAGATTGCAAAAATATAAAGAAAAAACAGGAATGGAAGTAAAATAAATTAAATTTTGAGTTCTTTTTTTAAGCAGTTTTATATTTATAAATTTATTAATTGTTTGTTGCTTCAAAGTCAAAAAAAATCGGAGTCAATATTATATACAATCCACATCAAAAATACTCTGTTTGGCAGGGAGGAAGTATGATGGCTACTAATGTTTTTTTTAAAAATTTGATTTTTATATTTATTTGTTTTGATGAAAAAAAATAATTTAGCCAAATTTCTATAAAATGTATCACACCAGAGAACAATATATGGAAATCGGACCATCAATCGCAAGACATAATGCTGTGTTTGCTGCAGGAATGTGATCAAAAGAATTTTAATTTTAGATAATTAATTCAGTTTAAAAACAAATTTTAACAAAAAAAAGAAAATCAGAAACAAACATTTTTTTAAAAACAATCATTTAATTAGTTTTAGAAAATAGAACAAAAAACATTTTTTTCGCTGAAACCTCTATGATTCCTGATTTTATTGAGAAAATTGAAGAATATCCAGTGAATATATCCCTTT
>JFJP01005793.1_pt1 | contig 13146 bp, 8 predicted proteins | sample 431651 | NCBI WGS metagenome assembly JFJP01 (sample SAMN02602958, study PRJNA72255) | Microbial mat metagenome, whole genome shotgun sequencing project. | biome: fresh water; feature: sink hole; material: water; isolation source: purple microbial (photo- and chemosynthetic) mats found in...
CGGTGCTGTTTCAGCGCGGCTTGCTGCTGATCGGGCTGGACATCATTGGTGACAGCCTGACCGAAATCAACGTCACCAGCCCCACCTGCTTTCAGGAAATCTTTGATCAGACCGGGTTTGATGTGGCGGCCATGTTTGTGCAGGCCCTGGAGGCTGCGCTGGGGCAGGCCTCGGACGCACCGCAAGCCTGCTCGCACTGAGGTGCCGGGCCTTCCGGCACCACCGGTACCGGCCCAAACGGGTCAGTAACGGGCGCTGGGCGGGGCGGGGCGGCGCATTGGCAGCTGCACCTGGCCAGCGTGCCGTCCACAAACACCTTGAGTTCACCTGGCGCAAACGCTGTCCAGTCTTCATCGGTGGTGAGCGGCTCGGTGACCACAATGGCCAGCCGGTCCTCCGGGCTGTTGAGCTGCGCCAGATTCACCGCCACATCGTCGTCTTTCAGGTGCACCTCGTGAAACGGGTGCGCGCGCAACACGTAGCACAGCTTGGTGGTGGCATGCGCCCACAAGGCCTGCCCATTGCTGAGCAAAAAATTGAAGGTGCCGTGCTTTGAAATCTGCGGGGTCAGCTCTTGCAGGGTGCGTGTGAGTTCATCCACCGTGGGCACATCGGCATGCGACTTGGACAGCTCTTGCATCAGCCAGCAAAAGGCACGCTCACTGTCGGTATTGCCGACCGGCTTGAAATGGCCATGCAAGTAGGGCGCATAGTTTTTCAGATCGCCGTTGTGGGCAAACACCCAATACCTGCCCCACAGCTCGCGCACAAAGGGGTGGGTGTTTTCGAGCGTGACCTGCCCCACCGTCGCTTTGCGCACATGGGCCACCACGTTGTGGCTTTTGATCGGGTAGCTTTTGAGCATTTGGGCAATGGGCGAAGTAGCGGCGCTGGTTTTGTCCACAAAATGCCGCACGCCCTTGCCGGGCGAAGCGCCGTCGCTCTCAAAAAATGCAATGCCCCAGCCGTCACCATGGTGGTCGGTGCAGCCGCCACGTTGCGAAAATCCGGTAAAGCTCAGCGTCAGGCTGGCGGGCAGATGGCTGTTCATTCCTAATAGCTGGCACATGCGGCGTGTTTTCCTGGTGGTCCTGACGTGTCAGGCGTATGACAAACTGCTTTGAGCTTAACGATTTCCAGACAAGTTTCAAAGCAGTCAGGCAAGAAAATCTCATTTCGGGGCTGGCAGCGGGTATGCTGTGAAATGTTTGGCAACAAAGCATCGATAATTTGCTGCAGAGCCCCAGGTGCCAAGTCGCCAAGCCTCTACCCCCGGAGTCATGACACTGTGAGAATGCCGTTTTGAAGAGTAGGTTGGTCTTTGTCGCAAGCGCCCTGGCTGCGGCCCTGTTGGGCTTTGCCCAGAGCGGGCATGCGCTCACGCTGGGTGAGCTGCGGGGTGCAGTCGTGGTGGGGCGCACGCTGGATGTGTCGGTCCGGGTTCAATCCACAAGCGGCGAAGACCTGGCCACCAACTGTTTTTCCACCGAGCTTTTTCACGCTGACACACGGCAATCAACCCCCCGGATATCTGTGTCGGTGCAGCCACCTGATGCCGCACTGGTGCGCATTCAGTCTGCGGCAGTGATTGATGAGCCGGTGGTCAGCCTCGATCTCCGCTTTAATTGTGGTTCGGTTACAACGCGTCGGTATGTGCTGCTGGCAGACTTTGCCCCGGTATTTGCGTCACCCGCCGCTGTGGCGGCAGTGGCGCAGCCTGCCCGGGCCGCTGCCGGCCCGTCGCTCGTGGCACCCGAGGCCTTGCCGGTGGTCCCTGCCCCGGCGGTCAGCACGGTAGCGACACCTTCTGGCAAGGCCAACGCTGGGGCCACAACGGCCAAAGCCCGCCCGGCGGTGCCCGCCAAAGCCCAAAAAACCGTTAAAACCAGCCCTGAAGCCAGCCAGGTGATCAAACCCACCCCAATGGCAAGGGGCAAGGCCATTCTCAAACTGGATCCCTTGGACATTTTGTCCGACCGGGTGGATTCGGTCGATTCACTCATGCTGTTCACCCCAAGCGCGGACGCCTTGCTGCACGCCCAGCAAATCACCACGCTCAAGGGCGACCTGCAAACCATGCAGGCCCAGGCAGCCAAAAACGACGCGCAGCTGCTCAGCCTCAAGGCGCAGTTGCAGTTGGTGCAGTCGCAGCAGGTGCCAGTCACCTGGTTATACGCGTTGCTGGCCTTGATGCTGATCTGCCTGGCCGGCATTGCCTGGCTGGTGGTCCAGCGGCGCGACCCCAGCGACAAACAAGCACCGTGGCACGATTCGCTTCAACGGGTCGCCGAGCCGGTCGAACAGGTGGCAGCACAGCCTCAGACGCCAGCGCAGTCCACCGCTGTCGTGCAAGGTACCGTTGCCAGCGAGCCGCCGCGCCAGCCACCCCCCCCTGCCCCCCTGGCATTGGTTGATGCGTTGGCACCAAGCACCCCGGCGTTGAGCGCCGTCGGTGTGGCGCCTGCTGCTGACAACAGGTTATCGACCACCCAGCTGCCTGCTGCCGAACCAGCGCTGCCAGACCAGGGTTTTGACAGCATTCACAGCTTCAGTGTTGAACCCATCCTGGACATTCGCCAACAGGCTGAGTTTTTTGTGTCGCTGGGACAAACGGAGCGGGCGCTGGATATTCTGAAAAAGCAGATTTCTTCAAGTGCAGACCCCAATCCGTTTATCTATCTGGACTTGCTGGCGCTGTTTCATTCACTCGGCATGAAAGCTGATTTTCGGGATTGCCGCCATGTGTTCAACCAGCATTTCGCTGGCGACGTGCCAGATTTCCCGGCCTTTCACCTCGAAGGCAATGACTTGCTGGCCTACGCCGATGAACTGGCGCAGTTGGTCAAAGACTGGCCCAGCGCCAAATCGCTGGTGTTACTGGATCGCTGGATTTTCCGCAGCACTCAGGGCCAGCCGCAGCCGACCTTTGAACTGGCCGCGTTTCGCGATCTGCTGATGCTGCATGCCCTGGCAGAAGCCGTGGCCACGGACCTGCCGTGGGACACCGTGTCGCCGTCGCTGGGCCCTGACGTGGTCTTTGGTGCCAAACCAGAAGCTGTGCCGCTGCTCGTGGAAGCCGACATTGCCTCGGGTGGCCGCTACCCGCAGCGGGCCAGGGCATCGAGCTTGCCCAAAGAATTCCAGGAGCAGTCGGTGGAAGTCGACTTTTCCAACTTTGACACCGGCTCTATCAGCCTGGACCTGGAAAGCTCGCTGCCGTCCGCTGATTTGCCACGCTCGCGCTGGCCCGTTTCCAACAAACCAAACTAATTCTTACCCGCCTTTGGCCCATACTGGCGCCACAGACGCCAGCCCAGCAACAGCAAGGGCGCGCTGTGCAGGCATAAATCAAAAATATCCAGCGGCCGCGTGAGCTCGCCTTGGCTGAGCATGCGGATTTTTTCAATCAGGTGGGGCTCAGGCACGATCGGTGCGATGGCCATCCAGACGGCCAATACCACCAGCAAAACCAGCGGAAATTTGTCCAGCCAGTTCATGCTTCGCTGGCCTTGACACAGGCCGCGCACAGGCAGGCAACACCCCGCGCGGCCTCAGGAATCTTGTTCAGCAGTTCGGCGCTGAATGTGGTGCGCGAGCACCAGCAGGGCCCAGCCTCCACACCCGTGCTGCGCGCAATTTCCATGGCGCACTGGTTGGGCTGGCCGCACAGCGGGCAATGTTGGGGTGGAAAAGGGGGGCTTGAGTTCATAAGGTCAGGGTTTGGTCGTGGGTGGGCCGTCGGGTGAACCTGGGGTGAACTATCGCAACCACGGCTCGAATGCTTTGGCTAATTTTTGCAAGACTGCCGGGTCTGGCAGTGGCAGTCGCACACTGGCCTGACCTGAGACCGGGTCGCGCTCAATCTGAAAAGGTGGCACGGCGTGGCCCGAGGCACCCGGACTGCGGCCAGCGGCCAGGCCCTGCAGCAATGCGGCACCAGCTTCCAGAATGGCGGCCCAGGGATCCGTCACTGCTGCGGCGGCGGGTGGCAGGGAATTTGCCGATGACACCGCAGACAGCTCTGGTGGCACCGGCATCAGGCTGGGCTCAGCCGGCAGCACGTCTTGGGCCGGTGGCTCGTCTGGCGGCGCTGCCATGGCGGGTTCGACCACCGTATCGGCCACTTCGACCCTTGGCTCAGGTGCGTCGTCATCGGCTTGCGCCTCGCCCATGCCTTGCGAAACTTTTTCAACGCTTTCCATGAACTTGGACAAGCGCGTGCCTTGCATGAAGACCTCGCTCTCGCCGCCATCCAGTACACCTGCAAACAACGACTTTTTGAACGCCAGCACGCCCAAAATGCCTTCTTCAATGCTGCCCTGGCCAACAAAATTGACCACTTGGACCCCGCGCGACTGCCCCATGCGGTGCACCCGGCCAATGCGTTGTTCAAGCACTGCCGGGTTCCACGGCAAGTCCATGTTGACCACCACGGCGGCGGCGTGTTGCAGGTTCAGCCCGACACCACCGGCATCGGTGGACAAAAACAGCCGGCAATTGGCATCGTTGTGAAACTGCTCAACCAGCGCACCGCGTTTGTCGCCCGGCACACTGCCGCTAAACAGCACATGGCCCCAGCGGCGCTGGGCCAGCCGGCGCTTGATCAACTCGTGGGTGCCCAGCCACTGGCTAAACACCACGGCCTTGGCGCTGGCGTCTTCAAACAGCTCATCGAGCAGCGTCATCAGCTCATCAACCTTGTTGCCGTGGTCGCTTTCGTGGTCAATCAGGTAGGTGCTGTTACAGGCCATGCGCATGTTTTGCAGGGCGCAGTGCAGGCGGCGCTGATCGGTGTCTGACAAAAAACCGGTCTTGCGCCAGCGCGCCACAATGCGTGTCACGATGTCGCCGTTTTCGTCATGGTGCAGACGTTGCTCAGGGGTTAGCGCCACAAAAATCCGGTGGTCCACGCGCTCGGGCAGTTGCGTCAGCACCTCGGCTTTGCGACGGCGCAGCATCACCGGCTGAAGTGTTCTGCCAAGATGGTCCAGCCCGCAGTAACCAATCACCCGACCGGCTTCATCACGCAGTTGGTGTTCATTGAGCACACGCCAGGTCGGCCCAAGCCGGTGTTGGTCGACAAACTGCACGATCGAGATCAGCTCTTCCAGGCGGTTTTCCAGCGGCGTGCCGGTCAGCACCAGGCAATAGGGGCTGACGATGCGTTTGAGGGCACGCGCAGCAATGGTTTGCCAATTTTTGATGCGCTGGGCCTCGTCGGCAATCACCAGATCTGGCGCCCAGGCGGCAATCAGGTCGGCATCGCGGGCCAGCGATTCGTAGTGCGTGATTTTGCAGAAGCTGTCCTGCGCATATTGATGCGCCCGCTTGGTACGCAGCCCGTGGATGACCTGCGCGTCGCGCTCGGTGAACTTGGCAAATTCGCTTTTCCACTGGTGTTTGAGCGAGGTCGGGCAGACCACCAGCACGCGCCGCACACCAAAATGCTGGGCAAACAATTCGGCCGCTGCAATCGCCTGAATGGTCTTGCCCAGCCCCATTTCGTCGCCCAGCAGACTGCGGCCGGCACGCGCGGCAAACAAGGCGCCTTCCACCTGGTAGGGGTAGAGCCGGGCCTTGAGCAGCTTGGACAGTCCTTTGTCCTCAGTGCCCTTGGGGTAAGCCTTGCTCAAAACCGCATCACGCTGCGTTGCATCACGCTTTTGGGCGACAAATTGCCACACATCGTCGCCGCAGCGCAGGCTGTGGCCGTTTTCTAGCGCGGCCTGCAGCAAGGCTTGCAATTGGGTGTGGCCGTCTTCACGCAGCGCCCAGTTGGCCTGGGCATCAAACAGCGCCTTGGCTTGCGCCAGCACCTGTGGCGGGCAGTCCGCCCCCAGGCGCAGGCGCACCTGACGCTGGCCGGCGTAGTCGAGCCAGATTTCGCTGAATTCGGGGGTAAATCCTTGTTTCAAAGCAGCTTTGCCACCTCGTTTGGACTGCAGTTTGGCCAGCGTGAACTCAATGTGTTTGCAGGTGCCCAGATCATTGGTGGCAAAGTCCGGGCAGTTGCAAGCGTTTTGCCCCAGCGCCTGGCCACGAATGGCAACCCGGTAAACCATGTGTGTGGCCGGATTGCTGACGGCAAATTCCGAGAACACCGGCTCGGCACCCAGGTTTTTCAGCCCAAAGGTTTGCTCGCGGCCAAACTGGCGGCGCAACGCGGTTTGCCAATCAGCCGTGTCAAGCTCGGGTGGCTTGCGGGTGCGTGACAGGCGCGGTTCTGTGGGTTTGGCGGGTTTGCGCTTTTGGGTGGCGGAGCCTTGCCGACCATGGGCAGATGTGGGGTTATTCATGGGCGGCGATTTTAGGCTGCACCCCACTTGATCTTTTCAAAATCAGCACCCATGCGTCAACATCAATCGGTTTGACCAGACAAGCATCGGCCCCAGCGTTCAGCCCAATCAGCCTGTCATCACGCAGTGCCCCATAAACTGGACACGGGCAGTGCAAACAGCCGAGGCCCAAAGGGCAGGCTGGCCTCGCCGTCGTACAGCAACACGCCGCAGGCGAACCGCTCACCGGCAATTTCCTGCAGCTTTCTAAGGCCCCGAAAATCTTCGGTCCGCACCGTGCCAGATGCTTTGACCTCGACCCCGGCCAACAGCGAGCCTTGCTCCAGCACGATATCAACCTCGTGGTCATCGCGATTGCGAAAGTGGTAGAACGCGACCGGCTCAGGCAACCCACTGGCCTGGCGGCGCAGTTCCTGAAACACAAAGGTCTCCAGCAATTGCCCCAGCAGCGCCCGGCTGGCGTGCAGCGCGGGTGCGTCCAGGCGCAACAGCGCACAAGCCACACCGGTGTCGCCCAGATGGAGCTTGGGGGTCTTGACCAAGCGGTTGATCTGGCGCAAATGCCATGGCGGCAAGACATCCACCAAAAAAACCCGCTCCAGCAAAGTCAGGTAGTCACGCACCGTAGGGCGGCTCAATCCAAACGGGCTGGCCAGCTCACTCACATTGAACAAATGCGCTGTTTGGCCGGCCGCCAACTCCAGCAAGCGCGGCATCACGTCCAGCGCGGCAATACGCGCCAAATCGCGCACATCACGCTGCACCAAGGTTTGTACATAAGCCTGGTACCAGACACGCCGGCGGGCGGGCTGGCGCATCAACGCCGCCGGAAAGCCGCCCGCCACCAACAGCTCAGCCAGCGCCAGCCCCATGCGGGTAGCGCCAACAACACCAAAGTCGGCGCTAAAAAGCCGTTGCAAAAAACCCGCTGCGTGCTGACCCAATTCAACTTGCGCCAAAGGGTGCAGGCGAATCACCTCCATGCGCCCGGCCAGCGAGTCAGCCAGCTTGGGTAACAGCAGCACGTTGGCCGAGCCGGTCAGCAAAAAACGCCCCGGCTGGCGGTCGCGGTCCACCACCAGCTTGAGTGTTGTGAATATCTCTGGCACCCGCTGCACTTCGTCCAACACCATTTTGGCGGGCAAATCGGTGACAAAACCCAGTGGGTCGGCACGCGCAGCACGCACCAGGTTGTCGTCGTCAAAACTCAGGTAGCCAAACCCTGCGGACTCGGTCACGCTGCGCGCCAGTGTGGTTTTGCCGCATTGGCGCGGCCCTTGCAGCAACACCACCGGCGTGTCAGCCAAACTGGCTTGCAGACTGGCTTGCACCAAGCGTGGTAGCACCGGGGCGGATGCTAAAAGTGGCAGATTTTGCATCGGCTAATTGTAAACTTATGCTCCAGCAAATTGAAACTTTAAGTCTCGGCAAATTGAAGCTAAAAGGTACTGCGCCGGCAGCATTGCATATTGCGCAGCCAGTTTGCTGACGCTGAAAATTTTCAGCAATCCCTCTCTTCATCAGACGGCTGTGAGCGCGCCGGCGATTGGTTCGGGCCAGCGGATATTGAAGAGTTATCCATGCGGCAACGGTAACGCTTGAAGCTTGATGGGGTGCATGGCCAGTCAGCGCTGTGGGCAGGCTGATGGTTGCTGCCCACCACCCAAAACCTGACGTGCACCCCAGTCGCCATCACCAAGCTTCAGAATAGGGGATTGCACGACGATGCATTTTTATCATTGGCAATTGCAGCCAGAGTCACTGGCTTGAACGGGAGGCATCCTGATGATCGCGTTAGATGCACTGTGCATTTTGGCCGCATTCGGCTTGTACATTGCCATTCTGGTGGACATGTTCCGCCGCTCGGCCGGGTGGGGTTTGTTGGGGCTGGTGGCTTTCCTTGATTTGTGCGTCGGACACGATGCCATGGTGCAGCCAGTTGGCCATGTGCTGGCTGCTGATGCGCAGTGTGGCGCGGTCTTCCATCAGGCCGATGTTGTGAATGTCGGGCACCTCTCCCTGGTCCACCCAGCGCACCACATAGCCCAGAATGAAGCCCAGAATGCCTTGCGCGTTGTTGTCGAGTTCGGTTTTCGCCGTGTTGTTCATTGGCGATTCGCCTGCACGCCTTTGCGCACCATGTCAACGAGCGAGTCGAAGACTTTTACTTGCACCTCTTCATCGGCAACACGATCTGCAATGAGTTCCCGCAAACGGCTGTCACGCTTGTCCAGAAAAGCAACAAACTCACGTTGAAGCCTATTGCATGGTTCGTCATGCCGTGGTACTTGAACCGTTTCCCGACGCATCTCCCTGATTGCCAATACCGCCAACTCAGCGTGAGCCTCAGATGGCAGGCTGACAAACTCCCCTTGTTTTTTTCCTCGCATGAAACGCACACCGACGTCGTGCAGATCAACATGTAGCTCTGGCACACCCTCCGCAGGTATTTCCCTGGCGATCCAACTGTCGCCCACACCGGACTCGTTAAAAAAGTCTTTGTACGAGCGGAACAGGTGAGGTTCCTGAGTATTGAGTTCAGCCGCCAGCTGTGTTGCCAGGTCTTGCGGACTCACAGCACCCTTGCGTTTAGTGGTGTTCTTGTTGACGATCGCCTGCTCTTCCTTGCAGCGGGTTTCTTCAAAGAACTGGCGCAGGTAGTCGTACAGCCGGTTGATCCACTCGTCTCGCTCTTTCTTGGGCTTGATACCGAGGAGTTCAAGTACTGTGTGATCAAGCGCGCGGCGGTCAGGCATGTCCAGTTCGCAGAGATTGCTGAACTGTTCAAGCTGACCATGTTTCCCTTGCTTCTCGAACGCGGCCTGCCGCATGCGACGTTCTGGAATGAAGGAAAGGGCTTTCCGCGCAGTCATTGCCTTGAAGGCAGTGCCGACTTTCTTCTTCCCCGACTCGGATTGAGACACCACCACAGGCAACATCTTTGCGCTATACACGTCCAGCTGCGAGTTGCCCTCGTTACCCAAACCACGTGCATACAACAAACGCGGCAGCACGCCAAGCGTGCTGTTGAGAAGCCCGGCAAAGTAATCTGCCTCGGCGTCTGACAAGCCATAGAGGCCGAGCAGCGATGAGTTTTGGTACAGGTTTTCCGGGTTCAAAAATGCGATGAGACGGTACTGCTGGATTTTGGGTAGGATCACGCTCGGCCGTGGCAGACGGCTCAGGTCGTACCAGTGAGAGTCGCTGGTCTCCCGCGATTCGCAAGTTGGGTTGCGGTGATACTTTTGCGCCTCGCCCCACTTCACGTAGGCTTTCGCGTGGGGTTTCAGCGGCACGGTTGACGGCGCAAGGAAGATCGACTTGGAGCACTGCGACGAATCGACCACAAACGAGTCCACATCCATCAGGCTGTGGACTTCGGGCTCCAGGTACTCGCTCTCGATGGCGTGCAGCTGGCCCCGCTTTTCACCTGCCATGACCAGTTTGAGCTCACCCTTTTCCACCCGCATGCGTGGAACGCCGAATTCATGCTCGAACGCTTCGGGGTTCGTAAGGTCTTTCAACCGTGCGGCGGTGACGTCGACGGGAAAGAAGTACCCATCCTTTCCACTTTTTACGCCGAATCGAACACTAGCCAACTGACCTAGCGGAACAAACTTGTCGCCAAACTTCGACTGCAGCTCAAACCACAAGTCGGGTGCGCGCAAATAGATGCTCCATTTGCCGCCGAAGTACTCGCCCTCAGCCGGGCTTCTGTCGGAAGCTTCTTCTCCGGCGTCTTCGCTCTCGTTTTCGTCCCTAGAGTCTTCACCGCGCATGATGCGACCCAGCTCAACACCCTCGCGCCAAAGCGCTCCCTGGTTCACCAGCCGCGCACGGTAGCGGTTGTGGCTCACGTCTTCTTCTATTTGCATGATCTCGTCACGCAAACCATCGGCGGCCAATACCGCGCCCACAGTGGTTCCATCGTCCTGGACCGATTCGCTCAGGGGCTTGCGCAATTGCACAAACCGCACGGTGTTTGCTGCGCGCTGGGCCGCGTCATCGCAGCGCCTGGCAATCGTCACTGCCGTGCCCACGCGTGCGCCCACAAACCAAGGTTCCACCGGGCTTTCCAGCACGGCCAAGATTTCGAAGTTCTGCAGCAACCAGCGTTGCAGGTGAAAGCCGTACTGCACATCCAGCCATTGGCTGGATGTGATGAAACCCAGCATGCCATTGGGTTTCAGGAAGGTCGTTGCATGGGGCCAGAAATAACAGTGAAGGTCGGATCGGCCCGACAGCTTGGCGCAGGCCATTTGCGCCACACGCCGGCTGTAGAACTCCTTAGTCCCAGCCTCTGGGCCACCATCTATAGGCTTCTTTTTGGCCCGCGGGATCTCTTCTTGCCGAACGTAGGGCGGGTTGCCGATAACAGCGTCAAGCGGGGGCACCGCGATGTCTTGGTACTTGATCCCAAGCCCTTCCGACTTCAGCTTCTGCGGCAGCTTGACGAAGGGTGAGTCGGGCAGCACATTGAAAAAGTCTGAGCGCCCGACGCGTGGGTAGTTTTCATCCTCCACCAGATCGCGGGTGGCCAGGTTCATTGTTGTCAGGTGCGCGGCGAACTGGGAAATGTCAATACCATACATGTCGGTGAGCAAATCCCGGTGGTTGCGGTTTTCGGCCAACACCTTCTTGCGCGCGTAGGCGCGCACCAGAAAAGTTCCACCGCCACAGGCCGGGTCCAGCACTTTGGCGTCGCCGGTACGGATGCAGAAGCTGTTGATCAGGTCCACCACTTCAACGCGCGTGTAGAACTGGCCGTATTTGTGGCGCTCTTCAGGGCCGATCAGGCGCTCAAAAATGCTGCCAACCACTTCGTAGTCGAGCTTGGAGAAGTCAAATTCATGGATCTGGTCGATCAGTCCGCGCCAGCCTTGCACGGCAGCATCGGCGTAGAACGGGATGCGACGGCCCATGTCTTTGGGGTCGTCGCCAAAGATGGTTTCGTAGTCGCCAGTGACCTGTTTGGCCTCAGCAAAGAAATGCTGTAGGCGCATTTGCAGGTCGTCGCCGGTGGTGATCTCCGGTGGCGCGTTCAGCGGCGCCATGGTCTTTCCGTACTTCTTCAGCAGCGCCTCGTGGAAAACCAGCTTGTTAACGAACAGGTAGCAACCGAATTTGGCAGCGCGCTCCAGCAAGTCATGCAGCCGTTCTGCATCGCCCACCACGGTCCAGCCGAGTGATACCATCCATTGATCGAGGTCGCGCTTGAAGCTGTGATTACTCACATAGCGCTTGGCCAGGGCCGCTTGGGTGTGCCGAATAGGAACCGTGAGCGCGGATTCCAACGCTTCAACGAATTTGACGTCGGGCGTCCGCCCTCCACCGACTTTGCCAGACTTCAGTATGCGGGCCGCTTCATGTAAGAAAACGACCAGCCATTCATGAATCTTGGCTTGAACGGGAGCCGCATCCAGTTGAGCTCGATTCGTCAGTGCTGCCACCGTCCAGCGTTCGTAGGCGCGGTCTTTCAGACCTGCACCTGCAGTTGCGGTTTCCCAGAGCACGCACTCGTTCACGTTCCAGGTGAAAAAGAACTTGACGCCCGCACGCAATGCTTTTTGCTGCGCATCTTTGACTACTTCGGCCCGGTAGGGGCTTCCACCGTCAGGTGCATCGGGAAGCTTGACTTCACCGGTCATGATGGCTTCGCCATTGCGGTCGATCAGCGTTAGATCGCGCCGCTTTTGGGAGCCTTTTCCAACGTCTTCGACACGCGCGCCGGCAAATGGAAGATTGGAGTTGAGCTTGGCGATCTGATCGATCCAGCTCTTGACTTCACCAGCGAATCCCCATTCGTTCATAAGCTCTGTCTTATTCCGATTAGCAAGTGGCAGATAGTACCTTCAAGCATCATACAAATGGATGCCAGCAAAAGGAAAACGGCACCTGCAGGTGCCGTTCATAGCGTGCTTACATGTCAAATCAGCCTGTAGTCCTCGGATACATTGCGCAAGCAGCTATGAAAAAAAGATAGCGTCTATGCGGCAATGAAGTGCCTTACTGGGCCTTGACCTTCCGACGCCAGGCATGCAGCAGTGGTTCGGTGTAACCGCTGGGTTGCACCAGACCCTTGAAGACCAGGTCACAAGCCGCCTGGTAGGCCATTGAGGTATCAAAGTGCCCAGCCATCGGTTGGTAGAGCGGGTCGCCGGCGTTTTGCCCGTCCACCACCGCCGCCATGCGCTCAAAGGTTTCCTTGATTTGTGCTTCGGTCACGATGCCGTGGTGCAGCCAGTTGGCCATGTGCTGGCTGCTGATGCGCAGCGTGGCGCGGTCTTCCATCAGGCCGATGTTGTGAATGTCGGGCACCTGTTGTCGAGCTCTTGCTGTTTTTCGGCGTCGGTCCAGTCGGGTGTGGCAGTCACCGGAATGTTCAGCAGGCCGGTCAGCAGCACATCACGTTGCTGGTCGGCATTGATTTTTTCCATCTCTTTTTGCACATCGCTCACCAGCACCTGGTGGTAGTGCAGCGCATGCAAAGTGGCCCCGGTCGGACTCGGCACCCAGGCGGTGTTGGCACCGGCTTTTGGGTGGGCAATTTTTCCCTTGCCGATTTGTGCCTTGCCACGCAGGCCGCAGCCCAGACCGACCAGCACATTGTTGCGCTCGTAGGCCTGAATCCAGACGCTGGTCTTCATGTCGCCCTTGCGAATCATCGGGCCGGCCAACATGGCGCTGTGCATTTCGTCGCCGGTGCGGTCCAGGAAGCCGGTGTTGATAAAGGCCACTCGGCTGGCAGCGGCGTCAATGCAGGCTTTCAGGTTGACGCTGGTGCGGCGCTCTTCGTCCATGATGCCGAGCTTGACGGTACTGTCAGGCAGGCCCAGCAGTTGCTCGACGC
>JFJP01007607.1_pt1 | contig 13146 bp, 17 predicted proteins | sample 431651 | NCBI WGS metagenome assembly JFJP01 (sample SAMN02602958, study PRJNA72255) | Microbial mat metagenome, whole genome shotgun sequencing project. | biome: fresh water; feature: sink hole; material: water; isolation source: purple microbial (photo- and chemosynthetic) mats found in...
AAATGACGACTCAAATCGCCGACTCTTCGTCTGATTCCAGTGCCGCCGGGGTCGCCTTGCCCAGATCAGTATCCCGGGTCTCAACTTTGCCGTCGTCCTCAGGTAAATCCTCATTGCCAAGCCCCAAATCGAACGCCCGTGCCTTGGCTCGCAATACCACCAGCATCTCAATGAACAAGTCTGGCAACTCGTAACGAAGCAGCCAGGCTGACTGCATCCAGTCCTGGTCGGCAACGTCGTCTAGTTCAAGCTGCGGACGCGCCCATGCGTTGGCGCGCAAATCGTCCTCGGGAGTCAGATTGCCGTCGTCCTCGCAGGCATCAAAGCTGCCGCTTCGCGCAAAAGCCTCCACACGACTCCATTTTTCTTCAAAATAGTCTGCCAATGCCTCACTTCCACCCTCCAGATCGCCAATAGCGGCCAAAAATTCAAGCGGGTCAGCACCTTCGCGAAAGATGACAGCATTCATCATGCCGCGCAAATGGCTACGCGTCAGATCACGGTACTGCTTTTCAATGACAACAGCGCGGGCAAACTGCTGCGGCGTAAGTGCAAGGCTTATGATTGATGATTTTGAGTTGTCATACTCCCGAATGATCGCAAGCACGTCCTTCGGGGGCAATTGTGCCAATACCACCATTAGCGCACCATCTCCCTCGCTGTCAGCCAGTTCAACCAACGCCGACTCAGCCCCCACAATATCGCCCGCAGCAATCAGGGACTGCGTCCTTTCGATCAATGCCAAATGATTCATGGACAAAGTTTCCTATTTATAGCACCACAATGGAATTCAAGCCTTGCGGTCAAATCCCTGGTTTTCCAGCCAGTCGGCACTGGCCTCATCATGCTCTTGTTCGGGTTGTTGGTGACTTTCGTCATCGGCATCGAAGTCATGACCATGGTCAAGATGGCGACCACCGGAGCGTCTGGCAGGATCCGCATGGGCGCTGACCGCTTCCGGCGTATGCCCATTGTCTTGGTGGGCGATCGGCGCACGCCAGTACAAATACTCAAGTGCTGCCGCAACCGTCATGAACCATCCCCCCTGAGGCTCCTGCAAAAATAATTTGGCCAAGTCACTGGCCCACGGGGTCAATTTCACAGCGTCAGCCAAACTATCCCAGTCTGGGAACTCATCAGACTCCAGGGTAAGCAGTTGCTCCATGACGGACGGCAACTCAAAACGAAAACCTCCATGCAGCACCACCGCCACCATTTCAGGGCTGGACTCGATCATTAGACTCAGAAAGCGAAGCTGGCTGCGTTTCTCCAACAAGCGCTTGCGCAACACATTACGGCCATCGGAATCAAACGTCAGATCATCGATCTCTGCCTGATAAGACGCACGCAGCGCACGAAAAAAAGAAGACATACCCATGGTGACACTCCTAATTGGTCCGGACAAGTCAAACAATACGGCCAAAGTACTCGGTCCAGATTGCACGGGCCGTATCAATCGGGCTGTCGAGCAAATGCCGCTGACGACTATCGTCATAGCCCTTTCGCTTTACCGGATCCGAAAGAACATCGTAAGCTTCCTGAACACTCCGGAACCGCGCCGGGGCATCTACAGACGAGTTTCGGTCCGGGTGATGCTGCGAAGCCTGTAGGCGAAACGCTTTTTTTATATCGCTCTGCGTTGCAGAACTGCGCAGACCCAAAACAGCATAATGGTCACTCATGAGAAAGACAATAAAAGTGGGTAAATCAAGATTCAGTGAAAAAAGCAACGAAGACGATATTTGCTACACCACGGAAATACAGCAGCAAATTACGAAAAAAAACCCGCAAACGCGGGCTTTTTTGGGGCCATGTCCTTACAAGCTGCGAACTTGTCAACAGCTCACACAGCGCTATTTCTTACCACGGTATTTGCGCAACGCAGAGATTTGAGCCGCCATGATCGCCAACTCTGACGAGGCCTTGGCCAGATCAATATCGGACTTCGCATTTTTTACCGCTTCTTCAGCAGCAAGCCTGGCTTCATTTGCCTTTTCGTCATCAAGATCCTTCCCGCGAATCGCGGTGTCAGACAAAACGGTCACACTGGTAGGCTGGACTTCGAGAATGCCGCCAGCGACGAAGACAAACTCCTCACCGCCGTCCGCCATCTCGATTCGTACAGACCCGGCCTTGATGCGCGTAATCAAAGGTGTATGGCGCGGATAGATGCCCAACTCGCCGGCCTCACCGGGCAAGGCAACGAAACGCGCCTCACCCGAGAAGATCGACTCTTCGGCACTAACCACATCAACATGGATGGTGTTCATAGTGTCATTCTTTCAACAGTGAATGACGATCAGATCTTCTTGGCTTTTTCAAACGCCTCGTCGATCGTCCCGACCATGTAAAAGGCCTGCTCTGGCAAGTGATCACATTCACCCGCCACAATCATCTTGAAGCCGCGAATGGTCTCAGCTAAAGACACATATTTGCCTGGCGACCCGGTGAACACTTCCGCGACGTGGAAGGGCTGGGACAGAAAACGCTGAATTTTGCGTGCACGCGCAACCGTCAGCTTGTCTTCAGGGGCCAGTTCATCCATACCGAGAATCGCAATGATGTCACGCAACTCCTTGTAGCGCTGTAGGGTCCCTTGAACCGCACGGGCGGTTTCATAATGGTCAAGCCCGACCACATTCGGGTCTAGCTGGCGGCTGGTAGAGTCCAACGGATCAACCGCCGGATAAATGCCAAGCGAGGCGATGTCCCGACTTAGCACCACAGTTGAATCCAGATGAGCGAATGTCGTTGCTGGCGAAGGATCTGTCAAATCGTCAGCGGGCACATAAACCGCTTGAATGGAAGTGATGGAACCGACCTTGGTTGAGGTAATCCGCTCTTGCAGACGCCCCATTTCCTCTGCCAGCGTAGGCTGGTAACCCACGGCAGAAGGCATACGGCCCAACAACGCAGACACTTCTGTCCCGGCAAGGGTGTAGCGATAAATGTTGTCAACAAAAAACAGCACGTCACGGCCTTCATCGCGGAACGACTCGGCGATGGTCAAACCGGTAAGTGCCACCCGAAGCCGATTACCGGGGGGCTCATTCATCTGGCCGTAGACCATCGCCACCTTGGAGTCTTCCAGCTTTTCCAGATTTACAACACCAGAATCCGCCATTTCGTGGTAGAAGTCGTTGCCTTCGCGGGTACGCTCACCGACTCCGGCAAAAACGGACAGACCGCTGTGCGCCTTGGCAATGTTGTTAATCAACTCCATCATGTTCACGGTCTTGCCGACACCAGCCCCGCCAAACAAGCCCACTTTTCCGCCCTTGGCAAACGGACAAACCAAGTCGATCACCTTGATACCCGTTTCAAGCAGCTCCTGTGAGGGGCTCAGTTCATCATATACCGGTGCCTTGCGATGGATGGACGCGTAAGCGGTGGCATTCACCGGTCCACGCTCGTCAATGGGCGCTCCCAGCACGTCCATGATCCGTCCTAGTGTTGCGCTTCCAACGGGCACGGAAATGGGTTTACCGGTGTTGGAAACCATCAGTCCACGCCGCAGACCATCGCTGGAGCCCAGTGCAATGGTGCGCACGATGCCGTCGCCAAGTTGTTGCTGAACTTCAAGCGTCAGGGTTGAACCGTCTAGCTTAAGCGCGTCATAAATGTGAGGCATATGCTGGCGAGGAAATTCCACGTCGACCACAGCACCGATGCACTGAACGATTTTGCCCTGAACGCTAACGTTCGTAATTGAGGTATCTTGAGCCATTTGGTTTTGCTCCAATAAATAGGTATCTTGCTTAATTCGCCAGATGGAAGGTCAGGCAGCGATTGCAGCAGCGCCGGACACGATTTCTGACAGCTCTTTGGTAATCGCCGCCTGACGCGTCTTGTTATAGACCAGCTTGAGCTCGCCAATCACGTTTCCTGCGTTATCAGTGGCTGCTTTCATGGCAACCATGCGCGCAGCGTGCTCCGATGCCATATTTTCGGCAACCGCCTGGAATACCAGTGCCTCGACATACCGCACCAGAAGATCATCAATCACGCTCTGCGCATCTGGCTCATAAATATAGTCCCAACCGTGCTTGCTGCCAGATGCGGCTTCGCTGGCCCGGGTCTGTTCCTGCATTTGAACCGCAGACAAGGGCAACAACTGCTCCATCACAACTTCCTGCCTCATGGTGTTAATGAAGCGGGTGTAAGACAAATACACGGCGTTGACCTCGCCATTGGCATATGCATCAAGCAGAACCTTGACAGGGCCGATCAGTCGATCCAGGTGCGGGCGGTCACCCAGTTGAGTAACGTGCGCCGCCACCTTGGCACTGATGCGATTGAGAAATCCCAAGCCCTTGTTGCCAATCGCGACCGTCAACGCAGACATACCAGCCGACTGCACATCGCGCAGCTTGTTGGTCACACCGCGCAACACATTGGTGTTCAGTCCGCCACAAAGTCCCTTGTCAGTGGTCACGACGATCATGCCAACAACTTTGGAATCATTTGGCTTCATGAAAGCATGAACATACTCGGGATTGGCCTGCCCAAGATGCGCAGCAATATTGCGAACCTTGTCAGTGTACGGGCGAGCAGCACGCATACGATCTTGCGCTTTACGCATTTTGGAGACGGAAATCATCTCCATGGCCTTGGTGATCTTCTTTGTACTTTCGAAGTTCTTGATCTTGCCGCGTATTTCCTTGCCAGTTGCCATAAAAGTCTCCTTGTCTAGTGCGAGGTGACTTTAGGCAAACGTCTTTTTGAAAGCGGCAACAGCACCCGTCAACTCTGCCTCGGCTTCCTTGTCCATCGCGCGCGCAGCTTCCAGCTTTGCCAGTAGCGCGGCGTGCTTGTCTTTCAGATAAGCGTGCAGTCCGTGCTCGAAAGCGAGCACCTTATTGACGGGTACATCGTCTACGAAACCCTTGTTTACCGCAAACAGAGTCGAGCCCATCAACGAAATCGACAAGGGGCTGTACTGAGCCTGCTTGAGCAGTTCGGTCACACGCGCGCCGCGGTCGAGCTGTTTACGGGTCGCCTCATCCAAATCTGATGCAAACTGGGCAAAGGCCGCCAACTCACGGTACTGTGCCAAGTCGGTGCGAATGCCGCCGGACAATGCTTTGACAAGCTTTGTCTGTGCGGCCCCCCCCACACGCGACACGGAAATGCCGGCGTTAATGGCGGGGCGAATACCAGCATTGAACAAACTGGTTTCCAGGAAAATCTGGCCGTCAGTGATGGAAATCACATTGGTAGGCACGAATGCCGACACATCGCCAGCTTGCGTTTCGATGATGGGCAAGGCAGTCAGTGAGCCAGTCTTCCCCTTGACCGCGCCTTTGGTGAACGCCTCGACGTAATCGGCGTTGACACGCGCAGCACGCTCCAACAGGCGGCTGTGCAGATAAAACACATCACCTGGATAAGCCTCGCGACCTGGCGGACGACGCAACAGCAGCGATACCTGGCGATAAGCGACGGCTTGTTTGGACAAATCATCGTAAACAATCAGCGCGTCTTCGCCACGATCACGGAAATACTCACCCATAGTGCAACCAGAGTAGGCTGCGACATATTGCATCGCCGCAGATTCAGAGGCGGTCGCTGCAACAACAATCGTGTATTCCATAGCGCCAGCTTGCTCAAGCGAGCGCACCACATTTTTAACGCTAGAGGCTTTCTGGCCAATGGCAACATACACGCAGGTCATGTTTTGACCACGCTGGTTGATGATGGCATCGATTGCCACGGCAGTTTTGCCCGTTTGGCGGTCACCAATGATCAACTCGCGCTGTCCCCGTCCGACCGGCACCATGGAATCGATGGATTTAAGGCCGGTTTGCATCGGCTGATCAACGGACTGGCGGGCAATTACCCCTGGCGCGACCTTTTCAATCACATCGGTCATCTTGGCATTGATGGCACGCGACCCTTGAGTTCAGGACCTACCGGCACTTCAAGAATACGGCCTGTACACTTGACCGTATCACCTTCGGAGATGTGCTCGTACTCACCAAGAATCACCGAGCCAACCGAATCACGCTCAAGATTCAGCGCAAGACCAAAGGTAGGCTGGCCATCGGAGCCAGCCGGGAATTCAAGCATTTCGCCCTGCATCACGTCGGACAGTCCATGAATGCGGCAGATGCCGTCGGTCACGGAAACCACCGTTCCCTGATTGCGAATGTCGGCGCTCGCGGACAAACCCTCAATACGGCTCTTGATCAGTTCAGAAATTTCTGCGGGATTGAGTTGCATGACTCTTTCCTTCTTTCATTAAATGGGCCGACGGCACAAGGCAATGCCTTAAGCCGTCAAAGCCACTTTCATTTGTTCCAAACGGGCCTTGACGGATGTGTCAAGAACTTCGTCACCCACAACCACCCGGATGCCGCCAATCAAATCTGGTTGCAATGCAACCGACGTGTTGAGCTTGCGTCCAAAGCGCTTCTCCAGCAACTGGGCAGTCTCAGTAAGCGCTGCGCCTTCGATGGGGAAGGCACTGTAAATGACCGCGTCCAGCGAACCACTCCTGGCATTGGCCAGGGCACGAAATTGTGTTGCGATTTCTGGCAGGAAGGACAATCGGTTGTTGGCGATTACAACCTGTAGAAAATTTTTCGCGTGTACACCAAGCGGTGTCTGCATGACACCGGTGATGACACCATAGACCTGCTCAGATGTTGCACTTGGGCTATGTGCAAACTGCAACAACTGCGCCTCGGCGGCCACGCTGGCTAGCTCATTGAGCCAGCCGAATGCAGCTTTGGGGTCAGCCGCGCAGGCTTTGAACAAGGCCTCTGCGTAGGGGCGGGCAATAGTGGCAAATTCAGCCATGATGTCCCCTTAAAGCTCAGTCTTCAAACGATTGAGCAAATCGACATGAACAGCGGCGTTGACTTCCTTGCGCAAAATCTGTTCTGCGCCCTTGACCGCCAGCGCAGCGACCTGCTCGCGCAGCGACTCACGAGCCTTCACAGTTTGCTGATCAGCTTCAAGCTTGGCGGCAGCAACAATTTTGTTGCCTTCGTCTACGGCCTTTGCCTTGGCTTCTTCGATGATGGTCAGGGCACGCCGTTCGGCATCGGCCAAACGGGCCGTTGTCTCGGTGCGCGACTTGGTCAATTCGGCTTCGACACGCTTGTTGGCGGACGAAAGTTCCGATTTGGCTTTGTCGGCAGCAGCAAGGCCGTCAGCAATTTTCGTTGCGCGATCGTCGAGTGCCTTTGCAATCGGTGGCCACACGAACTTCATCGTGAACATCACCAACAGGAAAAACACCACCATCTGCGCAAACAATGTTGCGTTAATACTCACAACAACACCTCTCTAAATCAGTGAAAGGCGGACTGCATTACTTCAGCACAAACGGGTTGGCAAAAGCGAACATCATGGCGATACCGACACCGATCAGGAAAGCAGCATCAATCAGCCCAGCCAGCAAGAACATTTTGGTTTGCAGTTCATTCATCAATTCGGGCTGACGAGCAGCGGCTTCAAGATACTTGCTACCCATGATACCGATACCGATACAAGCGCCGATCGCGCCCAGACCAATAATCAAACCAGCGGCCAGTGCCACAAAACCAAGTACGTTTTCCATTAAAGTGCTCCTATGGATTAAGTTAAAAAAAGAAAAGAAACGAGAAACTACTGACAAATTTTAGTGATGGTCATGGGCCTGACCCACGTACACCAGCGTCAACATCATGAAAATGAACGCCTGTAGCGCAACAATCAAAATGTGAAAGATAGCCCAGCCAGTACCGGCCAGAATATGACCAATCCACAGCGCAACACCTGTTGTGGAACCAAATCCGACGGCACCCATCAAGGCGATCAACATGAACAGGAGTTCGCCAGCGTACATATTGCCGAAAAGCCGCATACCATGCGATACGGTTTTTGCCGTGAACTCAATCAGTTGCATACCGAGATTCAGCACACCCAAAATCAGCGCCACAACCGGATTTTTGCTGGTGCCAAAAGGCGCTGTGACGAGTTCATGGACCCAGCCACCTGCACCCTTGATTTTTATGTTGTAGTAAAGGCATACCAGCAGCACCGACGATGACATGGCCAGTGTTGTAGACAAGTCGGCGGTGGGAACCACACGCATATAAGCGTGGTGTGGATCGTGACCAGCGGCACCATATACAAGCTCCCATATCTTGGGAATCAAGTCAACGGGCAAGAAATCCATGGAATTCATCAGGAACACCCACATGAAAACCGTCAGCGCCAGTGGTCCGACAAATTTGCGGGACTCGGCATTGTGAATGATGCCTTTGGCCTGCGTATCAACCATTTCAAGCAAAATTTCGACCGCCGCCTGGGTCCGCCCGGGCACACCAGAGGTGACGCTTTTGGCGACACGCCACATGACGTAGAGCCCAAGGATGCCTACCAGCACAGACCAGAAAATGGAGTCAATGTTGAAGACAGAAAAGTCTATGACACCGGTCTGCTCTGCGGTGCGGAAATGCTTCAGGTGATGACCAATGTAATCACCGGCGGTCAGACCTTGTTGCACTGCGTGTTCTTCAGTAGCCATCTTGTATCTTCGATCAGTTACTTTGCCGTTAAGCGTTAATCAACTGCACTGACTCGCCTTTGCGCCTAAATGCAAGCGCGAGCCAATACACCTTCATCGTGACGATCAGTCCGACCAGCATTGCCAGCCAATTCAGATCTCGCATCCACCGGTGAGCCGCAAACAGCAGCCCCACAGTTACCAAAATTTTGACAAGCTCCCACAAAAAGAAACTCATCACCGCCGCACCAGGGTTGGCAGCCGCAAACTTGCTGGTGACACCCCGCGCAAACAGCGCCGCAGGTATCACAACCGCCATCACACCCCAAGCTGTCGACAGGGCAACCCTGTCACCAAAAAGCGCCCAAGCCACCGTGACTGCCAGCCCACCCAGAACCATTTGGGCGGCCACCACCCACCAGGGTGACGTTGACGGATTAGATTGCCTGACGGCTTTCGCCTGCTCAGCCGTCAGTGGAACAAAACTGGTAACTTCGCTTTCGATCTCAGAGTGTTGCGCTCCCGAAAGTGCTATTGTCCCCATTTTTATGACATCAACTTTACAGCTTGGCTCAAGGTAGAATGGTAAGCAGATGGGTAACATCGCCACTGACGACATCGACACCTGCAAACGCTGCAATGATGGCCTGTCATCCTGCCCCACCTTGAATCAGCCCGAACCATGACCACTCAACCGCCCATCGGTGCCAACCACAGCAGCCAGGGCAACACTGCGTCCTTGATCTCTTACCCGTGCCAGTTTCCGATCAAGATCATGGGACGCAATGTGGCGGGCTTTGTGCAGGCCATGAGCCTGATCGCCCGGCAATTTGACCCCGCATTCGATGCCGGCAGCATTGAGCTGCGACCCAGCAAGGGCGGCAACTACCTCGGCATCACCCTCGTTATAACCCGGGCGCTGTCCACCCACCCGCTGGTCAAGGTGGTGTTGTGACGCTGCACTGCCTGCGATGTGATGGCGGCCCGGGCAGCTTCGCCGCATTTGTCGATTCGGCTCGCCAATGAAACCTGGCGCGCCGCTCAAGCCGGTCATCATTGGCCGCATAGACTACTTGCAAAGTTACGCTGCGATGCAGGCTTTTACAGATAAAAGAACCCTGCAGCCCGCGTCAGATGTGCCTGATGAGCTATGGATTTGCGAGCACTACCCGGTCTTCACGCAGGGCCTTGCAGGCAAGTCAGAGCATATTTTCAACGCTGGCAACATCCCGCTGGTACAGACCAACCGGGGCGGACAGGTGACCTACCACGGTCCCGGGCAGGTGGTGGCCTACCCGCTGCTCGACCTCAAGCGCGCTGGCTACTACATCAAGGAATATGTCTTCCGCATTGAAGAGTCCGTCATCCGCACGCTGCTGCACTTTGGCATCACCGGCCACCGCGTGGCGGGAGCGCCCGGCATTTACGTCCGACTGGCTGATCCGGCCGGCCACCAGCCCCTGGCACAGCGACCGTGCAAGGCATCAGCCGAAAACACGGCCCGGCAGCCGCCAGATTTCACCGGCCTGGGCAAAATTGCCGCGCTGGGCATCAAGGTCAGCCGCAACTGCACCTACCACGGTATCGCGCTGAATGTGGCGATGGACCTCGAACCCTACTCGCGCATCAACCCCTGCGGTTACCAGGGCCTGCAGACGGTAGACCTTTTTACAATCGGCGTCGCCACGAGCTGGATTGATGCCGCCCGGGTGCTGGGTGACAAGTTGTCGCTGTATCTGGCCCCCTGACTTTGGCCGATGCTCAGCCCCCCGCAGCACCCGGTTATTTCACCTAAACACTGCCATTGATCAACATGACCCCAAGCACCGACCCGGGCGCAGCGGCCCACCCGACGATCCGCGAGTCGCAGTCGCAAGCCGACTACAACCCGCTGGCCAAACAAAAAGCCGCTGCCAAGCTGTCGCGCATTCCGGTCAAGGTGCAGCCTGGCGAAGTATTGCGCAAGCCCGAGTGGATTCGCGTCAAGGCCGGCAGCCCGAACACCCGGTTTTATGAAATCAAGGACGTGCTGCGCAGCAACAAACTGGTCACCGTCTGTGAGGAAGCCAGTTGCCCCAACATCGGCGAGTGCTTTGGCAAAGGCACCGCCACCTTCATGATCATGGGCGACAAATGCACCCGGCGCTGCCCGTTTTGCGATGTCGGCCATGGCCGCCCCGACCCGCTCAATGCCAGTGAACCGATCAATTTGGCCAACACTATCGCCCAGCTCAAACTCAGCTATGTGGTGATCACCAGTGTCGATCGTGACGACCTGCGCGATGGCGGGGCCGGCCATTTTGTCGCCTGCATCCAGGCCATCCGCGAACAGTCCCCGCACACCCAGATTGAAATCCTGGTGCCCGACTTTCGGGGCCGCGACGACCGTGCGCTCGACCTGTTGAAAGCCGCCCCGCCCGACGTGATGAACCACAACCTGGAAACCGCGCCGCGTCTGTACCGCGAGGCGCGCCCCGGCTCTGACTACCTGTTCAGCCTGAACCTGCTGAAAAAATTCAAGGCACTGTGCCCGGACATTCCGACCAAAAGCGGCCTGATGGTGGGTTTGGGCGAAACCGACGACGAGATTTTGCAAGTGATGCGCGACCTGCGCCTGCACGGTGTCACCATGCTGACCATTGGCCAATACCTGGCGCCCTCCAGCGCCCACCTCAGCGTCAAGCGCTATGTCCACCCCGACACCTTCAAAATGTTTGAGCGGCAGGCCGATGCGATGGGCTTTGCCCATGCCGCTGTGGGGGCCATGGTGCGCTCCAGCTACCATGCCGACCAGCAAGCGGAACATGTCATTGGCAACACCAGTCGAGGCGCGTGATTGCTTTTATTAATATAGCTGTCAGCGCAGTATCCATAAGGGCTAGAGGCCAATTTCATGTCTAATAACTACGACACGCCAGGACTCTGGCTCGACACCGTCTCGCTGCAGCAGCGCTGCGACCAGGCAACCTTTGCGCGCGGACTGGAACTGTACCGGGGGCAAAAAGTGCTGGCCGTGGACATTCAGCCATTCAAGAATGCCTGGCAGGTCAAAGGCACGGTGCAGGGCAGCCAAAGGCAGCCGTACCTGGTCACGATCTCGGTCACACGCAGCTTCAATGGCCAACTGCTGAGCTGGGACAGCAACTGCACCTGCCCGGTCGGGGAGCAATGCAAGCACGGCATCGCCCTGCTGATCAAGGCCGCCTACCAGGGCCATGCCTTGCTGCTGGCCAAGGGTATTTCGTCAATGACCAAGCCCCCGTCGGCCGAAGAGCAGGCCATCGCCCTGGCTGCCGAGCAGACGCGGGTTGCCACCGAGCAAGCCCAGAGCGCGGAAAAAGAGGTCACGCGCTGGCTGGCCGAGCTACAGCGCTGCGCCACATCGGTCAGTGCCCCGGCGGCAGACCCGTCACACAATGATCTGCGCCAGGCCAAGAAGGAGCAGTATTTGTACCTCGCCAGCATCGTCTATAAGCAGAACATCAAGGAATACCCGCAACTACAGCTTGAAGTGGTCACCAGTTACCGCAAAGGCAACGGTGACTGGGCCAAGGCCAAAATCATCAAGGCGCAGCCCGAGCGCGGCCAGCCGATTTTTGATGCCGCCACCGAGGCCGATCATGACATCCTGCAACTGATGCGTGCCATGCCGGTCTCCGGCCAGTACAGCTACTACGGCTACAGCCTGCGCAGCAAGGTGGTGATCGAGGGCAAGTACGGCGTGCTGGCGCTGGAGAAAGCCGCCTCCACCGGGCGTTTGTTCATCGGTGACCTGCAAAGCCAACCCCTGAGCGCACTGCAATGGGACGCGCCGCTGGCACTGGGCTGGGTATGGCATGAAGTGACCAGCTCGAAGACCGGCAACAGTGCTTGCGGCTGGGTGCCACGCCCCAGGCTCAACCCATCGAGCGCGCGCCTGTGCCTGAACAACCCGCCGCTGTACCTGGATGCCACGGCCGGCAAATGCGGTCTGGCCGATGTGCAAGACCTCAGCCTGGGCCAGGTCGCCGTGCTGCTGAAAACCCCGCCACTGAAGGCCGATGCGCTGAAAAAGCACCAGCCCGAGTTGCTACAGCGACTCGGGCCGGTGCCGCTGCCGCCAATGCTGGAGCAGCTCGATACCCTCACCGGCATCAGCCCCAGCGCCTGCCTGCACCTGCAACCCGTCACCCCCGAGCGCATCAGCCAGGACGGGCTGATGCGCGCCAGCCTGAGTTTTGACTATGCCGGCTGGCGTGGCTGGTGGGTTGGCCAGGGCGTGCATGTGCTGGTCGAAAACGCCCAGGGCCGACACCTGCTGCAGCGCGACCCGCAAGCCGAACTAGCGATGGCCGCGACCAGTTTGGCATTCCCGGTGACAGCTCTCAGCAGCGCTGGCTACAGTTGGCCGACAGCGACTACGCCGAACTGCGCCAGGCCGGCTTTGAGGTCACGCTGGACGCGGCACTGACCGACTGGATCAGCCGCGCCGATCTGTTGTCGGTGGATTTGTCGGCCCATGATGGCGAAGAAGGTGCCACCTCGCCGTGGTTTGACCTGTCGCTGGGGATGGAAATCAACGGCACCCGCCACAACATCCTGCCCTGGCTGCCCGAACTGATCGCCGTGGCCGCCAACAGCCCGCGTGACGAGGCCAGCGGCTTGCCCAA
>JFJP01002181.1_pt1 | contig 13145 bp, 10 predicted proteins | sample 431651 | NCBI WGS metagenome assembly JFJP01 (sample SAMN02602958, study PRJNA72255) | Microbial mat metagenome, whole genome shotgun sequencing project. | biome: fresh water; feature: sink hole; material: water; isolation source: purple microbial (photo- and chemosynthetic) mats found in...
AACATTCGCTCGGCGGTTTCCCCGCCGGGCTCATTGATGAGTGTGAACCAGATCTTTGGTGCCACTCGGGTTTTGATCTGCCAACGCAGAGGAACGGATGAATTCTTTAACCGTTATTTTTACTGGCCTGATGTACTTCGCCACGATCGTCTTGATCGCCGGAGTGGCCTTTCGTATCTATGAGTACAGCCGCACACCGGCTCCGCTCGTGATTCCTACTACGCCCGCACCAACTACGAGTTCTGGTGTCGTCATGCGCATGGCGCGTGAAGTGGTACTTTTTGAATCACTCTTTAAGTCGAATAAATGGATTTGGGTTTTTGGCTGGCTTTTCCACGTAGGGCTGGCATTAGTATTGCTGCGGCACATTCGTTATTTCCAGGAACCCGTTTGGTTCTGGGTCGAGTTTCTACAACCCTTTGGTAAATATGCCAGTTTCATGATGATTGCTGGTCTGGCTGGTCTTTGGGCACGCAGGTTTTTAGTTGATCGAGTTCGGTATATTTCTACCCCATCGGATCATTTGATGCTCGCGCTGTTGATTGCCATTGGCCTATCCGGTGCAATGATGACTTTTGTTGTTCACACTGACATCGTGGCGCTCAAGGCGTTTGCGCTTGGTCTGGTGACCTTCGATTTTCAGCCGGTTCCTGGCGACCCAATTCTTCTGCTTCATCTTGCGCTTGTGGCTTTGTTGATGATTATTTTTCCTGTAAGCAAGTTGTTGCATGCACCTGGAATTTTCTTCAGTCCGACGCGAAATCAGAAAGATAACCCGCGCGAAACACGTCATATCGCCCCATGGGCTTCGGCGATGGAACGTGACAAGACTTAAGTAGCCACCGCAAGACTTTTTTGCCAACCTAGTGATTGATTACAAGCGATTTAAGGAGCCAACGTGGCCGTTGCAGATTTCGAAGTCCCCACGCTGACGGAGTTCACCAACGTCCCCAAGATTAAGGAAGGGGCGACGGCACACGTCAAGTCTTTCCTGGCTGCGGAAACCAGTCAGACATATATGGGGTATCCATGGCAGTTGACTGACGACTGGCATGATCGCGCAATCGACAAGATGGGCGATCTGTTAGGTAAGTATCGTAGCCTGCGCGTGTTCATGGACGCTTGCGTGCACTGCGGGGCTTGTACTGATAAATGCCATTATTTTCTGGGCACAGCTGACCCGAAAAATATGCCTGTAGCGCGTCAGGATTTGATGCGTAAAGTTTATCGGCGTTACTTCACCCTGCCAGGGAAAATTGCACCCTGGCTGGTTGGTGCTGAAGATTTGACAAAAGAAGTGCTGGATGATTGGTATGGTTATTACCATCAGTGTTCCGAATGTCGGCGCTGTTCGGTTTTTTGCCCTTATGGCATCGATACTGCAGAAGTCACCATGGCAGGTCGAGAAATTCTCAACCATATTGGTATGGGCCAGAAGTATTCGAGTGAAATTCTGGTCAAAGTGCAAAAGATTGGCAACAACCTGGGATTGCCCGGGCCCGCGCTGGAAGACACCTTGCTTGGTCTTGAAGAGGACATAGAAGCCGATACAGGGGCTCCGGTCAAAATGCCTTTGGATGTTGTAGGCGCCGAGATCATGTTGGTGACGCCTTCTGCAGATTTCTTTTCCGAGCCTCACGTTGAATCATTGATCGGCTACGCCAAAGTATTTCACGCGGCTGGCGTATCTTGGACTTTGTCGAGCAAAGCGTCAGAAGCTGGCAATTTTGGACTGTTCAATGGTAATTACGAAACCATGCAGAAAGTTGCCATGCGGATCCGTGATGCGGCCCTGGAACTTGGCTGTAAACGTATCATCGTTGGGGAATGCGGCCATGCATGGCGTGTCGCTTACAGCTTCTGGAACACACTTACCGGCATTGGCTATGGTGGTGATGATCCATTCTCGAAGAAGTTGCAGCAGCAACTTGACAATCGATATCCGCAACCGCAGCACATTTGCGAATACACCTGGGATTTGATCGAAAACGGTGTCCTCAAATTCGATAAGTCGCTCAATGATGATCGGGTCATAACTTTCCATGATTCATGCAACGTTGCCCGTGGATCGAGAATGGGCAATGAGCCTGGCGGTCAGTTCACTATCCCCCGTAACATCATCAAAGCAGTTGCGAATAATTTCTATGACATGTCGGCTGAGACGATAGGCGAAACTACTTTCTGCTGTGGCGGCGGCGGCGGCTTGTTGACTGATGACCTCATCGAGGTGCGTGTCAAAGGTGCGTTACCGCGCATGAATGCTTATAACAATGTTGCGCAAGGCAAAGGCGTCAATTTCCTTGCTTTGATTTGTGCGATTTGTAAGGCTCAATTTACAAAAGTGTTGCCGTATTACGGTTTTGATCGGGGGCAGGTCGGCGGTGTACATCAGCTTGTCAGCACCGCAATCAAGCTGGATTGATTTATTGACTTAGTGTGGCACGGGTGCTCCGTGCCAACGAAATTCTGGCGTGAGATGACTTAGCGCCGCGTGTAATTGACGATAGGAGAGCGAAGATGGCTGTCACTTCCAAAGATGTAAAAAAGACTGAGGGTTTGTCCTGGCGCCGTTATAAAGAAGGCGAGACAAGCAAGAATTATCGCCGTTCGCAGGAGTTGATTTTCCAGGCAAGTTGGACGCACAAATGCCCTGAATATGTATTGTCAACACCTCCTTGTCAGGGGTCTTGCCCGGCGGGTGAAGATATTCGCGGTTACTTGAATATTGCCCGCGGTATCGAGAAACCGCCTGTTGGTATGACCTGGCAAGAATTTGCCTTTCGTCGTATTACCGATGCCAACCCGTTCCCCGCTGTCATGGGCCGTGTGTGTCCGGCCCCTTGTGAATCTGGTTGTAACCGGAATCAGGTTGAAGATCACGTCGGCATCAACTCGGTTGAGCATTTCATTGGCAACTGGGGCTTGAATAACGGCATGAAGTTTGATGCGGTCAGTGTTGCGCCGACCGGCAAAAAAGTTGCCATCATTGGTGGCGGCCCGGCTGGTTTGGCTGCTGCTTATCAATTGGCCAAGAAAGGTCATGCCTGCACGATTTTTGATGACCATGCAGAACTCGGCGGCATGATGCGTTACGGTATTCCCGGCTTCCGTACTCCGCGTAACGTGCTTGATGGCGAAATTCAGCGCATTCTCGACCTGGGTGTCGAAACTCGTCTGAATTGCCGTATTGGTACCGATGTGACCATGGATCAGATCGAAAAGGATTTCGATGCTATTTTCATGGGTCTAGGCGCACAGTCTGGTCGTGCGTTGCCGGTTCCCGGCGCAGAAGCCCCGAATTGCGTTACCGCCATGTCGTTCCTGCGCGCCTTCAACGAAGGTCGTCTGCAGCACGTTGGCAGCAAAGTTGTTGTTATCGGTGGTGGCGATACCTCGATTGACGTCGCTACTGTTGCTCGTCGTCTTGGCAAGATTACCAATATCACCGATAAAGATTTACCAGAACATGTTCTGGCTGGTCATACCGCGCATGATGTCAGTTCGATTGCCGCGCGCCAAGGTGCTGAAGTGGTTTTGGTTTCCCGCGCCACCATTGACAAAATGGCGGCCAACAAAACCGAGATCGAGCACGCGCAGACTGAAGGCATCGAGATTATCGGTGGCGTGACGCCGATTGCGGTGGTGGTCGGCTCGGATGGCCGTGCAACGGCGCTGCGTGTTGCAGAATTTGTCATGGAAGGCAACAACACCAAGATCATCGAAGGTACTGAGCGTGATCTGCCTGCTGATCTGGTTGTTTCCGCTATTGGCCAGGCAGTTGACTTCAGCGGTCTGGAGGGCTTCAACAACAACAATGGCTTGATGAAGGCGGACAAGAACTACCGTTTCCCCGGCAAGCCGCATGTATTTGTTGGTGGTGACGTTCTTCGCCCGCATTTGCTGACCACCGCAATTGGCCATGCCAGGATCGCGGCTGACGGAATCGACGCTTTCCTGAAAAATGAAGAACTCGACAAGCGTCCGAAGGTCGATGTGCATCACTGGGACATGGTTCGCAAGTGGGTAGAGACCGGCCATGAGTACACCGAGTTGCATGGTCAGAATTGGGGTACTTCTTCGACCAAGGGGCTGTTGCACAACTTTGAAGACCGTTCACAGAAATATGTGATCCCGTCTACCGAGATGTTCCTCGGCCATTTCATGAACACCCCGCGTCTGAAGCGTCATATCGTTCATTTGGACAAAGAATCTGCGTTGGGTAACTTTGATGATCGTCTTGGTCAACTGGACGAGAAGGAAGTTGTTGCCGAAGCCAAGCGTTGCATGTCCTGTGGTCTGTGCTTCGAGTGCGATAACTGCATTATTTATTGCCCGCAAACTGCCGTCTTCAAGGTGAAGAAGAAAGACGATCCGACAACCGGCCGTTATGTTGATACAGACTATGGCAAGTGTATTGGTTGCCACATTTGTGCTGATGTGTGTCCGACAGGCTACATTGTCATGGGCATGGGCGAGTAATCAAAAGGATGAACGGCATGGCGAGACTGGCCAATTGGCTACGCCTCGCCGCCATGATTGCTGCGGCAGCTATTACGGCTGCTGTGTCATTCCCGGCGGCAGCAGGTGTTGATTTGCCCACGTTGGAAAAGGGCAAGGGCGAGAAATGCGTGGAAGATACGCAGTACATGCGTAAAAACCATATGGATTTGCTCAAGCATCATCGAGATGACACGATGCGCAAGGGCATACGAACCACCAAGCACAGTCTCAAGAAGTGTATTGAGTGCCATGCCAGCGAGAAGAGTGGCAGTGTGGCTGCCAGCAAGGAAGATTTCTGCGCTGCTTGCCATTCTTATGTCAGCGTGAAACTGGATTGCTGGGATTGTCATGCCACCAAACCGGGCAAGAGTCCGCAGCCAAAGGTGGGTTTAGCTCCCCTGAAAGCAGCTGTTTCCCCTCTTTTAGCCTCCAGCATTAATGGGGCAAGCAAATGAATAAACCAGTGGATAGCAAGGTTGATGGTCGTCGTGGTTTTTTGAAAGCTGGCGCAGTAGTTGCTGGCGCAGCGGTAGCACCGGGCGTTTTGCTGTATGGGGTTGCGCATAGCCGTCCGCCTGAAGAGGCCGCCTCTAGCGATGTGCGCTGGGGTATGCTGATCGATAGCGCAAAATGTGGTGATGGCTGCAATGACTGCGTAACTGCCTGTAATGAAGAGAATGGGCTTTCCGGTGCTAATGGCCCGCAAGATACACAGTACATTCGTAAACTGGATATCAAGGATTTGCGTAATGGCCGGGTTCACAGTCTGCCGATGCTGTGCCAGCATTGCGAAAATCCGCCATGCGTTGATGTTTGCCCAACTGGCGCATCAATGAAACGAGCGGATGGCATTGTGTTGGTTGATCGGCATATTTGTATCGGATGTCGCTACTGCATGATGGCTTGCCCTTACAAAGCGCGTTCCTTTGTTCACGAGACGATTACCGATCAAAATCCGGAAGTTCCGCGAGGAAAGGGATGTGTGGAGTCCTGCACATTCTGTGTTCAACGCGTCGACCGTGACGAGAATCCGGCGTGTGTAGACGCATGCAATGCCAATGGTCATCAGGCGATGGTGTTTGGTGATATGAATGATCCGGAAAGTGCAATTTCCAAGGCTCTTAAATCGCATGCATCAACTGAAGTACGTGCGGATCTGGGGCTAAACACCGGCGTTCGTTATCAGGGGATTTAACAAATGGCGAACGAAAGCTGTCTTAATCAAGAATCTTGCAAACCTGCACAATTTTGGGGGTTGCTGGGCTTGGGTGGCCTGATCATTCTCGGTGCCCTCTTCGCATTTTTTACGCTGGAGCATCATGGCCACGTTTTAACTGGCATGAATAACCAGATTGTCTGGGGTCTTCCGCATGTGTTTGCGGTATTCATGATCGTGGCGGCATCAGGCGTGCTCAACGTGGCTTCGATCGGTTCTGTTTTTGGTAAGAAGTTGTACAAAGCGCGGGCGCCTTTGTCTGGCATGCTAGCTTTGGCTATGTTGGCAGGCGGTTTGGCTGTGCTGGTGCTTGATCTTGGTCGGCCAGACAGGTTGGTCGTTGCGATGACGTATTACAACTTCAAGTCAATCTTTGCCTGGAACATGATCTTCTACAACGGCTTCTTCGCGATAGTCGGTTTGTATCTGATCACCATGATGGATCGCAAACTCAAAGATTTTTCCAAGCCGGTGGGACTAATTGCCTTTTTATGGCGCATCGGTTTGACCACGGCAACGGGTTCTATCTTCGGTTTCCTGGTGGCCCGAGTGGGTTACAACTCCGCATTGATGGCTCCAATGTTCATCGTCATGTCTTTCGCTTATGGTTTGGCGGTGTTCTTGCTGGTGCAGTCCTCTATGTACAAGTGGAATGCGATGAAGCTGGATGACCGAATCTTGACTCGGATGAAAAATCTTCTCGGAATTTTCATTGCCGCTGCGTTGTATTTCAATGTCGTCTTTCATCTGACCAATATGTACTTTGCCAAGCAATGGGCGTTCGAACGATTCATTTTGTTGGATGGTGGCATTTACACAATGATCTTCTGGGTCGGTCAAATCGTTGTCGGATGTATCCTTCCTCTGATTTTGCTGTTCAGTCCTGGCGCGCGTCATTCAATCGGAACCGTGATGTTGGCCTCGCTTATGGTGATTCTGGGTGGAATGGCACAGATGTACGTCACTATTGTTGGTGGGCAGGCTTTCCCTCTGGTTCTGTTTCCAGGTTATCAAGAGTCCAGCTCCTTTTATGACGGCGTGATTCATGCTTATTCGCCTAGCATCTGGGAGCTCTTGCTTGGCATGGGCGGGGTTGGGATCGCGTTTTTCCTGACTGTAGCTGCGGTACGTGCTTTCAAATTCTTGCCTCAGGACGATTTCAAGTCGATCGAAGCAGAAGACGCTTGAGTCATATTTAAAAAAGAATGCAAAAAGCCGACTGTTTTTGTCGGCTTTTTGCATTCTAGCGAATAAAATTACGCCATGTCGTTCCTCTATTTATCCGCCGCGCATAAATCATCTGGCAAGACCACGCTGACCTTGGGCTTGTGCCGGGCGTTGCATGATCGTGCAATGAAGGTTCAGGCTTTCAAGAAAGGACCGGACTATATCGATCCGATATGGCATCGTCTGGCAAGTCACCGGCCGAGCTATAACCTTGATTTCCATATGATGCAGCATGCTGAAATCGTGGACTTGTTCTTACGTCATTCTGCTGCGGCAGACATTAGTCTGATTGAGGGCAACAAGGGACTCTATGACGGCATGGATACCGAGGGAAGCAATAGCAACGCAGCGTTGGCAAAACTATTGGCCGCTCCGGTCGTATTGGTGCTCGACTGCGTCGGTATGACGCGCGGAATAGCGCCGCTGGTGCTGGGTTATCAGGCGTTTGATTCTGAGATCAATATTGCTGGCGTTATCTTGAACAAGGTTGGCGGGCCGCGTCACGAGGAAAAACTGCGTGCGGTAATTGAGCGCTACACCGATGTCAAAGTGTTGGGCGCTGTACGTTTGGATTCGGATTTGGCGATAGTGGAGCGACATCTTGGGTTGATGCCGGCGAATGAGTCGGATCAGGCCGAGTTGAGAATTGAATCGATAGCGACTCAGGTAAAGGCGCAAGTGGATCTTGATGCGCTCATCCAGATTGCCAAATCAGCCCATCTGACCGCGCAAGCAGTGTCGACGGTTAAGTCGCCGATACACGTCAGTAATATCAAATTAGCCTATGCCAGCGATCAGTCATTTGGATTTTATTACCAGGAAGACTTCGATACGTTGCATGCTGCTGGCGTAGAAACGATACCTCTGAATACCCTTGTCGATCATTCCCTGCCTGATGTGGATGGCTTGATTATCGGGGGTGGTTTTCCTGAAATGTTTATCGATGAGCTTGCTGCTAACAGTGCTTTACGAGCCGATATTCGTCGAGCGGTAGATGCTGGATTGCCGGTTTATGCTGAATGTGGCGGTTTGATGTATCTGTCCCGCTCCTTGCGTTGGAATGACAAGCAAGGCGAGATGGTTGGCGTCATTCCCGGTGATACGGTGATGGGCGAGCGTCCTGTCGGTCGAGGTTATGCGTCTTTGACCGAGACGGGGGATGGATTCAGTCTCACGCAATCAGAAACCATCCCGGCACATGAATTTCACTATTCGCACTTGGAAAATCTGGAATCCGGTCTTACTTACGCCTACAAGGTTTTACGCGGGCATGGAATCGATGGTATGCGTGATGGTTATGTGTATCGCAATCTTCTGGCCTCTTACTGCCATCGCCGCGGCAGTGGTGGGAAAGGCTGGATCACCCCGTTTTTGCAAAAGGTCAGCGCTTGCCGTGCGGCGAGATTCATTGCTCCGCCGCTCGTTTGATCCTGATGAATAATTGACCACTGGAGCGCGTCTCCATTTTTTAAGAAAGGAAGTTGAATGATCAGTCTGACCAAACAAGCTGCGGAGCAAATCCGCACTGCCGCCACCCAGTCTGGTGCCGATAACCTGGGTTTGCGGATTGCCGCCCGCGTCAACGATGCCGGAATGCTTGAATTTGGCATGGGTTTTGATGAAGAGCGTAGTAACGATGCCGCAGTTGACTCCTGGGGTGTGACTCTGTTGATCAATGCACAATCCAAGCCTTATCTGGACGATGTGACCATTGATTTCGCTGAAGTCAATCCGGGTGAAAGTCGCTTCGTTTTCAGCAAAGCCAGTGCCGGCGGTAGTTGTGGCTCGGGTGGCGGTGGTGGCGGTGGTTGCGGCAGCGGTGGTTGTGGTTCTGGTGGTGGCTGCGGTAGCGCCAATTGATTTTTTGCAGCGTCACTCCCGACATTACGGGGGTGACACGTCGCATGGGCCTTGTTGCTGAGGCGCAATTCTTGATTGAGTAAAATGGACTACTTACCGATTTTCATGGACCTGCGCGGTCGCAATGGTCTGGTTGTTGGCGGTGGCGATGCCGCTGCACGCAAGGCAAGCCTGATGTTGAGCGCAGGTGCGTGGGTGACTGCTGTTTCACCCGATGCGTTGAGTGAAGCTTTCAATGAGTTGGCTAATACCGACCGTTTGATCCATCGTCAAGAGCGCTTCGCGCCGGAGCATCTGGATTCAGTGGATGTGGTATTCGCCGCCAGCGAGAACGAGCAACTCGATACCGAGGTTCATGACGCTGCGCGCGTGCGGCATATTCCGGTGAATGTCGTCGACCGGCCGAAACAATGCGCTTTCATCATGCCCTCCATCATTGACCGTTCGCCAGTGATGGTGGCGGTATCCAGCGGCGGTGAGGCGCCTGTACTGTCGCGCTTGCTTCGAGCCCGTTTGGAGACCTTGATTCCGGCAGCCTATGGTCGTCTTGCTGCGTTGGCGGGTAGCTTCAAGGTGCGGGTGAGAGAAAAGTTCACTACGACCGAGGCGCGTCGTAAATTCTGGGAAAAAGCTTTCCTCTCGCCAATCTCTGAAATGGTCTTTTCCGGGCGGGAACAAGAAGCTGAAGCCAATCTCGCGGCCATGCTCGCCGATATGGGTAAAGCGCCCGCAACCGGTGAGGTTTATTTGGTCGGAGCCGGTCCAGGCAACCCGGATTTGCTGACTTTTCGCGCGCTGCGTTTGATGCAGCAAGCTGATGTAGTGGTTTACGATCGCCTGGTTTCGCCGCCGATACTCGATATGTGCCGACGTGATGCCGATCGTCTCTATGTTGGCAAAGAACGCGACAACCATGCGGTACCGCAAGACGAAATCAATATGGTTCTGGTTCGCCTGGCAAAAGAAGGTAAACGGGTATTGCGCCTCAAAGGAGGGGATCCATTCATTTTCGGACGTGGTGGTGAGGAAATTGAAACCCTCCGTGAGCATGGCGTTCCTTTCCAGGTTGTGCCAGCAGTAACCGCAGCAGCCGGAGTCGCTTCTTATGCCGGCATTCCGCTGACCCACCGCGATCACGCCCAAGCGCTCATTTTGGTCACTGGACACCTCAAGAACGGCACCATGGATCTGGATTGGGACATGCTTTGCCGTCCCGGCCAGACTATTGTCATTTATATGGGCTTGAAAGGCTTGGTGACGTTGTGCGATGAAATGAAGAAGCACGGCATGCCTGGGTCGACCCCGGCCGCCATCGTCCAGCAGGGCACTACCATCAACCAGAAAGTGGTGACTGGTACCCTTGATACATTGCCCGCGCAAGCGGCCCAAGCGGAGTTGAAGCCGCCGACCTTGATCATTGTCGGCAGCGTTGTCAGTCTGCATGCCAAGCTGAACTGGTTCCATCCGGAGCTGGCGTCAGACGACCATTGGCACACTCCATTGGATAAACCGGCTAGTTTGGGATAACGCTAAATAATGCTAAAAAGTCCGATTCCTTTATTGACCACCTGAAAGCGCGGTTGCAGCCGCGTCCACTGGTAGAGGAGTCGGGCTTGGCGGCCTGGTTGCCGTTGAAGTTTTATTTTCGCTCGGCGCCTTATTCTGCTCGCATCGTTGTCAAGCCTGTGCTGGGGCCAAAATCGATCCACGCTTTCACTTCTTCTTTTAGCGCCGCCTGCGTTAGCGGATTGGCTTCAAGCCAGTCGGCCGAGAGAATGATTTCACAGGCGCCATTCCGGCATTCCAGTCGCAGTTCTGGCAATGCCAGGTCGTTGCGGCTGTTGTTGAATAGGACGGCCAAGCGGAGGCAGAGAATCAGCGGCCAGTTTGGGTCTGTGCGGATAATCGTCAATTTGCTCAGCCCGCCGCGACTGGCGCGTACCAAAGTGGCCAGACGTATCTGATCGCGTCGTGAGAAGCCGGGCATGTCGGCATTTTCCAGAATGTAGGCGCCGTGTTTGTGAAAGCCGGAATGTGCGATGGAGATGCCGATTTCGTGCAGCAATGCAGCCCAGGCAAGGGCGCGGAGAGCGTCTTCATCGGGCTGGGGTTGGAGAAAATCGGCCAGATGTTTGGTCAGTTCAGCAACCCGCAATGCTTGTTTTCCATCAATGTGATAACGGCGCTGGAACTGACTGACTGTAACGTCGCGCATGTCGCTGTCGTGAACGCGACCAAGTAGATCCCACAGGATGCCTTCGCGCATTGCGCCCTGCGCGATGTCCATGCTGACGATGCCGAGTTCTTCAAACAGCGCCAGCATGATGGCCAGACCGCCGGCAATGACCGGACGGCGGTCTGGCTTGATGCCGGGCAACTGGAGCAGATCTACCTGCCCAGCTTTGATCAATCGGTCGCGCAGCCAGCGCAATCCATGCAGTGTAATAGCGCCGTCGGAGTGTCCGTTCAGACGGCAAATTTCTCCAAGCGCTCTTGCCGTTCCAGACGATCCGACGGCTTCTTGCCATGCTGTGGCTGTTGAACTTCTCCGAAACTGGCTGGCGACGTATTGGATTTCAACACGTGCAGCGGTGTCGGCGGTATCCATCGCGGCCTGAGTGACTTCGCCATGCGGGAAGAATTGCTTGGAGAACACCACGCAGCCCATCCGCAAACTTTCGCGTTCGCGTGCTTCGTAGCCGACGCCGATGATGCATTCGGTTGAGCCGCCGCCGATATCAATCACCAGTCGCGGCGTTTGGGTCAACGGCAAGCTGTGTGCAACGCCCAAGTAGATCAACCGCGCTTCCTCACGACCGGCGACGATTTCAATCTCGAAACCCAGTGCGTCTTGTGCTTTGGCCAGAAAGGCGGCCGAGTTCTTGGCGACACGCAGCGCGGAGGTGCCGACGGCCCGCACTGCGCCGGGCGGCATGCCTTGCAGGCGCTCACCGATGCGCGCTAGGCAGTTCAGCGCACGTCTTTGCGAGGCTGCGTCAAGCCGTTTGGCGGCGGTAAGGCCGCTGGCCAGTCGAACCGGCTCCTTGATCGAGTCGAGATAAAAGAGTTGTTCGCCTTCAACCCGGCCTACTTGCATGTGAAAGGAGTTGGAGCCGAGGTCGATGGCGGCGAGGGTTTCGTATTCCTGCATGGGGATGGTCGAGGGCGTGAGAACACGCTCTTTTAGCGGATGAAAGTGTCTGGATTATGACATTCGCAGCGGCGCTGATCGCAAGATGGGTGAGCTGCCACTCACCCATCTTGCTCAGCTATTCAAGCAGATAACGCCAATGCCGTTCTCCTGTACAGCTCAAGCCACGCGGAAACGTGCGGCGAGGGCATTCAATTCGCCCGCCAGTTGTTCCAGGCGATGCGCCGAGGCAGCGGTTTGCGCTACCGCAGCGCTGTTTGTCTCGGAACCTTGGGCGATGCGCTCAACTTTCTGGGCGATGTCGCGTGCCGCTACCGCCTGTTCTTTCAACGCTAGATTGATGTCGTCCACCGCGCGGGTCGCGTGTTCAGCGCTATTGCGAATGTCGGTAACAGAATCGCCGGCTTTGTGCGCCAGTTCGACGCCATCTCCGACCCGCTTCACGCCGGCTTCCATCTCTTGCACCGCGCGTTGGGTGCCTTGCTGGATTTTTCCGATCATTGCGCCAATTTCCTGGGTGGAATTGCCGGTGCGCTCGGCCAGTTTGCGCACCTCATCGGCCACCACGGCGAAGCCGCGGCCTTGTTCGCCAGCGCGCGCCGCTTCGATGGCGGCATTGAGCGCCAGCAGATTGGTCTGGTCGGCGATGTCTTTGATCACTTGGACGATGCTGGAAATTTGGTCCGAGTAGCCTTCCAGTTCCTTGATGGTGCCAGCCGTGCTGTTCACCGCATCGGCGATCAGCTTCATTTCTGCCGCCGCATCGTGAATGATGCGGCCGCCCTCGGTAGATTGGGTGCTGGAGGCCAGGGTCACATTGCGCGCTTCGCTGGCGTGCTCCTCGACTTGGTCGATGGATACCGACAGTTGTTCCACCGACGCCGCCATGCTGGAGGCCGCCTCGGCTTGCATTTCGGTGGTGCGCGCGCTGCTTGTTGCGGAGCCGGAAAGTTCCGTCGCCGACTGTTTGAGTCCCTTCATATTTTGGCTGATAGAGGCAATCAGTTCATGCAGGGTGTTGCGCATGACGCCGAGTTTGGCCATCAGATCGCCGATCTCGTCTTCGCCGGCTTGCGGGATCGGCCGGGTCAGATTGCCCGATGCGATTGAGTTGGCGAAGTCGCCGGCGATGCGCAGCGAACTGGAAATATGGTTCACGACAAACCAGGCGATGCTGAGCACGGATAGAAG
>JFJP01024646.1_pt1 | contig 13143 bp, 15 predicted proteins | sample 431651 | NCBI WGS metagenome assembly JFJP01 (sample SAMN02602958, study PRJNA72255) | Microbial mat metagenome, whole genome shotgun sequencing project. | biome: fresh water; feature: sink hole; material: water; isolation source: purple microbial (photo- and chemosynthetic) mats found in...
CCCCAAACCCCAAACCCCAAACCCCACCGCGGATAAACGAAACCCATATATACATATAATCCTACTCTTGCAATATTACCCGATGAACATCGACACCCAAGAAGTCCAGCGACAAGCCCTCTCCAAACTGCAGGGCGGCAAGAACAAGTACAACCAAGCCAGGTCCGCCGCAGAGCGACAGGCAGGCTACACCGAGTTCGTCGAAGGCATCGAGCTGCTCATCTCGCTCTCCAAGTACATGAAAGACAACGCTTCTGCCGCAGACATCATCAAGAAGAAGGTAAAAGAGTACCTCGAAGAAGCCAAGAAGATGAAAGAGCTCATCCCGAACGGCCCCGACGGAGGCGCAGGCGCGAGCAACGGGAACGGCCAGGGCCAGGGCAACAGCGGAAACCTCGGCAAGTCCAGCGGGCCAGGCGACGACATCAAGAAGAGCGGCACCGGGGACAAGGAAGACGACAAGTTCAAGAACGCGCTCTCGCAGGCCATCGTCAGGGAGAAGCCCAACATCCGCTGGGAAGACGTCGCGGGCCTCGATCAGGCCAAGCAGACCCTCAAAGAAGCCATCATCCTCCCCGTCAAGTTCCCCGACATCTTCGTCGGCATCCGCAAGCCCTGGAAAGGCATCCTCCTCTACGGCCCGCCCGGCACGGGCAAGACCTTCCTCGCCAAGGCCTGCGCCACCCAAGCCAACGCGACCTTCTTCTCCATCAGCTCTTCGGACCTCATCTCGAAGTGGGTCGGCGAGTCCGAAAAACTCATCAAGCAGCTCTTCGCCCTCGCGCAGGAAAACGAGGTACGCCTGGCTCACGCAGCCGTCCATCATCTTCATCGACGAGATAGACTCGCTCGTCTCGGCCCGCTCGGACAACGAAGACGAGTCCAGCAGGCGAGTCAAGACCGAGTTCCTCGTGCAGATGCAGGGCGTCGGCAACAAGGAAGGCAAGATCCTCGTCCTCGGAGCCACCAACTACCCCTGGGGCCTCGACCCGGCCATGCGCAGAAGGTTCCAGAAAAGAATATACATCCCGCTCCCCGAAGAAAACGCCCGCTACAACATGCTGAAGAACGCCCTCTCGAAGCAAACCCACAACCTCAACGACCAGCACGTGGCAGACCTCGCGAAGAAAATAGACGGGTAGGCCCCGCTCACCAGCTTCTCCGGCTCAGACGTCTCCACCTTCGTCAAGCAGGCCTGCTACGAGCCCCTCAGGAAAACCCAAGAAGCCACCCACTTCAAGCAGCTGCCCAGCGGCCAGTGGACCGCCTGCGACTCGGGCGCCGCCGGAGCCATCGCCAAGTCCATGCGCGACTTCACCAACCCCAACGACCTCATCCCCCCCATCCTCGAATACGTAGCCTCCCCTCACCCCAGAGAGACTTCCTCAAAGCCCTCCAGCGCGCCAAACCCACAGTCGGCCCCGAAGACCTCAAAAAGCACCAGGACTTCACGAACGAGTTCGGCATGGAAGGATAAACTAATAAACCTAAGCTAATCTCCCGTCCCGAAGCCCGACCCGTCTCGGCCTGCCAGACCGAAGAAGCGGAGGATTGCGTTTAGGGTTCGAAGAAGAAGGAGCCTCCCAGAGGCCGACTAGCAGGTGCAGCGAATCGCAGACTAACCTAGCTGCCGCGACGGCCCTCGCAGACCTACCGAAGAAAAAGCGAAGAGCCGTCGAGACGATTATTATCTGCCACTGTCGGCAATTAATCCAACGGCCGGCCGTTTATAATATCCGCGATGAACCGAGGCGAGACAAAACAAATCGGTTCGGATTCCGTTAGCTACTCGCGTCACTATAAATCGACTTGACCTTTCTCTCCCTAACCAATCGCCTGTCCCACACATCGATCACTCACCGATGCAGGTCTGGCTTCGCGGTCGTCGCTTCAGACCGGCTTTAATTTGTTGAAGCGGATCTTGGCCTTAATCCAGGAGCGGGCCGATCGGCACTTCTCTATAATTGAGCTGCACGATTTTTATACGAAGGCAGTCGGTGCAGCTCCATTCTCCTCAGTCTATGCCCCAGTGTCTAACTCTCAGATCGCCTCACTCCTCCGCTGAAGAACAGCCCATCGATAAGCCTCGGTAAGTATTCTGCTGGACCGACCCGCTGCGGCCGAGCAGCCTGTCTGCAGCCAGAGGCTTCCAAATCTCACCTGCGACTAATTAATAAATCTTTTTTCTGAACCTGCTGCCATCCAGGAGAAGCTCTCCCGCGACAAGCGCCAAGATGATAGCTAGCGACCATAAACGAAGAAAGAACTCTCTGAACCTCGCCTAACCCACCGGCTCGAAAGCCACCGAAAGCGACACTGCTGCGAGTCGCGGCAGCTTCTGGGTGGCCCGATGCGAGCAGAGTCTTCGAAGGTGAATTATTCCTTAGCCGCCTTGTCGCCGCCTGCTGGAGGCTTTTCGGTTCCTCCGGCTCCTTCTTCTCCGGCGTCGTCGTCGGCGAGGTTGGGGTTGCACCTCTGGATCACGCAGATGGTGAACTCTTTATCGGATGTGATGATGAACTCGGTGCCCTTCTTGGTCCGCAGTCTGATGTAGTCGAGGTCTCCGTCGTTCTGGAAGATGCTCTTGGCTTCTTTGAGGATGAGCTTGCGGGTGACCTGCAGGAAGTCGCTGACGAGTCCGGCGTAGTGCACTGCTTTCTGGTGGCTCCACTTGTCTTGGTTATATCTCATGGGGATGCCTGGTCAGGCCGCAGCGGTACCTTCGAAGTTGAAGATGACGTACTCGGAGACTCCGGGCGTCTCGAGCAGGTCGTTGATAATCTGCTGGACGTTTTGGAGGTTTTCTTTATCGGCAGCCATCGTTTTATTATTAATTAGCTTCAGCCTCGAGGCCGAACATCGGGTGCGCCAGCAGCTCGAGCGGCGAGGGTCGCTTCAGCGGGTTCTCGGCGAGCATCTTCTCGAGCAGGTCGGTCACCAGGTCGACGTGCGGGAATTCGCCTGCCAGCTCCTTCACTCGCTTGCGGAGACAAGGGACGAACTTGAGCATCTTCTCCGCGATCTTCTCGTTGTCGCGGCTGGGTGAAGAAAACAGGCCGACCAGCAGCTGCTCTTTGCCGCAGATGTTCGCGCGGCACTTGAGGCTCATCCAGACAGGCACGCCGACCATCAGCTCGAGGAAGACCACGCCCATGCTCCAGACGTCGATCGACCAGGGGTGCGAAGTCTTCATGAGGTGCTCGTGTTTCTGCTTGTTGTTCATGTTCCGCTTCTTCGAGAACAGCAGCAGGAACTCCGGAGGCAGGTACTCCGGCGTGGTCACCGTCAGGAACGGCTGGCCATCGAAGACGAACGAAGCACCGAAGTCGATGATCTTGACTTCTTCGGTGTCTGCTGCGTCAGGCTTGAACTTTATGAGGATGTTCTCGGGCTTCAAGTCGCAGTGCACGATGTTCTTGGCCGACAGCGAGTGCAGTCCGACCAGCAGCTGTGTGGCCAGCTTGCGGAAGACGCGGAACTGTTTCCTGCTCTCGAGGAAGAGACAGCCAGGCGTGATCTCGGTGAACAGCAGCTACGCCATAGACTCGCTCGGACTTGACGAACTCTCCTTTCATGCTGTAGACCAGCTTGGAGAGGCAGGGGCCGCCCAGGTCGAGCACGAGGAAGACGTCTTTGTGCGAGCTCCTGCACTCGACGACCTTCACGATGCTCTTCTTGCCGATGCCCACCAGCTGCTCGAGGTCTTCTTGGTCGTCTTCGAAGATCTTCTCGCTGAGCTCGACCTCCTTCATCGCAGCCTTCTCGTTGACGAAGGGCGACAAGGCGATCTGCTTGACTGCGAAGAGCTTCTGGTCGGCGACTCTCCTGCCCAGCCAGACCAGCGCCTGTCCTCCGCGGCCGAGCAGCCGGACTCTTTCGTACCCGCCGATGAAGCGCTTCCCGTAGACCTTCTCTTCGTCTGCAGTCATCGAGAACTCCTCGAGCTTCAGACAGTCCTCTGCCTTCGAAGGGCTTTCTTGGTCGTCGGGGGTCATGGTCTGGGCCGGCAGCTGGGCTTTGGGGGTCGCTCTTTCGGAGCCCTGCTTCATCTGCTTGTGGAGCGAGCTGGGGTCGCAGAAAGACTTGCCGCCGGTCGGACGGGAGGCCGGTGCGGTCTTGTCTGCCTTGACCGCGGTGAGCAGGGGCCGCTCGAGGCCTTTGACCGCGGAGAGCTTCGGTTTCTGCACGGTGTGCACTTCGTTGATGCGGTCGCGCAGGACGCCTGTGCGGAGCAGGCCGATGCTCTCTGCGCGGTCGGCTGGGGATGGCCTGACTTTGGAGGCGAAGAGCAGCTCTTGCCTGCCCTGAAAGCCCCAGTCGACTTCCACTCTGCGGGGACTGAGGCTGTCCGGCCTGAGGCACGGCTGGGCTTCGGGCTCGACGAGTCGCTTGCGAGCAACCTCGCTGCTCAGACAGGCGACTACGTCTCGGTCGGCGCGAGGGCCTTCTTCGTCCGGCCGAGACAGGGCTCCAGGAGCTTGCTCGGCTGCTTGCAGTTTTTGCTTTTCATAGTAAGTCGTTAATTAGGGCCGACAATTATAACTCGCTAGTCGCCGCTGGCCTTCGAAGACGTGCTCTTGAGCTTGATCATCAGCATGTTCTGCTGCTTGACGAACTTCTGGATCTTCGACTTGAGCTCGCCGCAGTTCTGCCGGCTCTTCAGCAGCTCTTCCGAGAAGAGCTTGCGCTTTTCGTAGGACTCCTCGAACTTGTGCTTCAGGATCTGCAGCTCGTCGATGCCCGGGCTGCTCTCGGCGATCTGGTCGACGCTCGCCATCCGCTCTTTGATCTTCTTGATCTGGTCTTCCTTCTTGAGCTCGAGCTTTTTCTTTTCGACTGCGACTTTCTCTTCCTTTTTGGACATTTTGCAGACGAGAATATAAATCTTTTATTAGGGAATGCTCGGGAGAGTCGGCACGAGACTGAGCAGGAGCTTCGCCAACGACGTGAAGGCCAAGCAGCTGACGGCGCGCTTCGAGGAGCTGCTGCCGAAGAAGCAGGAGCAACTGAAGCGGATCAAGACGACGCTCGGAGACAAGGTACGAACCGCTCAACCAGGAAATCGGGAAGATCACTGTCGGTGCTGCCGTCGGCGGCATGCGAGGCATGAAAGCGATGCTCTACGACACCTCCCTGCTGGACGCTCAAGAAGGCATCACATATAACGGAGGCCACTCGATCCCAGACCTCTGCGCGAAAGCCCCGAAGGCCATCCCCGACGGCGAGCCTCTGCCCGAAGCGATCTTCTGGCTGCTCGTCACGGGACAGTTCCCCAATGCTGCCGAACTCGCAGACTTCCAGGCCGAGCTGCAGAAACACTCAGTGCTTCCGAAAGACACCATAGACCTCATCAGGAGTTTCCCGAAGGATACTCATCCGATGACGCAGCTGTCGATGGCTATTTTGAGTCTGCAGCGCAACTCGGCCTTCGCGGAGGCCTACAGGAACGGCGTGAAGAAGGCCGAGTACTGGCGGTACTACCTGCAGGACTCGGTGGACCTGATCGCGAAGCTGCCAGCCATCGCGGCGCGCATCTACCGCCACACCTACTTCAACGACAGCTACATCGAGGCGAACCCCAAGCTCGACTGGGCCGGCAACTACGCGTCCATGCTCGGCTACGAGAAGCAAGAGGTGCAGGAGGCCATCCGCGGCTACCTCTCGATCCACGCGGACCACGAAGGCGGCAACGTCTCGGCGCACACCTCGCACCTGGTCGGCAGCGCGCTCTCGGACGCGTACCTCAGCTACTCCGCAGCCATCAACGGACTGGCAGGCCCACTGCACGGCCTCGCCAACCAAGAAGTGCTCCGCTGGCTCATGGGCGTCCGCCAAGTCCTCGGCGACAACCCGACCGACGCAGCGCTCGAGAAGTACTGCTGGGACACGCTCAACTCGGGCAAGGTCATCCCCGGCTACGGCCACGGCGTCCTGCGCAACACAGACCCCAGGTACACGCACCAGGCAGCCTTCGCCAAGAAGTACATCAAGAACGACCCCCTCGTCAGCCTCACCGCCCAGTGCCTGCGCATCATCCCGCCGGTGCTCCTCAAGCTCGGCAAAGTCGCGAATCCTTGGCCGAACGTAGACGCGCACTCAGGAGTGCTGCTCCACCACTACGGCTTCACCCAGTTCGACTACTACACCGTCGTCTTCGGCGTCTCCCGTGCTCTCGGCTGCTGCGCTGCGCTCACCTGGTCGAGAGCGCTCGGACTCCCGATCGAACGGCCCGGCTCCCTGACCCTGGACGCCATCGAGGCCCGCTATAAATAAGTGTTTAATAGTGTAGCATTATTGATATGAGCGATCAGCCCCCCTTCGGCCTGCAGGCCGGAATCCCCGCGGACCTCAAAGTCCTCGAGACCATCATCTCGCAGATGCACGGCCAGAAACGCGTCTACGTCTCGCAGAAGATCAAGCACTTCCAAGAACTGCTCAAAAAGTGGCCTGCGATAACTTAGTGACAACGACGTCGTCCTCATGCAGACCCTCAGCGAGCTCAACTCCGACCTCACGCTCACCTCCGAAGACCAGTGGATCGGCCAGCCGCTCGGCCAGCTGGTCCCCGACCTGCTCAACTGCATCGACATGGAGTTCTACCCAGAAGTCATGAGTAAGCCCCGCTCACCAGTGATGGCCGGCACCTGTCTGAACAATATTTTAGAAGTCTCTCCAGAAACCACTGGCGCCCTGGTCGAAAACCAAGGCCTCGACCGGCTCTTCTCGAAGCTCATGCACAACGACATGACCGAAACAGTCATCAGCTGCCTCGAGAAGATCTCGCTCGAGTACTCCAACGTCATCCTCGCGCACGGAGGACTCGAGAACCTCATGAACGTCATCGACTTCCTCATCGTCCAGTCGCAAGTACTCCCTGCTCACCAGGTCTCCATCCTCAAGATCGTCAGCCGCATCTTCAAGAGCTTCTCGGACAAAGACGAAGACCTCGAAGTCAAGATCATGCCCGTCCTCCCCAAGATCCGAGAAGTCCTCCTCAACAGCGAGAAGACCGAAGACGTCAGCGTCGAGATCTACCTCAACCTCACCAAGCGGATCTACAAGCTCTACGAAAGCAACCGCGACCTCATGGAGCAGAAGATCAACAGCGTCGCTCTCAACAACGAAACCGTACCCTTCCTCATGGACCTCGCTGAAAAAGCAATCGCCGCGGGAGACATCAAAAGCCACAACGTGGTCCTCAATCTCTTCATGGTCTTCAACAAGTTCTCGTACATGTCTGCGAGTCTCTCGCAGGAGCTGCTGCTGCGACGAGTGGACCAGCTGGTGCTGAAGTCTCTGGGCAACGGCGAGGCGGTCCAGGTGCAGGGCGAAGACTCGAAGATCTTGATGAACGAGATAATCTCATTCATCAACACGCTGCTCTCGCTGAACAACTACCAGAACGAATTCTTCCAGAAGCTCTTCGGACTGGCCGGCATCGAGATCCTGAAGCACCACAACTCGGAGAAGAAGATAAAGTTCATCGAAGACAACTGCGAGCTGGTCAAGCAGCTGCTGGGGAAGATCGTGCAAGAGTGTGCGACGATATTCGAGGCCAGCGACGACTTCTTCTTCAAGTACCTCTTCTTGACAGCGCTGCGGAAGATCATGATCTTCCTGGATGCAGACACCCTGCGCAGCTGCATCGATCCAGGCCTCTTCGCCAACTTCATCTCGAAGACGCTCGACTCGCAGGACCTGATCGTCGTCGCACTCGCGCTGTTCATCGTGCAGAGCGTCTCGGGGAAGATCCCCGAGATAAAGAAGTCGCTCGCTCGCCACGGCATCATCGTCTTCCTCAAGCGGCTATCCAGCTGCGAGAACCTCAGCACCTACTCCATCCCCGAGATCTCGAAGAAGGCCCCGCCGGTCCCGCCCGGCCAGAGCATCTTGTTCCAGGGCGGCAACCTGCAGCGCAACTTCTCGCAGCAGAACAAAGACAAGAACGACTTCATGCAGCAGCTGCTCGAGTGGCAGAAGAACCCCAAGCTCTTCCTGGAAAACCTCTCGAAGATCCAGCAGGGCGGCGGCATGGAGCGCGAGATCCGCGAAGGCGGCAACATGGACGACGACGAGAACCGCGACGGCGAAGAGGAAGGCGAAGAGGAGACGGACCTGCACGACAAGAACGGCTCGCCCAAGAAGATGTCCGAGGAGATGATGGAAGAGGCCGACTTCAAGTCCGAGGCCGAGCGCGACTCGGTGCTCGGCGAGAGCCAGTTCGACATGGACTCGCTGCAGAACTCGCGGCTCCTCAAGCACTCCTTCAGCACGCAGCCAGACCAGACGGCAGACCCCTTCGGCTTCTCAGCACCTTCCCCGCAGCTCGGCCGTCCCCGCGTCTCCATGAACGAACAGCCCGGCGCAGACTCCCGCGAGAAGCGGCTGGCAGCCCTCGAACAGCTGGTGCCTTCCCGTCTCTTCGAGAAGCAGGCCTCGACGCCCTCGAAGATCGCGGCGGCCAGAGACCTCAAGCCGCAGAAGCCCGAGTACTCCCTGGCCCACGCCCGGGAAGACCTGAGCAAGCTCGCGAGCGAGACGCTCTCGCAGGTCGGCGACAACATCTCGGACGAGTCGCAGGAGTTCGAGACGCTGCTCAAGATCACCCGGCACTTGTCGGAGAAGAAGGTCGAGGCCCTCGGCCAGCTCGCAGACTTCTTCAACCGCGGCCTCCGCATGACCTACTACGAGTTCTCCCAAGCGAACTTCATCCGCCCGCTGCTCACCCTGCTGCTCGCTGACGGCAACAGCACCGAAGACGTCGCCAGGTTCCTGCAGGCCTACTACGCCAGCTTCTACAGAGCCAGCCACCCCGCCGTCGAGAGCCTCTACAGCAACCTCCGAGAGTTCATCTCGAGGCTCCCGGAAATCTCGCCCCTGCTCAGCAACGACCTCCTGGCCCGCAGCTCGTTCGTCCAGGAGCTCAAGTTCCTCAGCACGCCGCTGAAGATCCGCGTCAACTTCAACCAGGCGCTCGCAGTGGGCGTCCTGCGCGACGGCTTCCTCTCCGAGCTCACCGGCGAGTACCCGGGCCTCGAAGCGCACATCAAGGAAGGCCTGCTCTCGGACGCCCTCCAGATCCACAAGATGTTCAAAGAGATCTTCTTGAAGCAGGGCAACATCTGGCTGCAGGTCGAGCGCTTCGCCAGCCTCAAGTCCGTCGAGACCTACCTGGTGGACAAGTTCGCCTCCAAGGCCCTCTCCATGACCAACGAAGACTTCGCGAAGAAGCGCTCGAAGGAGTCCGAGGACGGCACGCTCCGGCGGACCGGCGGCGACGCAGACGGAGAGACCATCTTGACGAGCAGCTACCTCGAGCGGAGGATCGACGAGCAGACGAGCTTCGGGAAAGACAGAGACGCGCGCAAGTTCTTCGAAGTAGTCGACCCTCACGCAGAAACAGTACATCCGCAAGCCTTCGAAGCTGCTCGGCATCAACTTCGAACTCAAGGTCGCGCAGGAAGACGGCCAGGTGGTCCGCAGGCCGGTGACCACGCAGACGACGCTCCACGAGCTGGTCGCGATCCTCACGAAGCAAGCCCCGAAGAAGCAGCAGACGAGCATCGAGCTGGACTACTCGATAGAAGTCAAGCCCGAGTTCTACCGCAGGAGCGTCAAGGTCCGGCAGGCGACACCCGAGCACAAGTCGGGCCTGTCCGTGCTGTACCACGACATCAAAGACCGCATCACGCAGGTCGACCAGGACCTCGAGACCCTCTCCGTGCCCGAGTCCATCAAGCACATCGTGCTGGCCATCAAGCTCATCATCGAACTCGACTCCCTCAAAAGCCACTACCTCGAAGGCCCCTCGGCCAAGCTGCACCAGCACGTGCAGCTCGACGGCAGCTACGCCCCCGCGCTCCTCGCGAAGCTCTCCGACAGCAAGCTCTCCTCGCTCTACTCCAAAATCTTCACCAAGCCCTCGCGCATCCTCGGCCAGTCCTTCCCGCTGCTCTGCAGGCTGCTCTGCGCGCGCCTGCCCGAGCTCTTCGACTTCAACACGCGCTACAACTTCTTCAAACACCTCCAGTTCGAACCCACGCGAGCCATGTACTTCATCTACCAGGCCAACAAGCCGGCCTTCAAAGAAATCCCCGGCAGCAAGATCGGCAAGCTCAAGCGCAAGAAACTCAAAGTGAGTCGAGACCGCATCTTCGAAGACGCGCGTCTGGTCTTCTCCCTCAGCGACTTCCAGTCGGTAGGCGCGACTCAGCAGAACGTCCTCGAGTTCGACTTCGAGAACGAAGAAGGCTCCGGCCTCGGCCCGACCCTCGAGTTCTACTCGCTGCTCGCAGACGACTTCAAAAAGCGAGGCAAGGCCATGTGGAGAGACACCGACGACTTCTCGCTCTTCCCCAAGCCCTGCAGTCCGGCCTCGGCCAGCGCGCTCGGGGTCGCCGAAGACCGCGCGACCTGGCGCATCCTCGGCGCCATCTGCGGCCGCAGCATCCTCGACGAGCGCATCTTCGACATGCGCTTCAGCGAGGTCTTCTGGAAAGTGGTCATGGGCCAGCGCGTGGGCCTGTCCGACCTGCGCAACCTGAACGGCGGCCTCATGAAGACCATGTCGGACATGCAGGCGCTGGCCAACAAGTACCAGCTCTCGCTCGGCAAGACGGTCGGCAACCCTGCGAGCCTCGAAGAGCTCAAGGCGAGCCTCAGCTTCAACGGCGTGCGCATCGAAGACCTGTGTCTGCTCTTCACGCTGCCCGGCTTCGACAACTACGAGCTGCTCCCCGGCGGCCTCCGCAAAGAAGTGACCCTGGACAACCTCGAGCTCTACGTCGACCTCGTGGTCAAGACCTACCTCGTCGACAGCATCCTCCCCTCCGTCGAAGCCTTCCGCGAAGGCCTCAACACCGTACGCCCCGCTCACCCAGTTCGTCCCCCTCGAGAAACTCGCCTGCTTCCTGCCGCTCGAAATGGAGCTCGTCGTCTGCGGCACCAAGCTCGAGCAGTGGACTGTCCAGTACCTCAAAGAAACCATCGCGCCCATGCACGGCTACCACGCAGGCAGCCAGACCTTCCTGAACTTCCTCGACCTCCTCGCAGACTTCACCGAAGACCAAAAGCGAGAGTTCCTCCTCTTCACCGTCGGCGCGCCCAGGCTGCCCCTCGGCGGCCTCAAGAGCCTCTCGCCCAAACTCACCGTGGTGAAGAAACACCCCCAAAACGAGTCGCAGCCCGCAGACGCGATCCTGCCGTCCGTGATGACCTGCCAGAACTACATAAAGCTCCCCGACTACTCCTCGAAGGAAGTCCTCCGCAAGAAGTTCTTCTTAGCGATGAAGGAAGGCCAGAAGTCTTTTACCTTGTCCTAAATAATTAAGCGTCCATAGACAGTAGTTACATACAGATGCACACGCTGACCGACGCTGCTCAGGTGCAGGAGTGGAAAGACTACATGAAGGAATACTCGGCCAAGCGCAAGCAGCTCGGCTACACCGCAGAGGTACTGCTCGCTCACCAGGCGCCCCACATCACCACCTTCAAAGAGATCAAGGCGCGAGAGTACCAGTTCGACACCGTCGTCGCCCAGTTCAGAGACCCCAGCAGAGAAGCAGCCGCCGCGCAAAAAGAAAACCAGATGATCGACTTCAAAAGGAAACACGTCAAGGTACCCTCCGCTCACCAGGAATTCCTAGACACCAAAAGCCAAGGCTTCGACATCATCACCCTCGAGCAGCAAAAGTCAGACCTGCCGTCCGCAGAAGACAAGCTGACCAAGAAACGCATCCTCCCCAAAGCGCAGGTCGCCTACAACATCCTCACCAACGGAGATTTCCCCGAGTACCACTGGACCGGCGTGGAGCGACCCGCAGAGAAAAAAGAGTACAAGAAAAAAGTGCACATGGACGCCTACCGCGACTTCAACATCGTATCCAACGAGTACTGGGAAGGCCACAACGAAAAAGCAACCAAAGACCTCGAAGCGACCAAACAAGTCCTCTCCGACAAGTACAAAGCCGCCCTCGAGTTCAACCCGCTCATCGGCAGCTACTACGATGCAGAAAAAGAAAAGGAGTTCCTCGAAGAGCGGGTGAGGAAAGAGGCTCAGCACGGCAAAGAGTACCTGCAGCGACTCCCCCCGACCCTGCGCGTGCGCGAAACGATCGTCTTCGACCAGAACAAGCCGATCCCCGAAGAAGTCAAGCGCTTCGACGAGCTGAGGAAGAACCAGAAGAAGCGCTACGAGAAGCGACACCAGCTGGAGCAGGAGTACAGAGACCTCGACGTCGCGCAGCAAGACTCCACCGAGCAGAAAGTGCTCAACCGCTTCCACGGTGACAAGTTCTTCGAAGAGAAGTACAAGGGCTTCGACAACTTCACGCTCACCAGCACCAAAGAGCAGGTCCAGCAGCTCTCCCAGCACGCGCACATGAAGCCCAAGCTCGGCCTCTGGGAGCAGATCCAAGCAGGCGCCGAAGAACCGCTGACGGACAGGACAGCCCAGGCCCGCGAGCGAGCCATCGAGTGCACCATAGACAAGACCGTCACCATAGACCAGCTGCCGCTCTACTCGCGCGACCCCGCAGCGCCTCCCCTCCCACCCGTCCCGCAGGAGCCCCGAGAGCCCGCCTTCGACAGCCTCGCGCCTCTCCAGCCCTTCGAACGCGCCCTGCGCTCAGACGACCCGCGAGCCACCCCCGTCTCGCCTCACGCAGCGCACCCAGACCTCCTGCTCCGCTCCGAAATCCCAAGCCTCAAACCCACAGAAGACCTCCAGCCCCAGCCTCGCTCCAGACCCAGCGACCCCGGCCTCAGACTCTACAACCCAGACCTCGCGCGCGACCAGCAAGCCTTCAGCAGACACGACGGCCTCGACGTCCAGTCCAAAAAGTCCAACTCGCTGGCCAACGGAGACGCCCCCAAAGCCCCCTCCAGAAACCTCTCGGGCCTCTCGAACGGCTCCAGACTCTCCTTCGCCTCGGCCAAGTCCAGCAAGTCCTCCTCCTCGCACAAGCTGCCCTCCCTCGGCAGGCCGCTGCAGCTCCCCGCCTACAACCCGCCGCTGCCCGAAGCGAGGCTGCCCGTCCCCGCAGGCCCTCGTCGCAGCCAGCAAAGCAGCTCTGCAGCCGTGCAGCCCCTGGCTGAGTCCGGCGGCTTTAACTAACTTCTATACAACTCGGGGTTTGGGGTTTG
>JFJP01039587.1_pt1 | contig 13141 bp, 9 predicted proteins | sample 431651 | NCBI WGS metagenome assembly JFJP01 (sample SAMN02602958, study PRJNA72255) | Microbial mat metagenome, whole genome shotgun sequencing project. | biome: fresh water; feature: sink hole; material: water; isolation source: purple microbial (photo- and chemosynthetic) mats found in...
ATTTATGGGCAATGCAGACGGTCAGCTTATCGTAAGTGGCTTTGGTACTTCAACCTTTGAAATCACTTCAAGTGGTAGCGTTGTGGCATCTTTGAGTGGTGTTGCAAGTACATCATTTACTATCAGTATGAATCACTTGGCGATGTATGTTGATGCTTATGGGTGGGCTAGTGCTAATTTAGATTTAGTGACAAGTGGTAGTGGTACTCTTAGGGCTATTGCTATATGCAGTGGTTCAACGGTAGATACAACAGGGCTTACTGTTGCGAGTATTTGGGCTTACGGTGATAGACAATTAACGATTGATGTAGCCACTAAAGGTGATGTATATGCATCATCATTCTTATAAAGGATAACAATGAGTTTAGTAAAAGAACAACAAGAGTTTCTCTATGATGTAGCCTTACTAATCCTAGAAGCTAAAAGATTAGGGGTAGGCTTAACAGGCGGTGAACTCTTTAGAACACCTGAACAACAAGAGATATACCTTAAGACAGGCAAGAGTAAGACTAGCAACAGTTTTCACTTAAAGAGACTAGCTATTGACTTTAACTTCTTTATTGATGGTGAGTTAAAGTATGAGCACCCTCTTATAACTAAGTTAGGAACATTCTGGGAATCCTTAAATATTCTCAATAACTGGGGAGGTAACTTTAAAAGTTTTAAGGACAGCCCACATTTTGAGAGGGGTGTGTAATGGCTTGCAAAGGTAAGAAGAAGAAATAGTGTTTAAACGAACGCTAAGGCACCTAGAATCAACGAACGTACTTTAAGAGTACATTTGTATTACCTGAGGGTTAAAATGGATTCTAGGGGCTTACATCCACGCTGTGACAAAGTCACGCTATTGGCTCCTATGATGATTCTGAGGAATCTTACAATTATGATTAATATATTATACATTCTGATTGAGGTTGGACTGTATGAATACTATATTTATCATTATTAAAATTGAAAGGATAAGAATGTTACCAATTGTTCAACTAGAACATGAGATAGCTAATTATGAACAATTAGAGCTTGAGACAACACACAACTTCTATAATGGGCTATATGCTAGAAGTATTTATATACCAGCAGGTGCACTTATAGTAGGTAAACGACATAGACAACACACATTAAATATTCTAATGAAAGGTAGAATGGTTATTACAGATGGTGACAGTTCGTTTGAGGTATGCTCACCATATATGGTTGAAACACTCCCTATGACTAAAAAAGCTGCGTATGCACTTGAAAATTCTATTTGGACTAACATACATGTAACAAGTGAAACAGACCTAGATGAGTTAGAGAAAATGTTTATTATACCTGAAGAAGAATACAACAATTTAATTAAATATGAAGGAGCTACTAAATGTCTTGGATAGCAGCAGGAATGGCGGCAGTTGGTGCAGCAACAAGTATAGCTGGGAGCAGTGCTAGTAATAAAGCTAATGCTAAATCATTTGTAGAGAATACAAATATGATTAAAGAAAGCCTAGGGAAGCAGTGGGCACAGTTAGAAGAACAAGCTAGAGAAGCTAATGATAATGTAGCATTAGAGATGAGTGCTAATAGGTTCAATGGATTGAAGCTTACAGCAACTACTACTAATATATTAGCTGAGAAAGAGATAGCTGGTAATACAGCTGCTAGAATATATAATCAAAGTAATATGGTTAAGATGATGAGCCATAATGCACTAGCTAAGAAGGCTGAGGATACGATGAAGTCCTTTGGTATGGAATATCAGAATGCTACAGATAAAGCTAATCAAGCTATCTACGGGGCTGGTGCTACAGCTCAACAACAGAACATAGGAACTATGCAGATGTTATCTAGTGCTGTTAAGGCAGGTGCTCAGGGGTATGCTATGGGTAGTTCTATGGGTAGTTTCTTTGAAAGTGGTGCTGGTATGGGGTCTGAGGCTGGTGGAGCTGGTGGTTTTTCATCATATGGAGCAGCGGCTAGTGCTAATTACTCAGGAGGATTTTAATGGCTGAACAATTAATAGATTTTGGACAATCATCATCAGTAAAGTTTGGGTTAACAAACCTTATGCAAAAACCTCAAGTAGCTGACCAAACATCAGCAAGGGTTAATGAACTACTAGGAGTAGCAGCCCAGACTACAGAGGACATTACACAACGTATGGATGTAGCTGAGACAGCTTCCGTTAGTAGAGAATATACAGAGATGAAGCGTAGATATAGCGAAGCTAAGAATAGTGCTTTAACTTCTGAAGACCATAAGAATGCTTATACATCATTTGTTAGTGAGACTGATAGTCTTGTTAATAGAGAAGGAATGAGAGAGAAAGTTAAGACTAACTTTATGCAGATACAACAGAAGGATTTAGATTATTTATCATCTGAGTATAGAGCTGTTGTTAAAGCTGAAAATCATGCACACTTCAAGTCAGCTATTGCTGATGTAGCAGCTGCTGGTATGTCATTAGATAAGGAAGCTAAGGCAGAGCTTTACAATAACTTCTTAGATGCTTCTAAATTCTATCAAGTAGATAGAGTAGTGGCATCAGAGACATTTGCTAAAGGGTTAGCTGACTCATATATTTCTACCTTTGATAAGGATACAACTTCTTTAACTACTATAGAGGCTGCTAAGAAAGAAGTTATGGAGGTGTTATCTACTGACCCACATAATGCTAATAAGACTTATATTAATGAGATAGAGCAGTCCTTTAATAAAGCTAAGGATGTTGTACAAGCTATTGGTGTTAAGAAACTAGGAGCAGAATTAGCTGCTGCTACATCACTAGAACAAAGTAATAGATTAATTAATAATGCTGAGTCCAATGGTATTCTTGATAATAAAGATATGGTAGATACATTAAGAATAGAAGCAAAGACTAAGTATACTGAGAAAGCTAGAACAGACCAGAAGGCATATTTAGCGGTACTGGCGTCTGATATGGAACTATCTCAGGATGTATATGTAAAAAAGTTACAAGAATCTAGTTTATCAGCAGAAGATAAAAGAACTATGGAATTAAGTAGAACTATAGCTGTTAAGAAGTATAATGTAGATATTGCAACAAAGAATATAGCAACACTAGTGAATAATCCTTATGCTTCAATCGAATCAACACAAGGGGCACTAGATACTGCTAGAGAGGCTACAACCAATCCTACTCTATTAGCAAACATAGATGCTCAACAAGCACAGTTAAATAAGCGTATGGAGCAAGAAAAGAAGGTGGATGCTAACCTAATACTTAGAGATGGGTTTACTGATTTTGGAGTGAAGATGGCATCAATGGCTAGTATATATGGTGAAGATAGTCCAGAGTTTAGAGCAGGTGCTACACGACTTATTAACCAAGAGATGAAGAAATATTCTGAATCAGCTTTTAAAGTTGAGAAACATGAACTTGATAACTATCTAAACAATGATGCACATACTGTTGGAGAGAAATTAGTAGCCCTCCAAAATGCTGACTTCTTATCAGCTGAAGCTAAGGGAGCTAAACAAACTAAACTATTATCAGGATATGTAAAAGATGCTGATAAAGTATTAACTAAACACAGTGCTGAAGTTAGGAAGATTGCTAAAGATAAAGTACAACAAGTAAAAGCTGATGCTGCTGTTGGTATATATAATACTACAGCTGCTGAGTTTACTGTTGCCTTAGGTATGGCATATCCAAGAGGAATTGCTGTTGCTGATGTAGCGGATAGAGGCTTTGCTATTAGACTTGAAAAAGAATATGAGATGAGGCATAACTTTACATCAGGTATTAGTAATAAAGCTAACCCAGTATATGAAGGTATTAATATACAGCCTAGTAAGCAAGAGATTAAGCAGTTAGAAGGTTCTTTACAAACAGCTACAACACCTGAAGAGCTACAGAAAGCAGCTAATATTGTTAGACATTATGAGGATGGTAAATTTGTTATACCAAAAGAAATAACACAAAGAGCTACGATTGCTGAGGCTATGTTAAAGTTCTCTCCTGAAGTAGCTATGGATAAGTGGAAGAAGTTTATTAACGAACCAGCTGATATTAAAAAGGTAGCAGAGGCGTCTACATATATAAAAAATGAGATTATAGGAAGTAGTGCCTTTATTGGTGAACTTCCTAGTAATCACCCAGCATTATCTAATATAGATACAATATCTGAGGCTTATCTAAAGGCTGGTTTCACGAAACAACAAACTAGAGATATACTAGTTGATGGGATTGATAGAGAATGGGTTAATGTTGGAGGTTTATTAAGTAAAACTAACTATTTACCTAAGACACAGCTTATTAGTAGTGGAGATGACTATACTAGAACTATTAGTTTACTTGATAAATATTATAAGAAAGAGGGACGCAAGGATATACAAAGTATTAATAAAATATATCCAAGTACCTACACAAACCCTGAACAAGCAGTATGGTTTATTGACACTACTATGACTGATGGTACAACAAAACCAATACCTGTTACATACGAGTTTTTAAAAAATGCTCTACATAAGTAAAAAGGAAACATATGGAAGATACATTAGATAGTGCATTAGGTAGCCTCAATATAGGGGCTGCTCCTGATGTTCCTAAAGAAATCTCAAAGATAAAGAGTGAAGAGCCACTACAACAAAGTTCCTATATTGAAGAGCCTTCAAGACTTAAGGCAGCTAGTGCGGCGGTTAGAGAGACATGGTTAGGAGCTGTCCCTGCCTATGTTATTGACGGTGTTCATTCATTAACATTTGATAGAGATACTACATTCAATATAGAAGATAAATATGATGATATGATGCAGTCAGGTATCTCCAGTAGTCAGTTCAACTATATTGAAGAAACAGCTAGGAACGAAGAACATTATAGGATATTATTAGGAACTGCTAAGAGAGAGAAAGAGAATGCTAACAACTTAGATAGTTTAGGAGTAGAGGGGTTACTCTATAGATTAGGTGGTGCTATTATTGAAGTAGCAGCTGTTCCTGAGTTATTACCGGCTAAGATGATGGGTGGTTTTGATAAAGCACTTGGTGTAGTTGATGGCGTATCTAAAGCAATGGGACTAAGTTCTAAGGCAGCCGGTGTACTGACGAAGGTATCTACTGGTGTTGGTGTTGAGCTTGGGTTTGAACTTATGAGACAGCAAAATAAAATATCAGAGAGTGATGAGAGTGACTTTATTATTGCTGGGTTAGGAGGAGCAGTTGGTGGGTCGTTATATAGACCAAGCAAATTAACTAAAGAGGTATCTGATAGGTTCTCTACAAGAGTTAATGAAGATTTAGAAGATATGGCTGATATTATTGATAGTACATTAGCCCCTAATGCTAAACAGCAGTTAATTGAACAAGCTAAACATAAGAAGATAGCTTCTATGTTGGAGGCAACTCAATTAGACCAGTATTCATTTTTAGCTAATACTCAAAGTAAAACATTAAATGGTTTAGTTCCTAAATTATTACATAGTGCTAGGGTAATGGGAACTGATGATTACTCAGCTACAGAAGTAGCCTCTTTAATTGATGATAACATAGCATTAAAGGTTAAGGATACTTTTAAGAAGTTTTATGATGAGTGGTATGTTGATATGGGACATACAAAGTTTGGTACTAATAAGCTGTCAAGATATGATGTTGATAGACAGGACGAACTATCCGACTTCATAGGCAAGGTAGCCGTAGGTGTTATAGATGAAACTACTAACCCTGAATTAGTTAAACATATAAGTAGAGCTAGACAGGTAATAGGAGAAGTTGCAGAACATTCCCATGATGTATTAACTAAACAAGGTCATAGACTATTTGCTGAAGGCTTAGTAGAGAAAGACCCTAATTGGTTTATGCGTAGGTGGTCTGGTAATAAGTTTTTAAACGCACACGCAGCAGGGAAGGCTACCTTTGCAGAGATGGGTGAACTCTTTACACAAGGGCTTATTAAAGGTCTTGAGAGGGCTGGTAGAGAAGTTACGCCAGATATGATAGAGAATACTATTAAACCAAAAGCTGAAAGGTTTATTGAAAGACAGAAAGCAGCTAAGGCTACTACCAAAGATAGAGACTTTGCTAATGAAATAAGCATAGATAATAGAATTAATAATATTACAGATGAGTTTAATGAACTACTAGAGATGTTTCCAGAAGGTATAATAACCAAGGAAGGTGCTGGTTCGTTATTAAAGGAAGCTACTGATGTTGTTAAAGGAACTAGTAAAGCAGCTGACCCTCTAGCATCTTCAGCTAAAAGAAGAAATGCTATTGATATGACAGTGTCTATGGTGACTAAATCAGGTAATAATATCTCTTTAAATGACTTTGTTGATACAGACTTTGTAAAACAATACCTTGGGTATGCTAAACAAATGGGTGGAGATACAGCCTTACAGAAGCTAGGTATAACCTCTAGAGGTAACTTAGCAGAGATTGTTAATAAGGTTGAAAAAGAACTTATTGAGACACACGGTGTTGGACTAAAGACCAATATGGCTGTTAATAACCTAAAAGATGTATTTAAACAAATGTTAGGTATGCCATCAGCAACAGACCCAAATGGTCTAGGTATGACATTAGCTACTAATGCTAATATGTTGACTAGAACATTTAAACTAGGTAGTGTTGGTATTAGTATGGTAACAGAATTTGTTAAGACAGTGCACTCTGTAGGTGTTCCTTCATTTGTTAAGTCTATGCCTGAAATTGTTAATATTATTAGAGGAGCTGGTAGTGAAGCACACAATGAGCTAAGAAGCCTACTATCATTAAGCCAATTTAATAATTTACCTATGAGTAGTGTATATGAAGAGCTTGGTACTTTTAAGGGGGGCACTAAAGTTAAAGAAAGTTTTTTAAATAACCCAACATCCTATATTAATAACACTATAAAACCTAAAATATCAGGTGCTTGGGAGTTAACTCAGATGGCTGGTGGTATGAAGCCATTAACTACTTTATATGAGAATATGTTTGCAGCAGGTACTCAGAATAAGGTGTTAACCCATGTATTAAATAATAAACAACTAGACCCCAGAATAGCTAGAGAGTTTGGTTGGTCTCAGGAAACCTTTGAGAGGATTGCAGATAACATTAGAAGATATTCTGACAAAACTAATAATGGTACTGGGGACTTAATGAACTTTGATATGTGGGATGATGTTGTAGCTAATCAGTATGCTATGGGGCTTAGAAGACTATCTAAGGTTGTAGTACAGAGAGGAGAGATAGGAGATGGTCTAGGTATTATTATGGGTGGTGTACCCTTTGCAGAGACAGCATCAGGTAAGCTTACGTTAGCATTAAAGGATTATGCTATTAAAGCCTACTCCAGACAGTTCTCAAGGGCAGTATACAACTTTGATAGTAGAATACTAGCTGAGTGGATAGCTGGTGCTGGAGGTGCTTATTTAGTAACAGTAGCCAAAGCACATGTGTCTGCTGGTGGTGATGAAGATAAACTTGAAAAGAACCTAGCCTCTGATAAAATTATTGCTGGAACTGTTCAAAATTTCCCAGCATCTTCTATTATACCTATGTTTTTGAATAGTTATTCTCAAGCTTTAACTGGTCAGCCTTTAACAGAACAGGCAGGCTCAAGAGGGAATACAAGTGGACTGACTCCACCAGCTATTGCAATGGCAGGTAATATAGCAAAGCTACCTAGTATAGGAATGGGACTAGCTCTTGATGGTGTTAATGTATCAGCAGATAAGTTAGCTAAAGGAATTAGAACTATGATACCTAACTTTTATGGTGTTAGTTATCTAGCACATGGTGTGGGGCAGACATTTGGTGAAGAAGATGAGGACGAGGCAGCAGAAGAAAGCAATGTTGTTACAACTGGTAAGGCTACAGCCACACTAGCTGCAGGGGTTACTGCTTTAATTGGTGGTAAGAAGGTTGTAGACATATTAAAAAGAGGAAAATAATCCATATTAAAAATGATTAAGGAAATAAATGAGTAATAAAGCATCCAAAGAAGAACTCAATGAACTACATGCTCTGGTAGCTAAGGCACTCAAGGATAACCTTGATGACCCTAAGGTACTGAGCCAAGCCATTGCATTCTTAAAGAACAACAGTATTACTGTGGAAGAGTTACCAGAGGCTACAAGCATTGACTTGTTTACTAGAGTTGAGGCTCTCAAGACTAAACCTAATGAAGCTGGGAGTGCTGTAGAGGAACTTTTAAAACTACACGCGTAGGAAGCCCTACAATCGACTTTAGTACCTAGGGGTATATCAGAGTACCCCTAGAGTGCGTTCGTTGATTTTTAACCCCTTTCCGTTCGTTTAAATAGCATACTCAGCATTTAGCAATACAATACATAAAGGAGGAACATAGTTGAATGAAATAGAATTATTAAATGACTTTAGGTTATTCTTAATATATACGTTTGATAAGATTAATCTACCAAAGCCAACACGTATGCAGTTATATATAGCTGACTACCTACAAGAACCTCATAGTCGTAAGGTTTTACAAGCACTTCGTGGTATTGGTAAGACAACCATAACAGGTGCCTACGTATGCTGGAGACTATTGAGAAATCCTAATGAAAAGGTTTTAATTGTTTCCCAGAGTGGTACCCATAGTGATAGTATTGCTTTGTTTATAAGAAAGCTTATTACTACGTTACCAATACTTAATCACCTAGAACCTAGGACTGACCAAAGGGATACAGTTAATATTTTTGAAGTTAATGGGTGTAGGACTGAGGTACAACCAAGTGTTAAGTCACTAGGTATTACGTCTCAGCTACAAGGTAATAGAGCAAGCCTTCTAATTAGTGATGACGTTGAGGGTCAACAGAACAGTGCTACTGAACAGATGAGGATGAAGCTATTAGCTGCTACAGCTGAATACGAAGCTATTCTCAAGACTGATGCAGATAGTCAAATACTAGTATTAGGAACACCTCAGAGTGCGGAGAGTATATACTCAAGGCTCAGAGAGGATGGTTACTATACTAGGATATTTCCTGCTAGGTACCCTGAGGACGTTAATGTCTATGAAGGATGTTTGGCACCTTACATACTTGATGATATAGCCAAGAACTATGGGTTAATAGGACAACCAACAGACACAAGGTTTACTGATGAGGACCTTAGTATGAGGGAGGCTCGTTACGGTAAGTCAGGGTTTAAACTACAGTTTATGCTTGATACACGTATGAGTGATAGTGAGAGGTTTCCTTTAAAGTGTAGTGACCTTATAGTAACTGACGTAGATAAGGACAGAGCATTCAGTAGTATTGTTTATAGCAGTGACCCTAGAGACAGACTGAACACCATAGCTAACATAGGGTTTAGTGGTGATGGCTTCTATAGACCAAGTCATGTAGGTGGTGAGCCTATTAAGTATGAAGGTATCTACATGGGTATTGACCCAAGTGGTTCTGGTAAGGATGCACTAGCCTATGCTATAGTAGCTACCCTACATGGTAAGTTATATTTACTAGAGAGTGAGGGGTTGTTTGGGGGATATGTTACAGATAACTTAATTAAGCTTAGTATGGTTGCTAAAGACTATAGAGTTAATAAGTTATTTATAGAGAGTAATTTTGGCGATAGCATGTTCACTGCGTTGCTAAAGCCTGTACTCAATAGTGTATATCCATGTACCATTGAGGATATAAGGCATAGCACCCAGAAGGAACTAAGAGTCATAGATACCCTAGAGCCTGTTCTTAACCAACATAGGCTTGTTGTATCTAGAACATTAGTAGAGAGGGATATACGTAGAGCCTTGGATACTAGTGATAATAAGATAAGCCATAGTTTGTTCTATCAGTTAACACATATAACTAAGGACAAGGGCTCATTAACACATGACGATAGCATTGATGTATTAGCTATGGTAGTTAACCAATGGATGCGCGTCCTTGTCCAAGACCCTAATAAAGCCTATGATAAGTATGTAGAGAAACAGAATGAAACAGCTATAGAGGCTTTCCTTAAACGACACCAACCTAAAAGAGGTTCATTAGCTTCTAAGTTGTTAACTAATAGGAAGTGGTAACCTATAAATCCTTATACGTCATTTAAGGTACCTAGGAGGCTCTAGAATCAACGAACGCACCTTTGGTAATACCCTAGCATACCTTAAGTGTTTTTAAGGCTTCTAGGGCCTTCCAGCATAGGTTACTGTTATAGTTACTATAGTAATAATACCTTAGGTTGTATTGAGGTATATAGGTTACATAAATGTCACACACTTAAAAACACTCTGGAACACTGACTACATAGGGCTTCAGAGGGTGTTAAGTGTTATATACAGTGACCAATAGGGGGAAGACGTAGCTTGTGTGTTTGGGGGATATAGGGGGTAACGTAGCATGTGTGGGGATGATATAAGGGGCTCTGAAAGCTGTGAAAGATGATAACTATAGACTACTAAGTTATTACTATTATAGTTATTATAGTAGTAATCATAATAGTAATAACTATATAATACTTAGGTATACTTAAGGCTAGGTTTAATATACTTAGGATATGCTTAGGCTACCTATGTAATTAGTATACTTAGTAAACCTAAGTGTATTAAATATATCCTTAAGTACCTAGACGACTACGTGGTATAGTTACTATAGCTAACACATAGAGAAGAGAAGCAAGCATACTTAGTATATGTGGAACGGCGCGCCTCGCTTATATTAGGTAGCACCTGACGGGTACTAGGTTTACTGTGATATACTTAAGGTTTCTAAAATATTTCAAAAATATGGCAGCGGGTATCATCATAAACGACACGCAGGATTCCCCCCATACCCCTTAAGCTTCCTTTGATATATAACATAATCTTATATGAGTGCCTCGATTATCCGTGTGTTATGCATAATATATACTTATGTTATCCATAGGTTATGTTTATTATTCCTTTGGTACCCCGAAACGTAACCTTGAGTCACTTAGGCTCAACTTAGTTTAGTGTGGTATACTCATAGTATATATAGGTAACCGCTATTTAAGCAAAAAGTGTTCCACAATTAATTCGTCATACTACTCATTACTTCTTATTTATTAATTGATAATGATAATCAACTATCATTAACACTTCTTCAGTATACTTCAATATTATGAATGAATGTTCATTCACTTACTTAATGCTTCTTATGTATATCCTCGTTATTCCTTATTAATAATTATTATTACTTACTATTTATTATTGTTAATGTTACTTATTGTAACACTGTAACCCAAAACGTCTTTATTGTTACTTTTGGTAACATTCATTAATCTTCACTATTCCCACATAATCTTAAGCATACTTTAAGCATAACTATGCTATCACGCGTGCGCACCTTACATTATATAAGCACTTTAAAATGGTATTACGAAACGTCTTAAAAGTCTTATTTATATTTTATGATATTTAAGCTTACTTTTATATATTGTTTTATATAATTTCATCAGCGGTAAATATGTTGGGCGTCCGCTGGCTCTGGCTATAGCTATGCTTAAATTATAAGGGGTTACAATGAATACCAAGAAATCAAGTGTTATTACACCGTCAGAGATTAATGCGTTGCTAGATATTATGCCTAGCCTACAAAATGAAACAAAGGGAGATACAATGTCAAGTGTTACAAACTATATTAGCGGTAAAGTCATGGTGAAAGAGGGTCGTGAGGTTATCAAATTAAACAAAGCACCATTCTTTGAGGACGTAGCTACAAAGATTATAGCCCTAAAAGCTGATGCATCCTTAACAAGCAAAGCACGTTATAAAAAAGCTTTAAGTGCTGTTAAGGAAGGCTATGACTTAAGGGGCGTTAGTGTTAATAGTGAGTTTGGTTTGATGTCCTTTTGGTTAGACAAGGGGCTTTCTTTGGATAAAATTGTAAAAAATATAGATAACTTAAGTAAATGGCGTTTACAGCTTAAGCATGAAGAGGTTACATTTAAAGACATACTAAAGCTTTGCAAGTAGTTATATAGGGTATATTATGGTATACCCTCTTATGATTATTGTGTTAATCATACGACACGTTAAAAAGATATTATAATAGTGTAAACTTGGGGTAAACGTACCATTAGGGTACTTAATAACCCATATAAAACCTATACATAATATGCCATTAGGGCTTACTTTGTGTCATGTTCTTTAGTACCTTAAGTGGTACGTAATTGGTCTTTTATTTATATACAGTTATAGCCAAAAGCATTGGGCAATTAAGTTATAACAAATAAAAGCAATAATGTTATGAAGTCTTAAACAAGGACACGTTAGGGAGTAAAACGTGCATGATTGATTGTTTAAGATATGGGCTACCGACTGCCCACCCTTATGAATGAAAAACTTTAGGGAATAACATAGTGCATGTGGTGACATATGCAAGTAACATAAAGCTAACCTTTATTATTGTATATTATAATGAACATTAAACCAATTAGTGCTTATTATAGTATACAAATTAAACCAAAAGGACAAACAATGATTAAGCTATTTATGTTCGTTAGCTTCTTATATATTCCACTAGAAATTCTATTAAAGGTACTACCATGACAACAACGCAAAAGATTTTACTAATCCGTAAATATGTGGTGATGTATAATAAATTTACATCTAAAACTACTAAGAATACAATAGCTATTCTTGCAAGTATGAAAGGACTATAGGATGGCATTAAGTGATGATATACATCGACAGCGCTACATGGACGCTAAGGGACATTATGACGTAGTTATGGAAAAGAGGGATATAAAGAGTGATAGGGTTATACTTAAAAGGCTTAATAAGCGTGAGAGCATTACTAAAGAACCTAAAGTTATTAGTAATCTATATGAACTATTAAAAGGATTATAAAATGTGGATAAAACAAGGTAACAAAGAGAAATGGTGTAATATGGATTATATTAGGTGGTCTTTACCATCAAACCTATTAGACGAGGTTATAATAAAGATAACTGATGGTCGTGAACTTGATTTACGTGATAGACGCTTAACATTATTAAACTTATTCACATGGAACACTGCGCCTGAGGGTTATTCATATTGGTGTGATATAGACAGAGAGGTGTCATTCAGTACAAAAACATGTGTTGCAATATATACAGAAAAAGAAACAAACGACAGCGACACCCTTAGTAAATACTTTGGAGTTGAGGACGGGCTCATTGTGTATATAAAGAACACTTCTAATAAATATACAGAGTACCTCTATAAAGAGGGCGTATTTTATGGTGTATATGAACACGA
>JFJP01005755.1_pt1 | contig 13140 bp, 14 predicted proteins | sample 431651 | NCBI WGS metagenome assembly JFJP01 (sample SAMN02602958, study PRJNA72255) | Microbial mat metagenome, whole genome shotgun sequencing project. | biome: fresh water; feature: sink hole; material: water; isolation source: purple microbial (photo- and chemosynthetic) mats found in...
CAGCCGGAATCATCGCTACTTCGCCAGCGCCTTGAGCGCCAGCTTGATGCCATCGCTCACGCCCACGTCTTTGGGCAGTGCCTTCAAAGCAGCCAGCGCCTCCTTGTCGCTGTAGCCCAGCGCCACCAACGCTTGCAGGATGTCAGCCTGCGCATCGTCGGCCACCGTGGCTGAGGCGCCAATATCCGCGCCCAGCTTGCCTTTGAGCTCCAGCAACAGGCGCTCAGCCGTCTTCTTGCCAATGCCGGGCACCTTGATCAGGCGGCCTGCTTCCTGCAGCGTAATGGCCTGTGCCAGCTCGGCAACGCCCATGCCCGACAAGACTGAAAGCGCCGTGCGCGGCCCGACGCCTGAGATTTTGATGAGTTCCCTGAACGCGGCGCGCTCGGTGTCTGTGGCAAAGCCATAAAGAATTTGCGCGTCTTCCCGCACCACAAAGTGGGTGAGCAGCGTCACTTTGTGCCCTTCGGCGGGCAGGTTGTAGAAGGTGCTCATGGGCACCTGCACCTCGTAGCCCACACCGCCGCAATCCACGATGACCTGCGGTGGGTTTTTGTCACTCAAGGTGCCTGTGAGTTTGCCGATCATTTTGTGCCTATCATGCGGGTCCGTTCAAGGAATTATCAGCTTGATTCTCAAACACACCTTCACACCGCTCAACAACACGCGTCTTTCCCATCTGTGCGGGCCTACCGATGAACATTTGCGCACCATTGAGCAGGCGCTGGACGTGCGCATTGCCCACCGGCACGAGCAATTCAAGGTAGAAGGCCCTAAGGCCAAAGCGCAGCGGGCCATGGACATGGTGCAGGCTTTGTATGAGATGGCGGGACGCCCCATTCAGCCGTCTACTGTGCAGCTCATGCTCAGTGGTGACGGCTCTGCTGAGGCCAGTGATGGCCCCACCCTGGCCACGCGGCGCGCAGACCTCAAGCCCCGCTCGCTCAACCAGGCCACCTACCTGGACAACATTGCTGAATTCGACATCACCTTCGGCATCGGCCCCGCAGGCACCGGCAAAACCTACCTGGCTGTAGCCGCCGCGGTAGATGCCCTGCAACGCAGCACGGTGCAGCGCATTGTGCTGACCCGTCCGGCCGTAGAGGCCGGAGAGCGCCTGGGCTTCTTGCCCGGCGACTTGAATCAGAAGGTGGACCCGTACCTTCGCCCTTTGTACGACGCGCTCTACGATTTGATGGGCTATGAACAGGTGCACAAGGCATTTGAGCGCCAGCAGCTGGAAATTGCACCGCTGGCTTTCATGCGTGGGCGCACGCTGAACAATGCGTTTGTGATTCTGGACGAGGCACAAAACACAACGCCCGAACAGATGAAGATGTTTCTCACCCGTGTGGGCTTTGGCACCAAAACGGTTATCACCGGCGATGTGAGCCAGATTGATTTACCCAAGACGCAAATGAGTGGGCTGGTGGAGGCCGAGCGCATCCTGCGCCGTGTGCCGGGCATTGCCATTACCCGCCTGACCAGCATCGACATCGTGCGCCACCCGCTGGTGGCGCGCATTGTGGACGCCTATGATGCGGCACGCTTGAGTGACCTGCCCCGTATTCCGTCGACGCTGGCCATCCCCGAACCGGAGCCTGAGCTTCCCCGCATCGGGCTGCCCAAAACCAGAACACCCAAGGCCCGTTGATGCTGCCCGAACTATCCCTCTCTCTGCAGTTTGGCAAGATCAAAGACGCAGAAAGACACCGTGCCGCGCTACCACGGCACAAAGTGACGCGCTGGATTCGCAACACACTGGAAGTAAGCGGCGAAATCACGGTACGCATCGTGGATTCTGAGGAAGGTCAGACCCTGAACCGCGAGTACCGGCAAAAAGATTACGCCACCAATGTTCTGACCTTTGACTACACGCAAGAACCCGTCACGGCCGACCTGGTGCTATGCGCGCCGGTGATTGCCAAGGAAGCCAAAGAGCAAAAGAAGACGCTTGAGGAACATTACGCTCACATGATCGTGCACGGCACCCTGCACGCGCAGGGCTGGGACCACGAGCTGGATGAAGATGCGCAAGTGATGGAACTGCGCGAGACCGAAATCATGGCCCGGTTGGGATTCAAGAACCCGTATTGAACTGCCCCTTCTGGCCTGTGTTTCTTCAGCAATCCCGGTTGAACCGATGTCTTACTGGGTGATTGATCGTCTGGATCGTCGCGATTGGGGTCAGCCGCCACAGATGAAGAATCCAATGGAAAACTACTCAATGACCGCCACTGACTTCACCTGCGCCCACATGGCAGAACCCGTTGTAAGGCTCAACATACTCATCGCCCTTTTGGTTACCCTGGCCAGAAGGATCGTCTCACCACAGCGAATGCGAACCAGAGCCTGCGATGCATGAGCACCGTCCACAATGGCTTCGATGGACCCCTTTAGATGATTTTGGATACTTGTGTCGTGCGGTTCGTAAGCTGAAATGCTGATGTCCCTTGCGAGGACCCTCAGGCGTACTTGCCGACCCACTGCAATATCGTTATCACGCACCCAAAGATATCCACCAGGAAATTCAACTTTCAACAAGTGCCAAACAGCATCGCGCTGTGCCACAGTGCCATGCAGCAATACACCGGCATCTTCTCCGACGATAACGGGGTTTTCAACACGCGCCAGAACGTCTTGAGCCACGCCACAAGCTTTCACTGAACCGTTTTCGAGAACCACAAGGTAGTCCGCCAGGCGCGCCACTTCATCCGCTGAGTGGGTGATGTAAAGCATGGGCACGCTCAACTCGTCACGCATCTTTTCCAGCCACGGAAGAATCTCGTGACGCCGTGCATGGTCAAGCGCCGCAAGTGGTTCGTCCAACAACAAAAGCCTTGGTTGGGTTGCCAATGCTCGGGCAATAGCAACACGTTGCCTTTCGCCACCTGACAAACTGCTTGGATGGCGGTGCATGAGATGCCCGATCCCCAGCAATTCAATGGCCCGGGACAGAGCCTCAGCGGCCCCGGGCTTCTTTGACCTTTTCAGCCCGTAGGCCATATTCTTTTGAACGTCCAGATGATCAAACAGGCTAGCCTCTTGAAATACATAACCCAGGCCGCGCTCCCACGTTGGAACAAAAACCTGGCGGGATTCATCTTGCCAAAGTTCCTGCTCCATGCGTATCAGCCCATGTGCAAGGGGTTCAAGCCCCGCCACGCAGCGCAACAAGGTTGTTTTTCCGGAACCCGAAGCGCCAAACAGGACGGTGATTCCCTTGGAGGGCAGATCCAGATCGACGTTTAGCTGAAAGTCACTGCGTGACAAATGCACGCGGATGCGCAGGCCTTCTATGTTGATCATGGCAGCGCCTGCCCACCGCGTTTACGCATCATCGACAAAGCCAACAGTACGGTAAAAGAAAAAACCAACATGCCACCAGCCAGCCAATGGGCCTGTGCGTATTCCATCGCTTCCACGTGCCCGTAAATCTGTGTCGATACCACGCGCGTTTTGCCTGGTATGTTGCCGCCGATCATCAGAACAACACCAAATTCACCCACCGTGTGGGAAAAGCTCAGAATGGCCGCGGTGATAAGTCCGGGACGGGCCAGCGGCAGTGCGACCGTAAAAAATGCATCGATGGGACTGGCCCGAAGTGTGTAAGCCACCTCCATTGGCCGCTGGCCCATCGCTTCAAAGGCGTTTTGCATGGGCTGCACCGCAAAAGGGAGAGAAAAAATAACTGAACCAATAAGCAAGCCGGTAAACGTGAACGACAGAACACCCCAGCCCAGCGCTTGGGTCAGTTGTCCAAGAGGCCCATGCGGCCCCATGGCCACCAAGAGGTAGAACCCCAGAACGGATGGAGGCAACACCAGCGGCAACGTCGCCAGCGCAGCAATGGGCGCTCGCCATTTAGACTTCGTCTGTGACAACCACCAAGCCAGTGGCGTGGCCAGAATCAACAAGATCAACGTGGCAAACGTCGCCAGTTCAAGCGTCAGGCAAATGGCATCCCATGCATCTTTGTTCAGTGGAAAATTCATAGGGCTTAGCGGCACATACGTTCATCGGATAGTTTGTCGTTCACAACTCATACCCGTATGAACGAATGACCGCTTTGGCACTATTACTTCGCAAAAAATTCATCAGTGCCATTGCCGCTGGGTTGTCATTTCCCTTGGTCAGCAAGATGGCATCTTGCCGGATTGCCGAATGCAGGGTGGATGGAACGATCCATGCCGACCCTTGTGCGATCTTGCCATCCGCAAACACCTGCGATAGGGCAACAAAACCCAGTTGCGCGTTCTCTGTGGAAATGAACTGGTAAGTCTGTGCGATGTTCTCGCCTTGAACGACCTTTGACTGATTCTCTTGCAGAACTCCCAGCTTTGCCATCGTCTCGATGGCCGCAGCGCCATAGGGGGCGAGTTTGGGATTGGCCAGCGCAATACGTTGAAATTTGCCGCTACGCAAAATTTCGCCCTTGTCATCCACCAATCCAGGCTGTTTGCTCCACAGTACCAATTTGCCGGTCGCGTAGGTAAAACGGCTACCGGCAACGCCCAATCCTTCTTTCTCAATCCTGACCGGAGTTTCATCGTCGGCAGCCAGCAAAATTTGGAAGGGAGCGCCATTTCGAATTTGCGCATAAAAATTACCTGTCGCCCCAAAAGCAAGGATGGCTTTGTGACCGGTTTCTTGCTCAAACGCTTGCGCAATCTTCTGCATTGGAGCTGTGAAGTTGGCCGCCACGGCAACACTCACTTCAGCAGCACGCACCTGCATCGCCAGGCTGAAAAAGGCGGCTAGCAACAAGATGATTCTGGACAATTTGAACCTCGCTGTTCGAAAATAGAATAACGAGTGTATCAGCGCTATTCCAGTATTGGATAGCGAAATCCCTAGACTCGACCCAAATGAAGAACACAAGCGCATTGCATTTTGCCCAGGCATTTGGGCACGAGGTGACCGACAAGCGGCTTGACATTCTCAGGCGCATTGGTGAGGTTGGGTCCATTTCTGAAGCAGCACGTAGCGCCAATGTCAGCTACAAAGCTGCCTGGCAAGCCCTTGAAACGCTGAGCAACCTGGCGGGCGCTCCATTGGTAGAGAAAGCAGTAGGTGGCAGCGGGGGCGGGGGTGCCCACCTGACGCATGCGGGGGTGCAACTGCTGGAGGCGGCGGAACTCTTGCACCAGGCGCGCGCTAGTGTTCTGTCTAAGCTGGAACAACGTAGCGGCAACTCAATGCGCATGTCGGGCCTGATTGGTCTTGGACTGCGAACGAGTATGCGCAACCAGCTCCCGTGTCAGATCAAATCAATCACGAAAAAACTGGGGTCGGCGCTTGTCAAGCTAGAACTTGCTAACGGTACAACCCTGATTTCAAGAATCACAAACGAAAGTGCTGAGATTTTGGGATTGAGCAGGGGAATGTCGGCACTGGCGCTTTGCAAAGCCACAGCAGTGACCATCGGAACAGTGCTTCAGGGTTCCGATAGCCTCAACCTCATCGGAGGTAAAGTTTTGAACACCACATCTGACACAGCAGGCGCTGAGACATCCATTGCGCTAATGCCCGGGCTCAACCTGATTGGTTTTTCCGCTGAAAAGGAAGGGCTTGTCGAGGGCCAAAAAGTCATGGCTGCAGTGGACGCGTCAGCGGTTGTTATAGCAATACCTGGCTAGCTACCGTCGCCCATTTGCATTGAAATTGCTTTTGCAATCCCTTCCTAGTGACAATGGTGCAGCCTTGTTTGTCCCGCTGGCTTTGAAGCGACGAGCCAAAAAACCGCAACGTCCGCTATAGCGTAGGACAATCGCGATCGGTCAGCAACCGGCTCAACAGAGGTCGCCGTCAAAGGTACATCTCCTGCAACGGACTGTGCGTGCCTGCCAAAGTGAGGTTAAGGAGGTGGCCGCAGGCCGGGGGACACGAACGGCGGCAGGCACGCACGGCCCGTAGCGTGCGCACACCTGCCCCAGGTTTTAAAACGTTTTAGGCCTCTAGCCCCTGTGAAATATGCGCAACCAGCTACAAAAAATATAGCGTCTAAACGGTCGGTTCCATACGCATCGGAATCGTCACTGGCCCGTCATTCACCAGTTCCACCTGCATGTCCGCCGCAAACACACCAGTTTGCACAATGGGGTGTGCTGCGCGGGCCTGGGCCACAAAACAGTCGTAAAGCCTGCGCCCTTCCTCGGGCGTGGCGGCATTTTTGAAGCTGGGCCGGTTGCCGCCGGAGGTATCAGCCGCCAGGGTGAACTGGCTCACGATCAACAGGCCGCCATGCAGCCCGGCGCCGTCCAGGTCTTGCACGCTGCGGTTCATCTTGCCGTCCACATCACCGAAGATACGCAGCTTCAGAATTTTGGCCAACAGCTTGTCGCCCTGCGTCTGTGTGTCCCCCTGCTCTGCGCACACCAGCACCAGCAAGCCTTGGTTGATGGCGCCGACGGTGTCGCCCGCAATCACCACCTTGGCGTGGCGCACACGTTGTACTAAAGCCAGCATCGCTTGTCCTTCCCAAACATCGGGCTGCCATTGTGCCGCGTACCCCTGTGCCACAATGAATCAACATGCGCGCGACCCTCAAACGCCTCCGATTCTGGCTGCTGGCTTGGCTGACACTCTCGACGCTGAGCGGTGTCTATATTGCGCGCAATGAGTTGATGCGCCAGCACGATACGTTTGACACCAACGCCCGAATCGTTCACCGGTTACTGAGCCAACAGGTAGTCCAGCACGATGCCATTCTGGCCACGCTGGCTCTGCTGCGCAGTGGCACTGCTGCCGACCGGCCGGAGCAGCGGCTGCCCGCGCTGTACACGCAAATTGCCGCCGCCGCGCACCGTGGCCCGAACGAGGTTTGGCCCACACATTCCCTCACCGCTGCTGAAACCGAATCACGCGGCCTGAAACGCGCCGTGCTCGCCGATGTGGACTTGGCAAAAGGCACCTACCAACTGGTGCTGGCCGCGCAGCCTGACAGCTATGCGCTCACCATCTCCTTGCGCAACATGGTGCCCTGGACCGAATGGCCCATGGCGCCCGACACCAGCCCGGTGCAAGTGCATTTGCAACTGAATCAGGCCAGCTACGTGGTGCAACCCGGCCACGCCTTTGCGCCGAGCGATGCGGGCTGGACCTTTGAGGCCCGCAAAGTGCTGGCGGCCGAGAGCCAGCCGTTTGAGGTGGTATCGCTGCTGCACCTGGGCTGGTCCGCATTGCCGTGGCGCTGGATGATTTTCAGTGCGGTGGCCATTGCACTGGTGCTGGTGCGCGGCAACATGCTGGTACGGCAGCGCGTGGAGCAACGCCGGGATGAAGAGCGCCAGCGCGTCGGACAGCTCGCCCGGTTGAACACGCTGGGAGAACTGGCCGCAGGCATGGCCCATGAAATCAACCAGCCCCTGACCGCCATTTTGGCAAACACCCAGGCCGCCAGCCGTTTGCTGGATGACAGCGAGCCGGACCTGACTGCCGCCCGCACCGCCATGCAGATGGCCGTGCAGCAGGCCCGCCGGGCGTCTGATGTGGTTGGGCGGCTGCGCCGCACGGTGGAGCGCCCGGGCAGCACCTCTGCAGTGCAAAGTGTCAACCTGCACGAAGCCTGCCAGCATGCGCTGTATTTACTGGAGCCCGAGCTGCGGCGCAGCCAGTGCACTTACACGGTGGCGATGGAATGCGCGCCGTTTTGCGTGCAGGCCGACCCTGTGGCGCTGGAGCAAATCATCCACAACCTGCTGACCAATGCGCTGCAGGCCATGGAGCAAGTGGCCGCACCCAGCCGCGCGCTGCAATTAGTGCTCACGCGCGACGCAACGCAGGGCGTGCTGCAAGTACAGGACACCGGACCGGGCATTGCGCCCGACGCACTGGCCAAAGTGTTTGCGCCTTTTTATTCCACCCGTGAAGGCGGTTTGGGTCTGGGCTTGAGTTTGTGTGAAACGCTGGCAGCGGGCATGGGCGCGCGCTTGAGCGCAGCCAACCGAGACACGCAGGGCGCCGAATTCATCCTGCACATGCCGCTCACCCCTGCTACAACATGACAGCCCCGTTTTCCCCCCTGATCCACCTGATTGACGACGACGAAGCCGTACGCAGCAGCCTGGCGCTGCTGATCAGCACAGTAGGGTTGCGCGTACAGCCTTGGGCCGACCCGCAGAGCTTTTTGCAGAGGTTTGATCGGGAGAGCATTGGCGCCATCGTGCTGGATGTGCGCATGCCCGGTACCAGCGGGCTCACGGTGCTGGACACGCTAAAGGACCAGAAGGTGGACCAGCCGGTCATCATGCTCACCGGCCACGGCACCATCGACATGTGCCGCCGCGCTTTCAAGGCCGGGGCCGCCGAATTTCTGGAAAAGCCGGTGGACGACGAGCGCTTGCTCGAAGCGCTGCAAGCCGCAGTGCGCCAGCATGTGCAGTCACGCCAGCGCAACCAGGCCGACCGCGTCACGCGCCAGCGGTACGCACAACTGTCCGAGCGCGAGCGCGAGGTGCTGGGCCTGATCGTGGCGGGGCTGACCAACAAGGAAATAGGCCGTGCGCTGGATGTGTCCCCGCGCACCATAGAGACCCACCGCGCCAACCTGTTTGCCAAGCTGGAAATTGACGCCCTGGCCCAGCTGGTGCGCCAGTACGCCGCACTGGTGGACGAAGACTCTACCGCCTGACAGACGCCCCACTCCGTAGTTCTACGGAGGTCCAGGCGTAGCGGTACGCATAGGCAAATTGCCCCGGAATTTTTACAGTACATCCACGGTTGATTGAACCGCTTGTACCCAAAATTTTCGGAGCATTCCATGCGTAAATTTCACCTCGCCGCCTTGATTCTTTCCACCGCCGTAAGCGCAGCCAGTGCACAAGCCGTGCGCACCGAGCGCAATATGTCGATGGATCTGGCCAACCAGATTGCCAGCGCTGCAGTGGCCAGTTGCACCGCCGCCGGTTACAACGTGACCGCCACCGTGGTGGACCGCGCCGGTAGCGTGCGCGCCGTGCAACGCGCCGACAACGCCGGCCCCCACACCTTGGGCGCCAGCCAGGAAAAGGCATACACCTCCGCTTCTGCCAAGAACACCACGCTGGCCATGATGGAAGGCGCACAGAAGAACCCCGCCGCCGCCAATCTGGTCTACATCCCAGGCTTCCTGCTGGTGGGCGGTGGCGTGCCGGTCAAGGTGGGCAATGAAGTGATTGGCGCAGTGGGCGTGGGTGGTGCACCCGGCGGCCACCTGGATGAACAATGCGCTGTTGCCGCACTGGAAAAAGCCAAGGAAAGTTTGAAATAAATCGGCCTCCAGTCCACACCTGCATTGCGTAAGAAGCTATTATTTTTGTAGCAATTAGGAGAAATCACCATGACAAACCAGCACGCGCATCGCCTGATCCGAACCCTTCGAGCGGCCTTGGTGTTGACCGGTTTGGCATGGGCTACCCTGTCGCAAGCGCAAGTGGCGCCCTATGCGGCAGAGGCCGCAGCCTACCGCGGCTTGCACGCAGCGGCAGCGCGGGGCGATGTGGCGAAGATTGAAAACCTGGTGGCGGCCAAGGCCGACATCAACAGCCGCGATGCCTATGGCCGCACTCCTTTGCATGTGGCCACCTTTGCCAGGCAACGCGCTGCCGTGCGCGCGCTATTGCAGGCGGGTGCAGACAAGGGTGCATTGGAAAATGACTGCTACGACGCCGTCACCATTGCGGCGGTAGCGGATGACGAGGAAACACTGCGCACCCTGCTCAGCCTGGGAGCCAGCGCCAAACTGGTGACCAGCCGCTACGACGGTACAGCGCTGATTGCAGCTGCGCACCTGGGGCACGATGGCGTAGTGCGCCAGCTGATTGCCGCCGGTGCGCCGCTGGACCATGTGAACAACCTGCACTGGACGGCCACGATTGAATCCATTGTTCTGGGCAACGGCGGGCCACGGCACCAAGCCACACTCAAGGCGTTGGTGGAGGCGGGCGCTAACTTGCAGCTCACCGACCGCCATGGCAAAACACCGCTGGACCTGGCGCGCAGCTATGGCTACGCAGAGATGGTGCGCTTGCTGGAGAAGCGCTAAACCCGGACTCAGGCCAGCGTCACGCGGGCGAACTTGCGCTTGCCCACTTGCAGCACGTAGGTGCCCGCGCCGAGCTTAAGGCCCTTGTCGCTGACCACATTGCTGTCCACGCGCACGCCACCGCCATCAATCAGGCGGTTGCCTTCGCCACTCGAAGCTGCCAGGCCAGCAGACTTCAGCAACGCGCCGATTCCAAGTGCCGCACCGCCTTCGCCCAAAGTCAGGGTGATCTCGTCGATCTGATCGGGCACGCCGCCTTTGCTGCGGTTGATGAAGTCCTGCTCCGCAGCATCTGCCGCGGCCGCGCTATGAAAGCGCGCTGTGATTTCTTTGGCCAGCGCCACCTTGGCGTCTTTCGGGTTGCGCCCGCCTTCCACCTCGGCTTTGAGCGCAGCAATTTCGGCTTCTGACTTGAAGCTCAGCAGCGTGTACCACTTCCACATCAGCACGTCGGAGATGGACAACACCTTGGCGAACATGGTGTTGGGCTCCTCAGAAATGCCGATGTAATTGTTCTTGCTCTTGGACATCTTCTCTACGCCGTCCAGCCCTTCGAGCAGTGGCATGGTCAGGATGCACTGGGGCTCCTGGCCGTATTCGGACTGCAGCGTGCGGCCCACCAGCAAGTTGAACTTCTGGTCTGTGCCACCCAGCTCCAGGTCGCTGTGCAGCGCGACACTGTCATAGCCCTGCATCAGCGGGTAGAGGAACTCATGCACGCTGATGGACTGGCCCGCCTTGAAACGGTCATGGAAATCGTTGCGCTCCATCATGCGCGCCACGGTGTAGCGGCTTGCCAGTTGGATCATGCCGCGCGCGCCCAGCGGATCGCTCCACTCGCTGTTGTAGCGGATCTCTGTTTTTGCCGGGTCCAGCACCAGGCTGGCCTGTTTGTAATAGGTCTCGGCGTTAACTTTGATCTGCTCCGCGGTCAGCGGCGGGCGGGTGCTGTTGCGCCCGGAGGGGTCGCCGATCATGCTGGTGAAGTCACCGATCAAAAAGATCACGGTGTGGCCCAGATCCTGCAGCTGGCGCATCTTGTTGAGCACCACGGTGTGGCCGATGTGGATGTCAGGCGCGGTCGGGTCCAGCCCCAACTTGATGCGCAATGGTTTGCCCGTAGCTTCAGACCGGGCCAGCTTTTTCAGCCAGTCCTCCTGCGGAATCAGCTCTTCGCACCCACGCAGCGATATGGCAAGCGCCTCGCGGACACGGTCTGTTACAACAAAAGAGGGGCTTGAGGCTTGATTCATAAGGGTATTTATTGATTCGTCGGTGCGGTAGACCGCTATACTGCGACCTTCGCCCTGCAGCGTAGCGCTGCCCACGGCTCATTTTAGTCGTGCTGCCCCTGCCCATTGGAGCCTCTTATTTTGAAAAATGGACTGATCCTCACGATTGAGGAAGTTCTGGCCTTCGCAGCCGACCTAGTACAGCGCCACCCACGCCGAATTGCGGCAGGCCTCGCTGCGTTTATGGTCGGCGGAACCGGGCTCACCTACGCTGTTGCAAATCTGGCTCCCGATGCCGCTGATTTGCCTGTGCGGACCATTGTGGAATCCGTTCAACCGCTGCCGATCGCCAGTGACTTGCTGCACGCCCGGACACTGGACCTGTACCGCTCAGATGTCACCCGCTCTACCGACACTGCAGAAACTTTGCTCAAACGGCTTGGCATTGTGGACCCTGACGCTGCGGGCTTCATGCGCAACGATGCGCTCGTGCAGCAAACCCTGATGGGCCGAATGGGCCGGTATATCACCACCCAGGCATCGGGCAACCAAGCGTTGATCAAGCTCAGCGCCCGCTGGAGCCCTGAAGATGACGGCATGTTCAAACGCCTCACCATCGAAAAAGGTGCCAATGGCTTTCAGTCCCGCCTGGAAACGCTGCCGATGACCGTATCGTCGCGTCTGGCCAGTGGCTCCATCAGTTCATCGCTGTTCGCAGCGACCGATGAGGCCCGCATTCCAGACGCCATTGCGATTCAAATGGCCGAGATTTTTTCCGGTGACATTGATTTTCACCGCGCCCTGCGCAAGGGGGACCGCTTTTCTGTCGTCTATGAAACCCTGGAGGGTGACGGTGAGCCATTGCGGGCCGGGCGGGTGCTCAGCACCGAGTTCACCAACGCGGGTAAAAGTTTCCAGGCAATGTGGTTTCAGGAACCTGCAACCGCTGGTGCCGTGGCCGCTTCCTCGGCATCGCACAATTTGACCAAAGGCGGGTACTACAACCTGGCAGGTGAAAGTCTGCGTCGCGCTTACCTGGCGTCTCCGCTGGAGTTTTCGCGGGTTACCAGTGGCTTCAAGATGCGCTTCCACCCCATTTTGCAAACCTGGCGCGCCCACCTGGGTGTGGACTATGCAGCACCCACAGGCACCGCTGTGCGCAGCGTCGGTGACGGTGTAGTCGAGTTTGCTGGTGTGCAAAACGGTTTCGGCAATGTGGTCATGGTGAAGCACCGCAACAACCACACGACCGTGTATGCCCACCTGAGCCGCATTTTTGTAAAGCAGGGTCAAACAGTCTCGCAAGCCCAGAATGTGGGGGCCGTAGGCGCCACCGGCTGGGCTACGGGACCACATTTGCACTTCGAGTTCCGCATCAACGGTGCGCACCACGATCCATTGACCATCGCACGCCAGAGCGAAGCGGTGCCCCTGGCAGCGACCTTTAGGCCCGCCTTTGAGAAATCTGCGCAGCAAGTGCGGTTGCAGTTTGCCGCTGCGCAGCAATTGCAGTCGGGCAGCGCTCAATAAGTGCGCAGCTGATAGTTTGCCTCTGATTTCCCGTGGTGTCTGAGCTCTACATCGGGCTGATGTCCGGCACGTCACTGGACGGCGTGGATGCTGTGCTGGTGGATTTCGGCAGTACCCAGCCCGCAGTCATCGCCCATTGCAGCGCCCCTTTGCCAACAGCATTGAAGGCTGAACTTCTGTTGTTGAACACGGCCGGGCCAGATGAGCTGCATCGGGCGGCGCTGGCGGCCAATGGACTGGTTCAGATCTACGCGAACCTAGTCTCACACTTATTGTCGACCACTGGCATTGCGCCAACGGCCGTTCAGGCCATCGGAGCCCATGGGCAGACCGTGCGTCACCGCCCAGGTGAAT
>JFJP01010502.1_pt1 | contig 13140 bp, 8 predicted proteins | sample 431651 | NCBI WGS metagenome assembly JFJP01 (sample SAMN02602958, study PRJNA72255) | Microbial mat metagenome, whole genome shotgun sequencing project. | biome: fresh water; feature: sink hole; material: water; isolation source: purple microbial (photo- and chemosynthetic) mats found in...
ACGAGGTGAAGCAGCATCCGACCTCGTACACGGGTGCTGCGCTGCGCGACTACGAGAAGAGCCTCGGCCACGGCGGCCTCGCGATGGAGGAGGGGCTGCCGCTGCAGTCGCTGCTGACCGAGGCGCGCCGCGCCCGGCGCGAGCGCGAGGCGGGGGGGGCTGCCAACGCGATCCAGATCGTCAATGCGCGCGAGCACAACCTCAAGGGTCTGTCGGTCGACATTCCGCGCGGCAAGTTCAGCGTGGTCACCGGCGTATCGGGTTCGGGCAAGAGCACGCTGGCGTTCGACATCCTGTTCAACGAAGGCCAGCGCCGCTACCTCGAAAGCCTGAACGCCTACGCCCGCAGCATCGTGCAGCCGGCCGGCCGACCGGAGGTCGACGCCGACTACGGCATCCCGCCGACGGTGGCGATCGAGCAGCGGCTGTCGCGCGGCGGCCGCAAGAGCACGGTGGCGACCACCACCGAGGTCTATCACTTCCTGCGCCTGCTCTACGTCAAGCTCGGCACGCAGTACTGCCCCAAGTGCACGGCCGATGCGAGCGTGGCGGTGCGGCCGCAGACGCCCGAGTCCATCGCCGCGCAACTGATCCGCGATCACAAGGGCCAGCACATCGGACTGCTCGCGCCGCTGGTGATCAACCGCAAGGGCGTCTACACCGACCTTGCCAAGTGGGCCGCGCAGCGCGGCCATACGCACCTGCGCGTCGACGGCGAGTTCGTGCCCACCTCGCCGTGGCCGCGACTCGATCGCTTCAAGGAGCACACGCTGGAGCTTCCGGTCGGTGACCTGGTCGTCACGCCCGACAACGAGGCCGCGCTGCGCGAGTTGCTCGCTCGCACGCTGGAACTCGGCAAGGGCGTTGTGCATCTGCTGAGCCCGCTCGATGGCCTGCCGGCGGCGATGGCGGCGGGCGCGCCGACGCACCGCATTGGCCGCGTCAAGGTGTTCTCGACCAAGCGCGCCTGCCCGGCCTGCGGCACCAGCTACCCCGAGCTCGACCCGCGCATGTTCTCTTACAACAGCAAGCACGGCTGGTGCTCCGACTGCGTGGGTACCGGGCTCACGCTGACGCGCGAGCAGCGCAAGGCGCTCGACGACTCGGTGCGCGACGACGACACGGGCGGCCGCGAGAGGACCTTCGCCGAGCCCGAGGTGGAGGATGTGGTCGATGCGCCTTGCGGCACCTGCCACGGCGCGCGCCTGAACCCGGTCTCATTGGCGGTCAGATTCGGTCACGGCAAGGACGGCGAAGCCTCGATTGCCAGTGTGGCGGCGAAGGCGGTCAACGACGCGCGGCGGTGGATCGAATCGCAGAAGCTCGACGGCCGCGAGGCCACGATCGCGCGCGACGTGATTGCCGAGATCCGCTCGCGCCTGTCCTTCCTCGAACAGGTCGGCCTGGGCTACCTGACGCTCGACCGCGCGGCGCCCACGCTCAGCGGCGGCGAGGCGCAGCGCATCCGCCTGGCAGCCCAGCTCGGCAGCAACCTCCAGGGTGTCTGCTACGTGCTCGACGAACCCACGATTGGCCTGCACCCGCGCGACAACCAGGTGCTGCTCGACGCCCTGCACCTGCTCGGCAGCCAGGGCAACACGCTGGTGGTCGTGGAGCACGATGAGGACACGATTCGCCGAGCCGACCACATCATCGACATCGGCCCGGGCGCCGGCAAGCGAGGTGGCTGGCTGGTGGCCGAGGGCACCGCGGCCGACCTGTTGCGCGAGCCGGCGTCACTGACCGGCCAATTGCTTGCCCGGCCGATGCGGCATCCGCTGAAGGCGAGGAGGCCGGTGCCGGCCCTTCATCCCAACCCTCTGTCCGCCAGCGGAGCGAGAGGGCAATCACCCTCTCCCGCCGGGGCGGGAGAGGGCCGGGGTGAGGGAGGTGCTGCCTGGCTCACCATTCGTGGCGCCACGCTGCACAACCTGCAGTCGCTCGATGTCGGCGTGCCGATCAACCGCCTGGTCGCGGTCACCGGCGTGAGCGGCTCGGGCAAGAGCACGGTCGCGCGCGACGTGCTGCTGGCCAACGTCCAGGCGGTCGCGCCGATGAAGCTCACCAAGGCGGGTCGCGAAGCCCTGGCGGCCGGCAAGACGCCAGCCTGGATCGCCTGCGAGGCGCTCGAAGGTTTCGAGGTGATCGACCGCGTGCTGGAGGTCGACCAGACGCCGATCGGCAAGACGCCGCGCTCCTGCCCGGCTACCTACATCGGTTTCTGGGACACGATCCGCAAGCTGTTCACCGAGACGCTCGAGGCGAAGGCACGTGGCTACGCGGCCGGACGCTTCTCCTTCAACACCGGTGAGGGCCGCTGCCCCGGCTGCGAGGGTCAGGGCCTGCGAACGATCGAGATGGCCTTCCTGCCCGACGTGAAGGTGCCGTGCGACCTGTGCCATGGCGCACGCTTCAATCCGGAGACGCTGGCCGTCACCTGGCGCGGCAAGAGCATCGGCGACGTGCTGACGATGGAGGTCGACGAGGCGGTCGAGTTCTTCGCGTCGATGCCGAGCGTGGCCCATCCGTTGCAACTGCTCAAGGACGTCGGTCTGGGCTACCTCACGCTTGGCCAGCCGTCGCCGACACTCAGCGGCGGCGAGGCGCAGCGCATCAAGCTCGTCACCGAACTGAGCAAGGTCCGCGACGACGTGACCCGCCGCGGCCAGAAGCCGCCGCACACGCTCTATGTGCTCGACGAGCCGACGGTCGGCCTGCACATGGCCGACGTGGAGAAGCTGATCCGTGTGCTGCACCGTCTGGTGGACGGCGGTCACAGCGTGATCGTGATCGAGCATGACCTTGACGTGATCGCCGAGGCCGACTGGGTGCTGGACCTGGGGCCGGAGGGCGGCGGCGGGGGCGGACGGATCGTCGCGGCTGGCACACCGGAGCAGGTGGTCGCAGCGGGCACGCACACCGGCGTTGCTCTCAAGGCGGTGCTAGCCCGGAAGTGAACGCGGCGCGGGCCTCTCGGCCGGAACGCCACGCCGTGGCTCAGTGTTCGAAGACCATCTCCACGCGGCAACCCTCGGCGAGTTCCACCGCGCTGATGCGGTCCGCACTGCGGCGCAACAGGAAGCCGGCGAGGCGATGCACGCCGTCCGGTGAGTCGACGATTTCGTCGGTGCTGGGCCGCTGTTCCGGGAACTGCAGTTGGGTCCCCAGGTAGTCGACCCGGGCCACGAGGCTGAATTCATCGAACGACAGGTTCACCGTGATGTCCCCGCGCGGCTCGCCGTGCTCGATCACGGTCTCGATCAACTGGTCCAGCGCGTAGCCGGCCCGGTGCATGACGTCGCGTCGTGCGCCCCAGCGCTCTCCCTGCAGCTCGATGAAATGGTTCAGCGCCTGGGCGCGGTCGCCTTCTCTCTGGACCACCAGCGTGGCGTGCTGCCGCACACCGATCCGGAACACCGCATTCAGGCACAGGCCGAGCAGCATGCCGCAGACGAGCGGGCTGCCGACCACCGGTCCCAGCCAGTCCGGCGCGTGGCGGGCCAGGTCGGGAAACACCTCCACACCCAGACCGGCTCCGATCGCCAGGCCGATCACGAGCGTCCTGCGCGCATCGAGCATGCGTGAGGCAATCATCTGGATGCCGTTGCTCATGATGAAGCACGCGGAGAAGGCCAGCACGGCGCCGCTGACCGGCTTGGGCATCTGCGTGAACACGACGGAGGCGGCTGGAACGAAAGCCATCGCGAGCAGCAGCAGGCCCGTCGGCCAGGCCACCTGGCGGCTGGCCACGCCGGTGGCCAGCACCAGTCCCGCATTGCCTGAGCCCGGATTGGCGCCAACCACCGAGCCCAGGCCGCCACCCACGAAGGTCGTCAATCCATCGCTCAGGAGGCCCCGGCGAGCCGACTTCATCTCGAGCCGCACCCAGGTGGCGTCGTTGACTCTCTGCGCGAGAGCGATCGTTCCCATGGCCTTCACCGCCGAGGCCAGCGCGGCCAGCGCGAACGGAATCATCAAGCGCAGATCGAAGGACCAGCCCAGGTGGCTGAGGTCCGGTACTGCAAGCAGCGGCGCGCCCGCCACCTGCGCGAACGCATCGACAGCGACCAGGCCGCCCGCTGCCGAAGCAGCGTAGCCGAGCACCATGCCGATCAAGGGCCCCGCCAGGCTGCCCCAGGCCCCGCCCCAGACCTGCAGCGCCACCATCAGACCGAGCGTCAGGGCCGCGATCCAGCCCTGCATCAGGCTGGGCGCTGCCCCGGAACCGATGCCGAACATGTCGCGCACACCTAGAACGGCAATGGTGGTGCCGACGAGGAAGATCACGAGCCCCGCGATCTCCGGCGGGAAGAACGGTCGCAGGCGGTGAAGCACGCGCGAGAGGGCCATCTCCACCGCACCCGCGAACATCAGCATGCCCGCCAGCAGCGGCAGGCCACCCAGCTGCACCGCGGCCAGCGCGGGCCCGACGTAGACCGCCGAGGCCACGATCGGCATCAGATAGCCGCTGCCGAACGGCCCGCGGCGGCAGGCCTGCAGCAGGGTGCCCAGTCCGCACATGATCATCACCATGCTGATCGCGCTGTTGCGGGTGGCCTCGCTTACGCCTGCAGCCTGCAGCACGACCAGCGCCACGACGAAGTTGATCGCGATCAGCCCGACGTGCTGTGCGGCGGCGACGGCGATGGTGGGCCAGGGCGGGTGATCATCGACACCGAAGATCGTGTCGGCCGGGAGCGGCCCGGGTCCATGTGAACGCATCGACGGAGTATCAAGCGGGCCTGCACCGTCTGGCCTCGGTATGACACCCGAGCCCGGAGGCGGTCGCTTCGGTTAGGGCCGAGCGGTCAGCAAGTCCGATTCAGGTTCGTGCGACCGCGATCGTCAGGCGATTGCGGTCGCCCGAGCGCTCGTAGGCCACGGAGTTGGCGAACTTGCGCACCAGCATCAAGCCCAGCCCGCCGGGTACTGCATCGTCGAGCGAGGTCGGAAGCACAGGCTCGCTGGCCTGCAGTGGATCGAAGGCCATGCCGTCGTCCTCGAAGCGCAGCACGATCTGCTGCGGATCGACCTGCACGAGGAGGTCGATGCGGTGCTCGGCCTGGTCGCTGAAGGCGTGCCAGATGACATTCATCAGGCTTTCCTCGAGGATCAGCTCGATGTTGAACAGCGCCTGCTCGCTCGGTGCATAGGGATTCAGGAAGTCCAGCACCGCCTGGCGGGTTGCATCGAAGGCGTCGCGGTCGTTGGCGAGCGTCAGCAGCAACTGCGCATCTTGCGTGTGCCATGACACCGAGGCTGCGCCGCGCGTCGGCATCGTCATAGTGCGCCCGGCGCCAAGCCGTCCCGTTGACGTGTGTCAGTTCAGGCCGTCAGGCGCTTGATCGCTTCCTGCTCGGTCGCCACGACCGGGATGATCTGGTCGAGCGCGACGTGGTCGAGCACGCTCTGGACGAGGCTCGTCGCGCCGAACAGCACCATCTTCGCGCCCTTGAGATTCAACGCGCGGCCGCTCGAGATCAGCATGCGGATGCCCATCGATGCGAGGAAGCTCACCCCCGAGAGGTCCACCACCGCGGAGCGTCCGGCGGCAACCAGTGCCGCCGTGAAGCGGGTCTCGACGCGATCGACACCCGGCGAGTCGAGCCGGCCGTTCAGGCGGATGCAGGTCAGGTTGCCTTCGAGTTCGGTCACTTCAATGTCCATGGGGAGATCCTTCAGGGTCTTGTTTCAGGGAATGGAGCCGAGCGCTTCAGGTGGGTTGCAAGCCGCAGGCCATGTCCAGAATATGGCAATGACGCTACACGAACGTGACGACGAGCATCGAGAAATCGTCATCGAACGCGCCGGGCCGGGCCACGTCCTGCACCGCCCGGTACAGCCGCTCGGGCTCGCCGACATCGGGATCGACCGGCTGCTGCAGCAGCGGCAGGAAGTCCTGCAGTCCCCACTGCGTGCCCTCCTTGGTCACGACTTCGAACACGCCGTCGCTGAAGACGTACAGCATGCTGCCCGGCGCCACGGTGGCCTGATCTGCCACGAACACCGCCTCCGGCGTGGCGCCGATCACGAGGTTGCGCGTCTGCAGCGCGACCATCTCCTCGCGTGACGGCGTGGTGAGGTAGGAGGGATGGTGCCCCGCCGACGAGTAGCGCAGTTCCCGGGTGCCGACGTTGTAGGTGCCGTACCAGATGGAGAAATACATGCCGCCGTGGCTTTCCATCTGGAACATCGCATTCAGGCTGCGCAGCACGGCGGCCGGATCGTGAAAGTTCGTGTCCGGCAGGGCCCGCTGCCGCAGCACGTTCATCACCGACACGCTGTGCATGGCCGCTCCGGCGCCGTGCCCCGACACATCGACGACATAGGCGGCATAAGTCTGGTCGTCCAGACTCTGGTAGCCGAACGCATCGCCGCCCAGCCGCGCCGACGGCAGGAAGAACCAGTCGGTGCGCACCGGGCCGCCGCGGACCGGGTCCGGCAGCAGCGACTGGACATAGCGGCTCGCCTTCTCCAGGTCTCGGTCGAGCTCCTGCGACTGCTTCATCTCGCTCGGGAGCCGGTACTCATGCTTCAGCACCTGATCACCCACCTGCAGCAGGCCACCGTGCGGCAGGGTCGCCGAACCATGGACGCGCTTGCCTTCGACGAAGGTGCCATTGGTCGACTGCAGGTCGGTGACGGTCGCCTCAGTTTGGTGCGCCAACGCACTGATCTGGCAATGCCGCCCCGACACCTCGGCATCGGGCAGCACGAAATCGCACACGATCTTGCGGCCGAGGGTCGCCGGCTCGCTCCCGATGCGGATGTGACGCCCGGCCTGGCTGCCCTGGATGACGGTCAGGAAGTGCTCGCGCTGCTCCTGGATCGGCTTGGGCTGGGAGTTGGAGCGGGTGATCGTCAGGATCGTGTGATCCTGCGACTGTTGAGCGTCGGACGTCGGTCTTTCTTTCAAGGTTGACCTCGGGTGGAGCCGGCGGTGCAGCGGAAGCGCCGCAGCGGGAGTGAGACGGCACGATTAGAAACCAAACGAACCCAATGCAACAGCCGCGCCTGCGGTCCGGCAGTGAACCGGCAGATCGCCGTCGCGGCGCGGCCGATGCCACAATTGCCGTCGGCGTGGGGAGCAAGCGCTCGCTGTGAGAACAGTCTCCAGGCGCGTGGCACGGCGTCGCGGTCGCCGAAGGAACGGGAGAGTCATCGAGATGTCAGCCGGCCAAGGCACGGGTGCTGGAGGTCCGCCAGCCACACAAGAGGAAGACGAGCCGACGCGCGTGGCGACCAACGCGCCGCTACCGGTTCCGCCAGTGGCTCGCGAACCGGCGGACCATGCGCCGACCTTGCCCGGGGGAGCGCTCGGGGACGGCCTTTCCGTGAAGCAGGTCGGCCGGTATCGCATTCACGAGCGCATCGGTCGTGGCGGGATGGCGACGGTCTTCAAGGCCCACGACCCGGGCATCGGCCGTGACGTCGCGATCAAGTTCCTGCACGCCTCGCTGTGCCAGGAAGACGAGTACCGCGTGCGTTTCCTGAGCGAAGCGCGTGCGGCGGGCGGCCTCTCACACCCGAACATCGTGACGGTCCACGACGTGGGCGAGATCGACGGCCGACCCTACATGGCGATGGAACTCATCGCCGGTCAGACGCTGAGCGAGGTGCTCGCCGAGCAGCCGCGGCTTCCGATACGCGATGTGGTGGTGATGGGGATCCAGCTGGCGCGCGCACTCGACTATGCGCATGCGCGCGGGATCGTGCACCGCGACATCAAGCCCGGCAACATCATGCGGGTCGACGGCACCAAGACGGTCAAGGTCACCGACTTCGGTATCGCTCACATCGAATCCACCGGTGCGGAGCAGCGGACCCGGGCCGGCGACGTACTCGGCACGCCCCAGTACATGTCGCCGGAGCAGGCGCGGGGCGAACGCCTCGACGGCCGCTCCGACCTGTTCTCGACCGGCATCGTGCTGTACCAGATGCTGGCTGGCGAGCGGCCCTTCAAGGGCGAGGGCCTGGTCGCGCTGGCGGTGCAGATCGCCACCGTGGAGCCGCCCCCGCTCGAGCGTTTGCGGCCCGAGGTTCCGGCGGCGGTGCGTCGTATCGTCACGCGCTGCCTGGCCAAGCAGCCCGAGCGGCGTTTCACGAGCGGCAAGGAGTTGGCCGACGCCCTCTCCAAGGTGCTCACCGAGATCGACGCGGCCGAGCTCGAGAAGAGCCGCCAGCGCATCCTGCCGCTGCGGGTGAAATGGGCGTTGATGATGGGCCTGGTGGTCGCCGTCGTGATGGCGATCACCGGCGCAGTGATCAACAACCGCCAGCACGCCGCCATGATCAGCCAGGCCACCGACAACGGCGCCGCCCTGGCGCGCTTCATCGCCGCGCAGAACGCGGTGGCGGCTCTCTCGGAGGACTGGGTTGCCGTCGAAGTCTCGGTCCAGGAGATCATGAAGGCAGGGGACTTCGAGCGCATCACGGTGATCGACCGCGAGGGTATCGAGCGGGTGGACAGCGCAGGTGCCAGCGGCAAGCCCTACCAGGGACCCAAGAGCGAAGAGCTCGGTGAAAGAAAGGGCGGGGTCGCCGTCACGCGCTACACCGCCGAAGGTGGCACGGTGCTCGGCTTCGATGCCCCGATCACCTTCCAGGGCAAGCAGGTGGGTCGGGTGGTGCTGGGCCTGCCCGAGGCGCCGCTGCTGGCCGTGGCGCGACTCTCGATCATCCTGATGGTGGTCCTGGTGCTCGTCACCGTGCTGGCGGTGGCCGTGGCGATGTACTTCATCGCCAGCTGGTTTGCACAGCCGATCAAGCTGCTGGGTGAATCGATGCAGGAGATTGCGAAGGGCCGGTTCGACCATCGCATCAACGAGCAGCGCAACGATGAGTTCGGCCTGCTGTTCGCAGGCTTCGACCAGATGGCCCAGGCGCTGGCTGACCGACAGGCTGGCGCGGGGATCGCACCCGCCACGGCACCGCTGCCGGGCGCGGCGGCGTCCGTGGGGTCTGCCGGCGAGACGCCTGCGGGCGCGCAGACCCCGGCCCCGCCTCATGCATCGGTCTAGCCCCGTGCGGGGCCACCGTCCGGCGGCGAGTCCGGTGTTCGCCAGCAGGTTCACTGCGGCAGCGCTCGCACTGCTTCTCGCGAGCCTGCTGGCCGCCTGTGCCAGCCCGCCGCCGCCGCCGACAGTGCTGACCCCAGCCCAGCCTGCAACGTCCGGCGAGATCCTTGGACGCAACGACCGCTTCGTGATCTACCAGCCGCGGGCCAACGAGACACTGCGCTCGATCGCCGCGCAGTTCCTCGGCGCAGCCGACCGTGACTGGGTTATCGGCGACTTCAACGGCCTGAGCAGCCCGCTGCCAGGCAAGCCGCTGGTGGTGCCGCTTCAGCCCAACCCGCTGGGTGTGCAAGACGACCGCTACCAGACCGTGCCGATCCTGTGCTACCACCGTTTCGGCGGTGCTGCGAACAAGATGGCGGTGTCGCCCGCCAACTTCGCCGCGCAGCTCGAATGGCTGGCGCGCAACGACTACCGCGTGATCCGTCTGTCCCAGCTCACGGGTTTTCTGCAGGGCCGCGAGGCCTTGCCCAAGCGCTCGGTCGTCATCACGATCGACGACGGCTACGAGTCGGTGCACCGCGTGGCGCTGCCGCTGCTGCGCAAGTACGGCTTCCCGGCCACGCTGTTCGTCTACTCGGACTTCATCGGCGCAGGCGACGCGCTCAGCTGGAACCAGCTGGCCGAACTGAAGGCCTCCGGGCTGGTCGATATCCAGGCGCACTCCAAGAGCCACCGCAACATGATCGAACGCCTGGCTGGCGAAACGGATGAGCGCTACCGCCAGAGCCTCGACGCCGAGGCCCGCGTGCCGCGCGAGGTGCTGGAGCGGCGGTTGCCGGTGCAGGTGCGCCAGTTCGCCTATCCCTACGGCGATGCCAACGAAGCCGTGCTCGAGACCCTGACCCGCCTGCAATACCAGCTTGCGGTCACCGTCCATCCGGGCGGCAACCCTTTCTTCGCCGCGCCGCTGATGCTGCGCAGGACCATGATCTTCGGTGACCACGACATCGACGATTTCAAGGCCAAGCTGCAGATCAGCCGCGGGATCGCCGCTCCATGAGGCTGCACGTCTGGGGCGTGCTGGCCTTGTGCGGCGCGATGGTGCTGGGCTGCGCGAGTCCCACCACCGCACCCCCGGCCGTGACCGAAGTGCCAGCCGATCAGGCGCCGCGCACAGCCTTCGAAAAGCAGTACCGGGAGCGTGCCGTCAGTGCAGCGCGCCAGGGCAGGCTGGCGGAGGCTGCGCAGTCCTGGGAAATCCTGCTCGTGCTACGGCCCGAGTCACGCGAGTACCGGGAGCAGCTCGCCGAGCTGCGCCGGCAGATCGATGCCGCGGCGACCGACCGGGCCCAGCGCGCTGCCCGTGCCCAGCAGCGCGGCGAGATCGAGGCGGCAACCCAGTTGTACCTCTCCGCGCTGGCGCTCAAGCCGGACTATCCCCAGGCCGCTGATGCTTTGCGCACCCTCGAGCGCGAACGCCTGAAGCGGCAGCAGCTCGGCCGGCCTTCGCGGTTCACGCTCACGCGCCGCATGGCGGCCGAGGGTGAGATGGCAGCGGCGCCGAGCGGCGGCGATCGCAACGATCTGGAACATGCCGCCCTGCTGGCGGGGCAAGGGGAACTCGACGACGCGATCGCGCTGCTCGAGCGCCGTGTGGGTGCGCAGCCGCGTGACGATGCGGCGAGGCAATCCCTCGCTGATCTGTACCAGCAGAAGGCCGAGCTTGCGTTGGCAGCGCGCGACCCGGCCGCGGCAACGGTCCTGCTCGAGAAGAGCCTGCGGCTCGATCCAGGCGATCGTCAGGCCGCCGAACGATTGCAGCAGGTCAAGGGCCTGTCGCCAGCGGCGGCGGCCGCCGCGGCGCGGCCGGCCCCGGCCGATTCCAAGACCCGCTAGAAGCGCGCGCTGGACGCTGAAAACGCATCGCGCTGCTGCAGCGGCGCGATCATTTCAGCGACTTGATCTTTTCCTTCAAGCCGATCGCCTTCTGGCGTTCGAGCTTGGCGGTCTCGTTGCCGGGATCGAGTTCCAGCACACGGTCCCAGTTTTTGATCGCGCCGTCCAGATCCTGCTTGGCGAATGCACTGCGCGCATTGACCGTGGCCGGCAGGATGAGCTGCTTGCGCATCTGCTCGGCCTTCGCCGCGGCCTGCGGTTGATCGAGTGCGGCGGCACGCCGGTACTCGGCATACGCGCGTTCGAGGTCTCCGCTGCGCTCAGCGGCCTCGGCGCTGCGCATCGCCTTGTCACCGGGGCTGGGCTCGGCCGGTGGTGGCGGTGAGGGTGCCGCGATGGGTGCGGCGACGGGTGCCGTGGCGGGCGACGAAGCCGGCGCCGTCGGACCGCGCAGATCCAGCGTCCCGGGCGGCGGTGCCTTGCCCGGAATGCGAATCACCTGGCCGCCTGCCACCTGGCGCGGAATCTTGATGTCGTTGTAGCGGGCCAGGATGTAGAAGGAATAGATGTCGCCGAGGAATCGCCCGGAGATGCGCGACAGCGTATCGCTCGGTTTCACCGTGTAGGGAAAAGACTCGCGGCCCAGCGTCGCGATCGGGTCCGCATTGATCTGGCGCAACAGGTTCTGTGCGAGCTTGTTGTTGGGATCGCCTGCCAGCGCCCTCAGCAGCTCGGCCTTGGCCTGCTCCTCGTTGCCGGCTTCCAGCAGGTCGACGGCAGCGAGGGCCACCTTCTGGGCCTGTTGCTGAGTGGCGGGCGTGGGTGGAGGCGGCGGTGGCGCGACCACCTCGACCGGCGGTGGGGCCACCGGCTCTACCGGTGCAGGCGGTGCAGGCGGTGGGGTGGTGCATGCCGCGAGTGCAATGCTTGCAGCAGAGAGCCACAGAAAACGCGGGGAGGGCATCGGGTACAAGGTCCAGCAGGGGCGCGGTGCGCCCGGTCACGAATCGATACAGTCGCATTATCAACCGCGCCCGAGGCCGTCGGTACCCGGGCACACTCGAAGCCGAGGGCTCGGGTGTGCTCGCCGACGGCGAGCAAGAGTGGTCGAAGTTCAGGAGCAGCCCGCACGGCAGGCAATCTCGATGCGTTGGATGGTTTTCTTGTGCGGCCTGGTCGCCGCCGCCTGGCTGCCCCTTGAATCGCGGGCGCAAGTCGCGCCCGACATGGCGTCGTGCTTGCGTGACTTGCGACTCGAGATCCCCCGGCAGCCGGCCGTGCGCCTGGAGGCCTTCGATCGCTACACCCGAGACGTGGAGGACCTGCGGCCGCTCATCGAGCAGGCCACCGCCACGCAGCCCGAGTTCCGGTTGGCGATCTGGGACTACGTGGCACGCCTTGCCGATGCGCAGCGCGAGGTCGACGGCCGAGCCATCCTCGAGCGCGAGTCCACGGCGCTGTCGGCGATCTGGCAGAAGCATGGGGTCGATCCCGCCACGGTGGTGGCGGTGTTCGGTGTCGAGACCGACTACGGCCGGGTCGACGGTCGCTATCCGGTGGTGGCTGCCACCCTGAGCCGGGCTTGCCTGAATCTGGCCAGCCGGGAGCGCAAGGCGCACTTCTTCGCCGCGCTCTGGCTGCTTCAGGAGGGGCGGGTTCGCAGCGATGATTTCAAGGGCTCCTGGGCCGGCGCCTTTGGCCTGACGCAGTTCATGCCGGGGACCTTCCTGCAGTACATGGAAGACGGCGACGGCTCGGGTGACATCGACATCATCCGCAGCGTGCCCGACGCGCTGGCCACGACTGCTCGTTATCTGCGTGGCCTGGGCTGGATCGACGGTCTGCCCTGGGGCGTCGAAGTGCAGGTACCACCCGACGTGGCGGCGCAGTGGAACGCGCTCGAACGCGACCACGGCTGCCTCAAGGCGGCCGCGCCGTCGGGCCTGTGCCGCCGCTGGGATCAATGGGCGGCGGCAGGGCTGCGCCGCGTCGATGGCGAGGCGCTGCTGACGACGACCGCCGCCAGCGGCCACCTGCTCCCGCCCGAAACGTCGGCCGCCTTGCTGATGCCTGCGGGTGCTGCAGGCCCGGCCTGGCTGGTGACGCCCAACTTCCAGGCGATCTGGCAGTACAACCGGGCGGACGCTTATGCGCTGGCGATCGGGCTGCTGGCTGATGTCCTGCGAGGCGCTGCTCCCATGCAGGCGGCGTGGCCGACCGACGA
>JFJP01028072.1_pt1 | contig 13140 bp, 17 predicted proteins | sample 431651 | NCBI WGS metagenome assembly JFJP01 (sample SAMN02602958, study PRJNA72255) | Microbial mat metagenome, whole genome shotgun sequencing project. | biome: fresh water; feature: sink hole; material: water; isolation source: purple microbial (photo- and chemosynthetic) mats found in...
TTTCTTCAACTTCTTTCGGTTTATATTGGGTAAAAAAGAAATTTAATTCAGCTCCATCTGCCATCGTTTTGTCAGAAACGAGCCTTTTTGTAAAACGTTCAAAAAAAGTAGGCATTTTTGTTTTGTTTTGCTTAATAAAAAAAAAAATTAATATTTTTTTAGGTGGTTTTTTTCGCAATTCAAAAATTTTTGCTTTAAGCGTTATTCTTTTTTTAAATTTAAAAAATATTAATCCTCATAAGAATCCTCATAATCATGTTGAGCCTTAGACCATCTTCTTAATAGAAAACTTATTAAAGCCAACAAAAGCACTGAAAACACTACGGTGTTCACAATCAAGAAAATTTCGATAAAAAAAGCATATATTGGAGCTTTTTGTTCACAATCATTGTCACTGCTATAAAACAGCACTAGAGCATAAATATATAAACCAAAGACATAGATTCCAAAACAAATATCCAAGAAATTAAAGAATATCTTGATAGCTGGGTTTTTATATCGAGGGAGGATTGTTATCAAAATGTATGTTGCCCAGATCACAAGTCCATAGAAAAACAAATTGATCAAAAGATTATAATCCACATTACATTGAAAATTGTTATATTTGATTTGTATGAGCCCTGTTGAAACCAAGAAGATTAATGTGTAAAAAAAATGGGCTCCTTCTGAAGCCCTTAATTTTCTCTTTGCCTCGATTTCTTGCATTTTAATTTTTTGTTTAAAATTTAAAATAATGAAATAATTTAGATTTATATAAGCGTATTTTTTTCTTTGAAAATAGATTAAAAAAAAGAGTGAATTTCTTTGAGGTATTTAAAATTAAAAAATGAAGAGAATTCAGATGATAATGTTTTTAATGATTAAAATAATGAAACATCTTCTGAAAGGAAGGAGGAGAGAAAACTTTGGGGCTATAAATATTTCAATAAAAAATAAAAATTAATTTTAAATTTTAATTATTTAATTTTTCGAAAAATGCTACTTTTTTCTCTCAAATTTTCTTATAAAATCAAATTTAAATCTGAGAAATTATACAAAAATAATAATTTTCAAATAAAAAAATATTGATTTCTTCAAATAAAAAATATTTTTATCTTTCAATTTAAAAATTAAACTGAGGGTTCTTTTGAAAAAATAATTATATTTTCTGGAAATATAAATCAACAAAACAATAAAAACCATATAATCATTATTTATTTCTTCCCCTATCATCTTTGGAAGACAACCCCAAATTTTCACCCAATCGCTCAATAGTATATAAAATGTAGTTCAAATAGGATTTGGTTTCAACATAGTTTAAACAATGAAAAAATGAACGCCAATTTTTTAACCCCTCCTATTTTATTCAAGATAAAAGAACAATTTTTTATGAGAATTTGAATGGTAAATTGAACCTTCTGAATTCAAAGCTTTAATTATATGCCAGTTCCTGTATGAGCTTGATTGAAAGTAAAATTTGACGAAAAAATTATGAAACTGAAAAAATCAATCCCTGATTTTCATTTAAAATTTGAACTCATTATTTCCAACAAAAATGGAATTGTATATCGAACAATTTTGAGCATTTTGAATGAGAAACAAAACAAAAAACTAGTTCATTTGAAAATCTGAATTATGAATTAATAAATATCGCGAACTTTCACGCAAAAAGGCTTATAGATTTCAAAAAATTTCGTCTAAATTATTTCGTATGTTACGGTAAAAAATTTTTTTTTTTTTTTTTAAAATGAATTAAAAATATTTTAATGAAAAAAAATATTTTTTAATTTCTAATATTTCATGCTATTTTATCCTCTTCATATAATTCAAAAGTTTTTCAAAAACTCAGTATATTCCTTCTAAAATAATTGAAACGAAAAAAGATAAACTTTTAAATTATGAGAAACAAACTTCAATTTTAGCTATGAATTCTTTTTTTAGATTTTTTTTCAACAATACATTTGAAACGCTGGTATTAAATAAAGCCATATGAAATTTCAGATTATAATGCTTGACAATAAAAATAAAAAAAGTTTAAATATTTGAATATCAAATTGATTTATTTTTCATTTATTTTCTTAGATATTTTACCTTTTGATTGATGATGAAATCAACTAACTCTTCCATTTTCTTATTCCAAACAACAATATATTGTTCTACATAATCTTTGAGTGGTATTGAGTTTGTTTCTAATATAATCTCTAATTCTTTGATTATTTTGTTAAATTCATTTAACATCATTGTTCTTCCATGTGTATTACACTGATTTTATCAAAAAGTTATTAAATATAATAAAAACTTGAATAAACCTTTTTTATTTTTGAATAAGCTTCAACTAATTGCCGCATGCAATAAATAGAAAATAAAGAGAGAATTTCTTTTTGACAGAAAAAGGGAATGCAGCCTCCTCCCAATGACATTAATTTTTCTTTCAAATCCTTGATAAAATATATCAATCGATCTAAAAATTCATTAATAAAAAGAATATTCGTCAATTCTATTATTTTACCAAAGTATATATTCGAAAAATCGCTTTGGCTATCTTTAACCTCCCATTTTATTGCAGGAATACTGTTAAATAAATTTTCAGTCTAAATAAATTCATTAAGCTTGTTTCATATTTTATTCGAAATTACCTTGAATAAATTAGGAATAAAAGTATTGTAGATAAAATATTTCAATTGTGGAAACATCTCACTATAAACATTGTAGCAGTCTGAAATATAGGCCGATTGCTTAGTATCTTGATTTATTTTCTAAACATATAAATTTCATTCAAAATCTTAAAGGATTTAAATTAAAATATTACGAGTATCAGATTTTTCATCACTTGAAAATTATCAAAAATGAATTGCAAAGACTCAATCGCTATCACTCTTTCAGTGAATTCATTATATAGATTTGCATTTGAATTATAAAACACAAGATTAAAATCTGATTTTTTCGATTTCAATTTATTGTTTAAATTTTCAATTAAATCAAACACTTTGACAAGATAAGTCTTTAAAACTTTGTAGTGTGATTGAAAAATGAAAATATCATGTTGGCTCTCTAAATAAGAAATATTTGTTTCATCTTCTTTCAAATTTGTTTTTAATCCATTAAGATTAATTTCTGCAAACAGCATTTTTTGGTGTTGATCATTGCAAAAAATATTAATTATTGAATAGATCTTGCCAAAAAAAGAAAAATAATTTTCTCATAATGATAATGGAAGAAAAATTACATAATAATCAATGGTTTGAGTCAATCCCATAAACACTTCGAGTGATATAGGTCTGAGAATATCCATGAGTTGTAAATATGTTTCAAATGTTTTGACAATATTATTAGAAGATGAACAAACAACAACATCAGCAGAAAAATGCACTTTTTCTCCAAGCGGATTTTCATCATTCTCCTCTGTCAATTTCTTATAAAAACAAATTGAACTCTTTCTTTAAAATTATTTTATTAATTTTTTAAACATTGATAAATTGTTGATGCATCCGATTGATTTTTTTAATTCCAGTTTCATTTTTTATTTCAAAGGGGTTGCCGATCACTAAAATAACTATTAATTTACTGAAAAATTAAGAACCATTACCGAAAGATGATAAAGCATTATTCTGATTCGAATAATCTTTTATTGACAAGTTTTCTATTTTTCGAATTGGATTTTGATCTTGGCAAAGACAATTCACTTTTTTTGCAGTGTCAGTTGGAAAATTCTTTATAATATTGAGTAAACTCGTATGTCTGTAATTCTTTGCTAAAGGTAAACGTTTCCACTCTTCATTGAGAATAATTGTTCTTTTTTTAAAAAAAAAATCAGCAAATAAGTCAAAAAATAAATAAAAACCTCAAATTAATAAGATATGACTCCTGAAAATTTTCCAAATACTGCTTGCACCGTGCTAAAATTATATCTTTTAACCTTAAAATTTTTATTTTAATTTTCTAAAAATATTTTTTTTGTTAAAGTACTCTTTGGAAGCTAAAAGACTGAAATCTTCTCCAATCTCAATGAATTTGTTTGAGTAGATCAAAAAATTCATAAATTCATTAGTTGGAAGAGAAATAATAAAATTGCTGCTAACGTCCAATATTTTTCCAACTTTAACCTGGATGTTTTTCCAAATGGTCTTGCGATTAGCCAAATAGGCCATTTTTAATTCACAAAAATATTCAATAAACTCTTTTGGTTCGCTATCCTTCAAACTCTTTTCATTATCTTTTTTGAAAAAAATAAATGAAGTGAGAGCTCATAATATTTTGTACTTTCATGAAATCTGCAACAAAGATGACTATTATACATGAAATTTGACAATTTGTGAAATAAAAGCTTGATTAATGAGATAAAATGATCTTTGTTGAACTTGTGAATATTTTGAGCAACTTTAAACTTTTTGTCTGAATCAAAATACTAAAAAAATAATTTTTTTTATTTTTTTTTCTTTATGAAAAGAAAAAATGTTGAACCAAATCTAATTTATAATCTTTTGAAATAATTTCAAAGGTATTGCTTATGATTGCTTTGATATTATCGTGAATAAACTTTTGATATTCTTTGATCAAAGGATTATAAAAATCATATTTTTTCTCAAGATGATAATATGATTTAAGAATCCCATAATATTTCTTCTCATCAAAATTTCTGTATATGTTTTCAATTGCTTTTTTAACATTGAATTTGATTTCCTCCATTTTTTCCTAATCAAATATCATAGATATTAAGAAAAAATAAACAATGTTTTAACTGATAAAAAGTTGCCCATATTTGCTAAGCATTTGAATTTTGTAATAATTGCTTTATCTTCTTCATATCCTTTTTTTGCTTTGTTGATAACTGGGATGATTTCATATGCATTCACTAGATTTTTTTCATCCTCCATTTCATTTAATTTTTTATAGATTTTTCCGAATTTTTTTTGAAATTTGTTAAGAAAATCCAGCAGTTTCTTAAATTATTTCAGAAAAGAAAATATAATGGCAAACTTTATCAAATATTACTTCTAATTTCTGTTTTTTCCTATATATATTCATAATTTTGATCGATTGCTGCACTGTGCTCTGTTTCAATTTAAACAAATGGCCTCTAACCATTTTTATATTTTCAAGTGTGAGATCAACCTTCAATGAGATCAAATCAATAATATTTAATCCTTCAGCTAAATAATCACAGAAACATTAATAAAAAACAATAATTAAGCAAATTTATTTCTGAACCAAATTTTTCATAATGCCCTCTTGATGCAACTTCATCAATTTTCGCATTTTTTGGTAATCTCAACAATTCTTTATAAATTAGATTATCTTCAGTGTTCTCATTAAAATAATGGGCATCAATCTCTTTCAAAACATCATTCATATTTAAATTATCCTCATGACTCATTATAGCATTTTGATTATATTGCAAAATCTGCAAAGATTTCTCAGCAATTAAGTCTCCAGAATTTTTCCTAGTGTTTTCTTTCAAAATGTCATCTCCCATTTTCTTCTGTGGCTGTTCGGCAAAAATTTTCTTTCTTAGATTACTGCTTCTTGAAGGAGATTCTAAGGCTCCTTTTGTATTATTTATAATGTTTTTGGATAGCTGATTCGTGACGATTTCTTTGCTAAACCCTTCTTTCATATTTATTTCTTTGAAATTTTCCTCTTTAGATTGTGGTTTTTCCGCTTTCAAATGCCCGAAATTTACGCTGGCATTCATATAATTCGCAAAAGCTTCAGTTTTTTCTTCTTCTTGCGTGCCCTTATCATCAAATATTTTGAATTTCTTTTCATTTGTTTGAGAATTGATATTTTCAGGAGCTTTGCTTAATGTAGAAGTAAGGTTGCTGATTCTTAAATCTGAAAATAATTGTTTTGAAAGTCCATTATTTAAGACTTGGCGAGGTTCTTCAGATTTTCTTTCAAATGTTTGAGGTTTGCTTGTGATATTTTGTGGTTTCTTTTCATTTTCTGCAGATTTTTTACTAGTGTCATTTGTAAATTTTTTGATAAAATCGAACATTTTTTTGCTTTTTGAGAAATTTTTAAATTTTATTCATTTTTCTTTGAATAAATAAAGATCTTTAATTTTTTTTTCTTTATTTAAAAAAACAAACCTATTATTGAAATTCAAATGAAAAGAAAGCATGCTAGTAAATTCGAAAAGCAAGACTCGGGCCCTACAAAAAAACTTAAAATTTCAAATGTTTTTTTTCTTATTAAATGAAATTCTTTCATTTTTTGGTTTTTTAGGGTCCAGATATTCCAAGTTCGAATTTAATCTCGGATAAAGGGAAGAAAAATCATAAAATGCTATACAAATTTCCTTCAAAAATGTCATCTATCCCTGATATCCCTCTTAAAATGAAGCAAGATCCCACACAGATGCTTTATAAAATGGCTATCGTTAAGACTTTTTTACAAATTTAAGCAATAATTTATTAAAAAGCCCGAAAAATACAAAGAAGTTTTGGGTCCAGATATAAATGATTTGAAGAAATTTGCAAAAGAAAAAGAAAAAAAAGAACAATATATAAAGAGACTTGTCGCAAAAGGCATAATTCAGCCTCCACAGAAATTAAAGCCTGAAGAAGAAATTAAGAAAGAAGAACCCATTAAAAACGTGTTTTTGGATGAAACAGGACGAATGAAAGATGAAAAAGGGAACATTATAAATTTGAAAGTTGTTTTTTATTTGATTTTAATCATAATTTTTTGTTGTCTTTCCAAAAAAAGTCAAAAGCAGTTTCTGTTTTAAAAGTGAATATAAATAGACAAAAGGAACAAAAGGTCAAAGAGATGCTGAAACATCAGAAAGGAGCATCGATAAACTCTATGAAAGAGCAGAAATTCTTTGATCAAAACCTTTTGATTTCTTCTTTGGTTTAATTTTTTGAAAATTTTATTAATCTTTTTTCTTGTCTTTAGCAAAAGCGAGAGAAAAAGAAAACTCATGCCTTTCATTTTATCGAAAAAGGAAGTATAATAAAAAAAGCTGAAACTCTCAGAAAACGCATCACAATTATTAATAAAGACACTTCTAACCCAACAGAATCCCAGAAAAAAAGCGTAAAATCTTTGATTTTCTTCTAAAAAAATAATTTTTCTCCACAAAAAATAAAGGAAGAAATCGAAAAAAGCAGCATTTCTTCAAGTATGCCTCTCGGTTTAAAGCGAGTCTCCATCAAAATTAAGCATCATGATCCTATTCCTGATATTGAATGGTGGGATGCTCCTTTATTGGCTCTTAACAAAAGAAGTTATTTGCCAAGCGAAGATTCTTTCAATGATAATAAAAACGAAGCAATTGCCAGCAAATTAGAATATGGGAACCTTGAAAATCATGAGAAAAATCTTCAAATGCTTCAAGGCAATAATTTCAGTGAAGATTTGATTCGAATCGATAAAATAACCAATATGATAGAACACCCGATTCCTTTCAAAGTGAATCAATCTCAAAATGTGATTATCCCCATGTATTTAACCAAACAAGAACGAAAAAAAATAAAACGCAGAAAACGTATGGAAAAGGAAAAAGAAAAACAAGATAAAATTAGATTGGGATTAATGAAACCCCCACCTCCAAAGGTTAAATTGAGCAATATGATGAGAGTTCTGGGAAATGAAGCTATTGCAGATCCTAGCAAAGTGGAAAAAGATGTGAAGAAATCAATGGCAGAACGATTAAAAAACCATTTGGCCAGAAATGAAGGCAAAAAACTATCACGAGAAATGAAAACTGAGAAAATCATGAGAAAATTGAAAAGAGATTCAGCGATTGAATGCAGAGTGGCAGTTTTTCGAATTGAAGATCTAAGCAATAGATCTCATAGGTTTAAGGTTGATAAAAATGCACAACAGTTGGCTTTGCATGGAATTTGTCTTGTTGCGGATAAAAAATCTGGGTTGAATTTGCCTTGTATTGTGGTGGTAGAAGGAGGACCCAAAGCGATAAAGTTTTATAAGAAGCTGTTGTTGAAAAGGATCAAATGGGAAAGAGATATGAAGCACCATGTATTTTATTAACAAAACAAAAAAGATTTAAAATTATTTGTTGTTTTTTTTTTACTAGAAAGGTGAAATTATTATTCAGGAAGAAAATGTGCAAAACAGATGCGATTTAGTTTGGGAAGTAAAAAAATGGTGATTGTTCATGTTTTTTTCTGAATGAAATTTAATGATTTTAATAGGGGGTGGTGAAAGATCACAATTTCAAAAAATGGATTGTTTTAGACATAAGGTCAGAAGTTGAAGGAAAAAAGAGTTTGAGTGATCGTGGAGTGGTAAATTTCTTCAAAAAATTAAAAAAACTCATTTTTTTATTTTAGGAATATTATTGGGACATGGTTTTAAATTATCAGCCTCAAAGTTAAAAAATTAATCAAAGTTTTGACTTAGGAGAAAAAAAATTGATTCAAACTTTAAATTAAAAGAAAAATTAAAAAGCTTTCAAAATTATAATAAAAATCTTTTTTTAATTATTTGGATTTTTCGAAGAAAATGCAGGATGAACAACCCGAAGAATTTTCTAAAAAAGCTAAAAGTCATAAAGGAAGAAAGATTTTAACAGCCAGAGAAGCTAAACTAGAAGAAGGTCCCAGAAAAACACTGTTCTTAAAATCTACAAAAACTTCAGATAGCATCTCAAAATTAAGCCATGATTTGGTTAAAAAAGCTTTTTTTTCTGATCTAAAAATGAATTATATAATAGTATTCATTAAAAAAACACAATTCATTAGCCGTGAATAAAAGATATGACATTAGACCGTTTGAGAAAAGCTCAGAAATAGAGTTTTTATGCAAGAAATACGATTGTCCTTTGTTTTCTTTTGTGTACAATTTTATTAGGTTTCTAAAATGATAAGCAATTAAAGGTCTAATTCCAAAAAGAGACCAAATAATTTAGCAATAGGAAGGATTTATGAGAATCAAATTTTGGATATGGTTGAATTTGGCATTGAAGATTTTACATCACAAGCCGAATTTCTGGTGAATTTTATATTTTAAAACCTAAAGTGATCTTTGAAAAATAATAGAACAAAATCAATATTCCAATGAATGCGAGACCTTGTGTGATATTTCAAGGGGATCTATTTGAATTTGATGCGAATTATATAAAAATGAAGAATCTGCTTTTAGGTAGATATTAAGATATTTTAAACATTTTAATTTTATTATTTTGAAGACTTTTTCGTTGAAAACATTGAAGTTTCAAGATTCAATATCTTGAACTTTTCACATCTGGTTTCATTCACTCTTGAAAAGGAAAATGTTATCTGTTTGAAAGTATATGGTATTCAAATAAATTCTGTTGGTGACGAAAACAAAGAGAAAGTTTTTTTTTTTTTTTTAATAAAATTGACAGTTTTTTTCAGTTTAAATTAGAAGAAATAGGACCTTCTTGCAAGTTATTGGTCAGAAGACATCAATTTGCGAATGATGATCTTTATAAATTAGCATGCAAACAGCCTAAATTAGACAAAAAATTGGTAAATAAATTAATATAGACATTGGTTAAAGTTTAGATAAAGAATAAAAATATAAAAACTGATAAAATGGGAGATAAAAAAGGGAGATTGTTTGTGGAGAGGCAAAACATTGATGCAATAGCTATGAAAAAAAGAAAAGTTTTTTATTTGTCTTTTTTTTTTTCAAATGATTTTTAAAGAAACTAAAAACTGAAAAAATCGGGAAAAAAAAAACAAATATGGATCAAATGGAAACGGAATTAAATGAAGAAGTGGAATAAAGAATAATTTTTTTCTAAATGCTTTTTTTAGAAAATATATTCTAAAATACATGAAAATTTTTCAATATTTAACATTACAAAAAATATTAAATATGAATTTTTTTATTTTTTATCAAAAATTGAGATATAAAATATTATTGTTTTCTCATTTTAATAAAATATTTGGCTTATTTAATATTCAAAACCAAATCCTAGGAAAAGAAAAATCATTTTCAAATAGAAGAGAAAAACAAAAATTTTAATATAATTCTATTAAATCATGAAAAACACCCTTTTCTCTAGCTTCCCAATAACCTCCTAAATAATAATATTCTTTCTGTCCTGTATAATTATCTATTCTTTCTTCGAACCATTTCGGCACATGAACTCTTCCAACTTTATCATCTTCTTTTCTTTTTGCTCTTTGTTTATCCTCCAATCTTAATTTTTCTGTAGACGCCAGTTCAATCCATCCCATTTCTAACGATTTTTGATCAGGCCTTAATCTAGAGTCTGTTATTGGAATATGTTTGAGTGTATTCGGTGTCAAATGATTTAATTCAATTGCAAATTTGGTGAAATTATATTGAGCATTTGCGTTATTTGATAAAGAATTCTTTCTCCAAATAACTTTTTCTTCTTTTGTGATCGAATTTATCAATACAAACTGTGAATCCCATTTTCCTTTCAATGTAAATCTCTCTTGTCCTCCACCATCTTTTATAATTCCTGTCGTCTCATATGCTCCTCGATCGCCCCATCCTCTTTGTTTCAAAACCAACTTGCCTGAATCTTTTGTTGTTATATTATCATAAGCCATTTCTCCATAATTGTCCACATATAATTTCCCCAAAATTATCCCATGCACTGCTGTTTTGGCCTTATACCAGATATAATGATCTTTATAGGTTTTCAGTTTCAAATGCGATGGGCCCAAAGGCTTGACTTCTAAAGATGCCCCCCTAAAGGATGTTGTCACATTGGTATTAGCCCAGAATTCAAATTGATTATTTTCACAATAACCAGCGCTAATCGGTGGATGATGACTGACTTGCTCTGATAAAAACCTGAAATTTTTATTATGATCTATTAGCTCATATGTCTCTCCTAATAAAGGATTGAAAGGTTTATTGTTACGACAGATAGTTGAGCTGTATGGAGCCAGTCCAAAGATCATTATATAAGCCATTCTTTCACATGAATCTGTACATTTTAATGCCTCATCTAATAATTCACTATATTCGAATTGCTCAGCCAAACGTTGAAGCATTGACAAAGGCTCATTTAAATAAACTATGAATAGTTTTTTTATAAGAAAAACTTTAGAATAAAGAACCAGGAACCGCAAATCTAGATAAATCCTTTCCTATCATATCCTTGAGGAGACTCCATATATTCAATTTTTGATTTGGATCCTTTAAATAAGGCAATTGAAGACGTTTTTCTTGATTCAAAAGTGTTGGTATTTGCTTCCAAACAAAATTTTCCAACATTAAATTCTGTTTTAGATATTATAAATTTTCTTTATTTTGTAAAATGTACATATTTTTCTGGATAGTAAGACTTAAATTCTTGAATGCAATCTACCAATTTAACATTTTCATTGCTTTGAATATCCGCTTCATTTAGAACATTATTTAAATTATTATTGAGAAAAAAGTTTTTCTTTCGCAAATTGTTTGTGAAATAAACATTCTCATCTCCTCCTAAAAAACTTTCGAATACCGTCTCATCTCCATTATCATCATTCTCTTGATTAAATTTGAGAAACTTTGAGTTTTTTCTTATCAGTTGTTGGTTCGACACAATTTTAGGTGAAAATTTCGGGCTTTTATCTGATAAAAGAATCAAAGGGGGTAAATTTCTCCCCAAAATTGAAGCTCTTGCATCCAAATGTTTTGCCAAAAGAAACATTTTTCTTTTTTCATCTTCAATATATTTGACACAATTAGTCACGAATTTCTAAACATTTTATCTAAAGGTTTAATTAAAAATAGACATAAAATAACCTTTAATTGATGTCCATAATTCTGTATTTTTTCTAGTATTTCAAATAAAGGCTTGTCTTTCTGAACATAAGGGGCAATTAAACTAAGAGCTTCATCCAAATATGCTTTAGTACACCATATATCTGCTAATTCTTCATCGATCTTCTTCATTTCAACCGGCTTAATATAGGTTTTTGCCTCATCATTTATTTCTTTATCTTCTTCTGTCACAATATCTAAATCAGGTGTGTCTTTTATTTCTTTAAATGCCTCTTCTTGAGCATTTCTTAAAGCATTTACCCACTTAATTTTATCACCAATTGTTGAAGCTCTTATATTGATTTCTTTGGTACCGGAATTTATTATGATTCGTAAAGGATCATCAGGAATCAGAGTTATTGAAGAAATTTTCAAATGGATCGAGCCTTGGGCTTTGTCTCCTTTTTCTTTACAATAGATAAGAATATTATCATGCAATATGAAGTAGGTTCGCTTCCATCTTCCTAAAATACCTGTCCAAAGTTTTAAATGGCCTTCCATTAAAAATTTATTTTTAAGAGAGAAAAAATGATTTATTTATTTCTGAGGTAAATTTTTTTTATAGTTAAAAATCCAATAATTTTTATTATGTTTGTTCTGAAATCTTCTAAATTAGATATTATTTTGAAGAATAATGATGAGAGAAAAAAACGAAAAATTTTGCGAATTTTTGTGAATTTTTTTTTTTAAATTGAAATCTTGAAATTTTTTTTAGTCATTCAAAAAAATTCATTTGTTTCTCTAATAAATTCATGTAAATTCCTTTTTTTTCAAGTTTTTTGGTTATTTACTTGTTCAATTTTTTCAAAACATCTTTAGTCAAGAAAGTCATTTATCCCCAAAACGTGAAAATAATGATTCTTATGCTTTTGTGAACGAAACCAACTTCAGCACATTATTCGAAAAGACAAACATTTATAAAATAGATTCAAAAAATCTTTCTCTCGAAACACCAATTTGGATGATTAATAACTTTTTGAGTTTCGGTTCAAATAATCTATTGGTGTTTTTTTGATAAATGTTAATCAAACAAAGATTTATTAAGAGAATGTAGGAAATTTTTCGTTTTTTTATGATAGAAATCTAGTGAAATATCAGGGACAATAACATATGTGATTTTTTCAGTTTAATAATCTTATCGTCAAATTTTACTTTCAATCATTTTTTATCACAGATTCCTCGATTAAATATCTGTTTACATAATTTTAATTTATTTTAAGTTGAAATGTGACAATTGTTAGAAAATATAATTATTTTTTCAAAAGAACCCTCAGTTTAATTTTTAAATTGAAAGATAAAAATATTTTTTCAGATTTTTTATGAATTTATTTTGTCCATTTTTTTTCTTTCTCTCAATAATCTTTAATTATTTATTTTTCCTTATTATAATTTCTCAGATTTAAATTTGATTTTATAAGAAAATTTGAGAAAAAA
>JFJP01003016.1_pt1 | contig 13139 bp, 16 predicted proteins | sample 431651 | NCBI WGS metagenome assembly JFJP01 (sample SAMN02602958, study PRJNA72255) | Microbial mat metagenome, whole genome shotgun sequencing project. | biome: fresh water; feature: sink hole; material: water; isolation source: purple microbial (photo- and chemosynthetic) mats found in...
CCTCGGCTCAAGCTTGATGAGATGAGGTTGCGTGCGCGGGCCGTTATCCAACAAGCTTATCGGCTTTCTGGCTGTGCACACCCGACCACGATTGCCAGCGTGCGTGAGTTGGTGCGGGAGATGAACTCGTACTACTCAAACCGTATCGAGGGGCAGAGTACGCATCCGAAGAATATCGAGCGTGCCTTGCATCAGGATTTTTCTAATAAGCCAGAGGTGGCGCAGTTGCAGCGCATTGCCATCGCGCATATCGAGGCGGAGCGGGAGCTCGAAAGCCTGGTCCAGGACAGTGTGGGCGTGAGTGTGCTGACTTCTTCTTTCATCAGCCGCGCGCACGCCGCGCTCTATGGCCGGTTGGTGGTAACCGACCGCACTACGGACGATGGCCGCGTCGTTCAGCCTGGTTTATTTCGAACCGAGCAGGTTTCGGTCGGGCGGCATGAGCCACCGCCGGGCTCAGCCTTGCCTGGGTTCTTGTCTCGTTTCGATGAGGTTTATCCACGTCCATGCGCTTTGGAGGAGCAGCTAATTACCATCGCCGCCGCGCATCAGCGCATGGCTTGGATACATCCATTCTCCGATGGCAATGGTCGCGCCTGTCGTCTGCAGACGCATTGCGCTTTGTACCCGCTCAGTTCCGGGCTCTGGTCGGTCAATCGCGGTTTCGCCCGCAGGCGCGATGATTACTACCGCTTGCTGGCTGCCGCTGATAGTGCCCGGCAAGGCGATCTGGATGGGCGCGGCAACCTGAGCGAACGCGCGCTGAAAGCCTGGTGCGAGTGGTTTATCGAGGTGTGCGAAGACCAGGTGGGCTTCATGACGAGAATGCTTGACTTTGACGGTATGAAGACGCGTATCAAGGCGCTCATCAGCTTCCGATCGTCGCAAGACAAGGCTATTCGCCATGAAGCGGTGTCTCCGCTTTATCACCTGTTCCTGGCCGGGCCCACGCCACGGGGAGAGTTCATTCAGATGACGGGGTTGGGAGAACGTACCGGGCGGGCTTTGCTGTCCCGGCTTGTCGAGACAGGGCTGGTCTTGAGCAGCGGGCACAAGGCACCGGTTGCATTTGCGTTTCCGTTGGACGCACTTCAATTTTTACTTCCGGACCTGTACCCGGAAGCGGCAATGAGCATGGATTGATCTTGCGTAAGTGCTTCGAAGTGTCTGAAGCGGGATGGGAACTGAAGCCCGCGGCCGATACAGGCCGCTTGTTCAGATGAACCTGAATTCGCCAGTTGGGGCGGCGCCATCTACAACTCGACAGTGGCGTAGGTTGGGCAAAGCGAAGCGTGCCCAACATTGAGGCGTTTCGATGGGCACGCTTCGCTTTGCCCAACCTACAGCGCTAATCGAAAATCCGTCATTCCCGCGCAGGTGAGAATCCAGATTCGCGTCGTCAGGTTTGCACCAGTTTCAGAATGGCGGCGACATCGTAGGGATGTGGCAAACCTGTTCAGCTTGAAATGCTTGGCATGCATAATCCAAAACATGAACACAAAACCTGAAATCAAGCTGATCTATCTCGACATCTGCTGCTTCAACCGTCCGTTTGACGACCAGAGTCAATTGCTCGTCCGACTACAGACGGAAGCCAAGCTCGATATCCAGCAATCCATACGTGAAGGGAAGCTCGCACTAGCTTGGTCGGCTGTTCTGGACTTGGAAAACAGTGCAAACACTAATACGGAACGGAGCAAAACCATCGACGGATGGAAAAGCTTTGCCGTGATTGATATTGATGCAACACCACAAATAGAAGCAATGGCAGAAGAAATCGCGGAGAGTGGTGTCAAACCCATGGATGCCCTCCACGTCGCCAACGCAATCACCGCTGGTGCGGCATATCTGCTCACAACGGATAAGCAGCTACTCAAGAAAATGGCTGTTGAACCAAGAGTTCGCGTTATTGATCCCATAGATTTCATAAGAAGCCAATATAGCCATGAGAACTGATACAGAAATCCGCCATGAAGGCGTAGCAATGCTCATCAAAACCCTTGGGCCCGTCGAAGGAGAGCGCTTCATCGCACTGATCAACCGCGAACGCTTCGATTACACAGAATGGCGCAAGACTCAATGGTTAGACGAAACAGTAGCCTCCCTCGCAGAACGAGCACGAAATCTTCGCTTGGCGAGGAAGTAACTGAAACAACGTGATACCGCAATCAGAACCAACGTGGCGACGTCGTAGGAGCGGCCCGCAAGCAGCGCATCCTGCAACACGGTAGTGGCGTAGGTTGGGCAAAGTGAAGCATCGGGATTGGCGTGACCTGCCTGCCGGCCTTGCGAGCAGTTACCCACTACAAATCACATAGAGCCGGATTTCCTGAGCTGGGATGGACTTATGAGTGCCCATTTTGAGGTCGGCAAAGGCATACACTGGGATACAAATGGTCGTAGCCGACGCCTGCTTTCATTGTCGGACCAAGCTCGTATACTGTACATTTATCTGCACATGATGTGCTTCTAAGGAGACGGTCATGGGAATTTCAGCAAGCGACGTTATTCCACTCTCACACGCAAGGGCCCACTTTTCTGAGTTGGCTGAGGAAGTCAAGGCTGGTGCGGAGAAAATTGTGACTAAGAACGGTGAAAGCTTCATTGCACTGATCGACTCTGATCGGCTTGACTATTACCACCAGCTTGAACGTGAACGCATCCATTTGCTCTTGATCGACGAGGTATCCAGGGGGCTGGATGATGTTGCTGCGGGTCGGGTGAAGGATGCTCGTAGCGCCATCCACTCCATCAAGCGTCGGCGCAGCGCCTGACCGTTACGGGAATTTGGCCGTGGCAAAGAAGCTTGTCGTCAAGTTGGCGGACAACTTTGAACGAAATCTCGCTGACATTGAGCGGTTTTTGATTGAGGCGGAGGCTCCGCAAGCATTCGACGGTCTGTTGGATGAACTATTGGACACCGTGATTCCCAATCTCGAATGGTTTCCAAACATGGGGCGGCCATTTCTGAACAGGGCAGTCGGGTCAGTAGAAGCCATGAACGCGCTGACCGCGCTGTGCGCCAAATTGAAGGCGTTACTGGCAGACCCGGATGGCCTGCGCGAATACGTCATGGACCATTATTTGGTGCTGTACGCGCAGATTGATGGAAATATTCACGTACTGTCAATCAAGCACCATCGCCAGCTTTCGTTTGATTTTGAGGCTCATGGGATTTCTTGAAACTGTTAACTTGAAAACCTCAGATGACTGCAGATACATGACCAGAAAGCCGTCTGTATGCTGGCGAGAGGCCGGTTTCCCCATTCACCTATCGGGTGAGTCGGAAAACGCTGTAGGAGGCTCCGCTTGCGGGCCGATCTCTCAACGCTCGCGCTCCTGCAACGCCGTCAACTGCCGGATTGAGGGATAAGGCTGACGATGACTGTATTGACCATTCGCCGGCGGGAGTGATGGTGTAGGTTGGGCAAAGCGATGCATCGGGATTGGCGACGAGGCGAATAATGCACATAATCGCTTCATGATTTGGAGCGATTAAAGCATGCAAACGCATCAGACGTGGATCTGGCAACAACCCGACTGGCCGAAGTTCAGATGGGATCAGGCGGCGCTGGCATCCCGGCTTTCGGCTGCTCGACTGGCTCAGGGCAAGGTATTGGGCGCCGTTCAGGTTCTCGATGCCAACCTGACGTTGGAAGCTGTGGCGACTATCCTGGTCGAGGATGGTCTGACGACGAGCGCGATTGAGGGAGAGCGACTTGATCTGGATGCGGTTCGGTCGTCGGTTGCTCGCCATCTGGGTTTGCCCACTGCGGGTCTGCCAGCACCGCCGCGCGCAGTCGATGGATTGATAGCGTTGCTGTTGGACGCCACGCGTAATTTTTCCTCACCCCTGACGATGGGCCGTTTGTTTGGCTGGCAGGCTTCCCTGTTCCCGACGGGTTACTCGGGATTGCATCAGATTCGCGCCGGTGGGTTGCGCGGGAATGAGCCGATGCAGGTTGTCTCTGGCCGTATCGGCCATGAGCGTATTCATTTCACTGCGCCACCCCGTGAGCAGTTGGCGTTTGAGCTGGATCGTTTTCTGACCTGGTTCAACACGGGTTTTACCCATCCGGCGTCAGATGTGGATGGGCTGATCCGCGCTGGCCTGGCTCACCTGTGGTTCGTCACGCTGCATCCTTTTGAGGACGGCAATGGCCGGTTGGCACGCGCGATTGGCGATATGGCCTTGTCGCAGGATGAGCTCCAACCGATGCGGTTTTTTAGTCTGTCCGCGCAAATTCTGCGCGAGAGAAATAGTTATTACGACATCCTTGAACAGACCCAGCGGGGCGGCGTCGATGTTACTGACTGGCTGGCGTGGTTTCTGGCACAAGTTGAGGCAGCGGCCACCGCGGCAGAATCGACTGTGGCCAATACACTGGCCAAGGCCAGATTCTGGCTGCGGCACCAGGCTGCGGCCCTCAACGAGCGCCAACGCAAGGCGCTTAACCGCCTGCTTGACTCGGGTCGGGATGGCTTCGAAGGCGGCATCAATACGCGCAAGTACATGAGTTTGACCAAGACCAGCCGCGCCACGGCTTACCGTGAACTCTCTGCGCTGGTGGAAAAGGGCTGCCTTACGCCGACCGCCAAGGGTGGCCGAAGCAGCGGCTACGAGATTGTTTGGTGATTTCAGAAATACGGGTCCCGGCCGCGTTGTAGTGGTTTATTCCGGAAAATCGCTTGGCACGAAATAAAGGTATATGGGCCAAGCACAGCGGGGATGCCTTGGCGGCGAGTTTTGCCGCTTAGGCATCCGGGGTGCCGAGAACTGGTGCAGCGGGCTCATCCTGCTACTGCCGTCGGCCAATCAGTTCGATCTGATAACCATCCGGGTCGGTGACGAACGCGATGATGGTGGTGCCGGCGTTCATGGGGCCGGCTTCGCGGATGACTTTTCCACCTTTGTTCTTGATCTCGGCGCAGGCGGCGTAAACGTCGTCGACTTCCAGCGCCAGATGCCCGAATCCGTTGCCGATTTCGTAGCTGTCGACGCCCCAGTTGTAGGTGAGTTCGATGACGGTGTTGTTCGCTTCTTCGCCATAGCCGACGAAGGCGAGGGTGAATTTGCCATCGGGATAGTCTTTTCGGCGCAATAAAGTCATGCCGAGAACCTGGGTATAAAACTCGATTGAGCGGTCGAGGTTTCCGCTGCGGATCATCGTATGTAAAAGGCGCATGTTGGGTTCCTATTGTGGGTTCCTGTTGTGAGCTGCTATTTCAAAAACAAGGCGTAGGCCGGGTTGCGCGATTCGTTCCAGTAGCGATATCCGAGTTCGTCGAGGAAAGACTGGAAGTCTTCTTTTTGTTCTGGTGAAACCTGAATGCCGGCGAGGACGCGGCCGTAATCTGCGCCGTGGTTGCGGTAGTGGAACAGGCTGATATTCCAGGCATGGCTCATGCTGTTGAGGAATTTCATCAGCGCGCCGGGGCGCTCGGGGAATTCGAAGCGGTACAGCACTTCGTTTTCGGCCTGCGGGGCGCGGCCGCCAACCAGGTGGCGGATGTGCAATTTGGCCATTTCGTTGTCGGAAAGGTCGAGCACCGGCAAGTCGTGGATGGCCAGATCGGCGAGGAGTTTGTCGACTTCGACGCGGTCTGGCACCTGCACGCCGACAAAAATATGCGCGACATTGAAGTCGGCGTAGCGGTAGTTGAATTCGGTGATGGCGCGGGTGCCGAGCAAGGAGCAGAAGGCTTTGAAACTGCCGGGCGTTTCCGGGATGGTGACGGCCAACACGGCTTCGCGCTTTTCGCCCAATTCGGCGCGCTCGGCGACGAAGCGCAAGCGGTCGAAGTTCATGTTGGCGCCGCTGGCGATGGCGACGAGATGTTTGTTTTCGGCATTTTCCCGCGCAACCCAGAACTTTGCGCCGGCAACGCCGAGCGCACCGGCGGGTTCAAGAATGGAGCGGGTGTCTTCGAAGACGTCTTTTATGGCGGCGCAAATGGCGTCGTTACTGACGCGGATGACTTCGTCGACATAAAGCTGGCAGAGGCGGAAGGTTTCTTCGCCGACCCGTTTCACCGCCACGCCATCGGCGAAGATGCCAACCTGCGGCAAGGTGATGCGCTCTTTTTTACACAGACTGCGCGCCATCGCGTCGGCGTCTTCCGGTTCCACGCCGATGATCTTGATCTCTGGCCGCAATCGTTTGATGTAGGCGGCGATGCCGGCGATCAATCCGCCGCCACCAACCGGCACAAAAATCGCGTCGATCGGCGTGCGCGACTGGCGCAACAACTCCATGCCGATGGTGCCTTGACCGGCGATGACTTCCGGGTCGTCATACGGATGCACGAATACTTTTTCTTCCGCCTGGGCGATTTCGATGCCGCGATGGTAGGCGTCATCATAAGAGTCGCCATGCAACACGACTTTTGCGCCACGTTTGGCGACGGCGTCGACCTTGATTCCGGGCGTGGTGGCGGGCATGACGATGGTGGCTTCGCAGCGCAATACTTGTGCCGCCAAGGCCACGCCCTGCGCATGATTGCCGGCGCTGGCGGCGACCACGCCGCGTGCAAGCTGAGCGGCGGTCAGGCCGGCCATCTTGTTGTATGCACCGCGCAATTTGAAAGAAAACACCGGTTGCATGTCTTCGCGCTTGAGCAATAGGGTGTTGTTCAAGCGGCGCGATAGGTTGCTGGCGATATCGAGCGGAGATTCGATAGCCACGTCATAAACGCGGGCGAGAAGAATGCGCTCAAGGTAGTCGGTCATGCGGTTTGCCGTTTTCGGTGAAAAGGGTTGAACATCAGGTTTGATAGGGCCGTAAAACCTCGTTATTCTCGGGCTTAATCAAACAAGTTCAAATACGCATCTTCACACCACACGCGAAAAGAGAGCACATCATGATGACCCAAGACGAAATGAAACAAGCCACCGCGCGCGCCGCGATTGAATACGTTCCCGCCGGCATCATCGGCGTCGGCACCGGCTCCACCGCCAATTTCTTTATCGATGCCCTGGCCGACATCAAAGGCCGCATCGACGCCGCCGTGGCATCCTCGGTTGCCACCGCCGATCGATTGAAAAAAGTCGGCATCCGCGTTATCGATCTGAATGAAGCCGGCGAGATGGAAGTCTATGTCGATGGCGCCGATGAAATCACCCAACACATGGCCATGATCAAGGGCGGCGGTGGTGCGTTGACACGCGAGAAGATCGTCGCCGCCTGCGCGAAAAAGTTTGTTTGCATCATCGACCAGACCAAGTTGGTCGATGTGATGGGCAAGTTCCCGTTACCGGTGGAAGTCATTCCCATGGCGCGCTCCTACAACGTCATTCTGGATGTTCATGGCATGAGCATCCTCGACCCGGTGGCGATGGAAACCGAGATCAACCAGATCGTCGGGGTAGTCACCGTCGGTTTGTTCGCCCGTCGCGGCGCCGATGTCTGTTTGATGGGCACGCAAGAAGGCGTGCAGACTTTCAAACGCTGAGGTTCAACAGCTTAGCGCTTCGGGCAGGGTGGATGCGCTGCGCTTATCCACCCTACGATTCTGCTCAGAAAGCCTGGCAGGCGATTTTTATCCTGGAATCCTCAGTTGGGATTGAAAGTTGTGAAATTTCAATCGGTTGCATTACATATGTAGGTGCGAATTTATTCGCACGCAAGCAGTTGATTATGCGAATAAATTCGCACCTACATTTCGGTCAACAGCGTTTTTTAGGGTTATGTATTGCGGTCTTGCTGCTGCGCGTCCTGTTGCAGCTCGTCGTGCTCCGCGGGCACTTTGTAAGCTTCGTTTCCCCATGCGCCGAGGTCGATCAGTTTGCAGCGTTGACTGCAAAACGGACGAAATGCGTTTTCCGGGCGCCACTCAACCTCTTTGCCGCAGGTGGGACAGGCTACTTTTGTGATTTTCTCCGCCATTTCGCAACCTCCAGTTGCAGCCATAAAAAAAGGGCGGCTTGCGCCGCCCTGCAAGGATGTTCCGGTGTTAAACCGAGAACGATGAACCGCAACCACAGGTCGAGGTGGCGTTCGGGTTTTTGATGACGAACTGAGCGCCTTCCAGGCCCTCGGTGTAATCAACTTCCGCGCCCATCATGTACTGCATGCTCATCGGGTCGACCAGCAAGGTGACGCCGTTCTTTTCCATGATCATGTCGTCTTCGTTGGTGACTTCATCGAAGGTGAAACCGTACTGGAAGCCGGAGCAACCGCCGCCAGTCACGAAAACACGGAGTTTCAATTCAGGATTGCCTTCTTCTTCAATCAACGCTTTGACCTTGTTGGCGGCGCTGTCGGTAAAGTTGAAGGGGCTCATTTCTGTAACGGCATTCATGGGGTGTTCCTTTTCAAAAATTCGATATGCAAAGCATTATTGGTGTCGAACGTGGCATCGTCAACCACGCCGTAGGTGGGGTTTAGCTTCAAACAATCAAGGCATTACGGGAATCTGGGTCAGCGCGCTGTTTTCTGGCAAATCGAACAGGATGTTCATGTTCTGCACCGCCTGCCCGGCCGCGCCTTTCACCAGGTTATCGATGACCGACAAAATGACGACGGTATCGCCCCCCTGCGGCCGATGTACCGCAATGCGGCACAGGTTGGAGGCGCGAACGGACCGCGTCTCCGGGTGCGACTTGGCGGGCATCACATCAACAAAATATTCATTCGCATAACGCGCTTCGAACAACGCCTGCAAATCGACATCCTTGCTGATCTTGGCATACAGCGTGGCTTGAATGCCGCGTATCAACGGCGTCAGATGCGGCACGAAAGTGAGTCCAACTTCGTGCCCCGCCATGCGCGCGATGCCTTGGCGAATTTCTGGCAGATGTCGATGTCCCTGCACGGCATAGGCTTTGAAATTGTCGGATGCCTCCGCGAACAATGCGCCGATCTCGGCCTTGCGCCCAGCACCGGATACACCTGACTTGCAGTCGGCCACCATCCAACTGGTATCGATAACGCCGGCTTCAACCAACGGCAGGAATCCGAGTTGCACAGCGGTCGGATAACAGCCCGGATTGGCGATCAGACGGGCGCCCTTGATTTTGTCGCGGTTGATTTCCGGCAGACCATACACCGCCTCGGCGACCAGATCCGGGCAGGCATGCTCCATGCCATACCATTTCGACCATTCGGCGACATCCTGAATGCGGAAGTCGGCGGCGAGATCGATCACTTTGACGCCGGCATCCAGCAGTTCGCGTGTTTGTTGCATTGCAACGCCATTCGGAGTGGCGAAAAAAACCACGTCGCAAGACTTCAGCGGCGCTTCATCCGGTGTCGAAAACGCCAACGAAACGCGCCCGCGCAATGACGGAAACATTTCCGCCACCGGCATGCCGGCTTCTTTGCGCGAGGTGATGGCGGTCAGCTCTACATCGGGATGCTGAGCGAGAAGTCTGAGTAGTTCGACGCCGGTATAACCCGTACCCCCGACGATGCCTGCCTTGATCATGCGATATCTCCTTGAAGGAACTGTAAAAAACAAAAAGCCGCCTGAGCAGGCGGCTTTTTGCACAGCAAAAACATGAATTAGCGCTTGGAGAACTGTTTGCGACGACGTGCTTTGTGGAAGCCGACTTTCTTGCGTTCCACTTCGCGAGCATCGCGTGTCACCAAACCGGCTTTCTTCAAGCTGGGCTTGAGCCCTGCGTCATATTCGATCAACGCGCGGGTAATACCGTGGCGAACCGCACCGGCTTGACCGGTTTCACCGCCACCATTGACGTTCACCATGATGTCGAAGTTAGCGACACGCTCGGTCAACACCAGCGGCTGACGCACGATCATGCGGCCGGTTTCACGTGAAAAATAGAGGTCAACCGGCTTGCCGTTGACTACGATGTTGCCGGTGCCGGTCTTCAGAAACACGCGAGCGACAGAGCTTTTGCGGCGGCCGGTGCCGTAATAATAGTTACCGATCATGGTCGGGTTCCTCAGATTTCCAGGGGTTGCGGCTGCTGCGCGGCGTGGGGATGCTCACCACCGGCATAAACCTTGAGTTTCTTGATCATGGCGTAGCCCAGGGGACCCTTGGGCAACATGCCTTTGACCGCTTTTTCCAGCGCGCGACCGGGGAAGCGGTCTTGCATATTGGAAAAGTTGGTTTCCCTGATGCCGCCAGGGAAGCCGGTGTGACGGTAATATTTTTTATCTTCCCCTTTGTTGCCGGTAACGCGGAGCTTGTCGACGTTCACCACGACGATGTAATCACCGGTATCCACGTGAGGGGTAAAAATGGCCTTGTGCTTGCCACGCAAGCGGCGGGCGATCTCGGAGGCCATACGGCCCAGCACTTTGTCGGTGCCGTCAACCAGATACCAGCCGTGCTGGACCTCGTGTGACTTGGCGGAGAAGGTTTTCATGTCGCGATCCAAAGGGGGACTACAGAAAAGCCGCGCATTCTATGGAGGGAAGCCGACTATGTCAAACGTGTTTCAACACGGATAATCCTCAAATGTCGAATTCCTGGTTGATTACTAACGCGATTGCGGCGCTGCTGTTGCCGCCGACCCCATTTCTGCTCATCTGCTTGATTGGGCTTGGCCTGCTCAAACGGCACGGCAAGCTTGGCCGAAGCTTGATTATTACCGGGCTGGCTGCAATCTGGTTGCTTTCCACGCCGGTCATCGCCAATTTTCTGCTCGATAGCTTGAAACCACCGCCGATCCAGTTTACCGGCCAGGAGGCAGACGCCATTGTCATCCTGGGAGGTGGCCGAATTACTGATTCCATTGAATTCAATGGCGACACGCTGGGCCGCTTTACCTTGGAACGGGTGCGCTACGGCGCTTGGCTGGCCAAACGGCTGGATAAACCGGTGTTGGTGACCGGCGGCGCACCGGACGGCGGAATTCCGGAAGGAGATTTGATGCGCGCCAGCCTGGTCGATGAATTTGGCCTTAAAAACGTGCGCTGGGTTGAAGCTGTTTCCAACAATACGCGCGAAAATGCGCGCTTCTCGGCGCATCTTTTGCTCGCTGCCGGCATCAATCGCATCTATCTGGTTACGCATTCGTGGCATCTGGCCCGCGCAATACCGGAATTCGAGGCGATGGGTTTGGCTGTCGTCCCCGCCGGAACCGGCTATTCGCTTGCAGGCAAAACCAATCCGCTGGATTTTTTACCCAGTGGCAAAGGCTTTGCCGATAGTTGGCTGGCCATGCATGAATGGATCGGTCTGCTGTGGTACCGCATCCGCAACTAATTTTGGAGTTAACTGAATGAAATCTCGTGTCAAATGGGTTGAAAACGTCTGCTTCATGGCCGAATCGGATAGCGGCCACGCCCTCATCATGGATGGCGCGCCGGATATCGGCGGCCGCAACATGGGGCCGCGGCCAATGGAATTGCTGTTGATGGGCGCCGGCGGCTGCACCTCGGTCGATGTGGTGATGATCATGAAAAAAAGTCGCCAGGACGTCACCGGTTGCGAAGTGGAAGTGAGCGCCGAGCGGGCGACGGATCATCCCAAGGTGTTTACAAAGATACACATGCACTTCACCGTGCGCGGCCGCAACCTGAAACCTGAAATCGTTGATCGGGCGATCAAGCTTTCCGCCGAAAAATACTGTTCCGCCAGCATCATCCTGGGCAAAACCGCCGAGATGACGCACGACTTCGAAATCATCGAAGAAGCGGCCAGCGGCGAGGGCGCGTCGGCGTAACAACCTAGGAGCCTGTCGGGCTTTGGAATCGTCGGCTGCAAATCGACCGCGCCGGCCCCTTTTTTGCCGGATTCTTGCCCCATGGAACAACCATGCGGCGGCGTATCCGGCAAAAAACGGCCTCGGCGGGGTCGATTTTCGCTATCGACGTCCCGCCTGACACGTCGTCTGACACGCCTAAGCGGCGGCTTCTTCCAGCCATTCCAGCGCGATGGCGGGATCATCGAAAACGCGTAGTTCCGCATCGACAAACAAGCGATTCAGCCAGGAAATCCAGACCATCCATTCATCTGCCGTCACCACCGCGATCTTGCGAAAATCGTAGCGGTGCTCACGTGAGAAGCGAATTTCTTCCCAAACCACATCCAGCGTGTAGCTCACCATATCGCGCAAGTCGAGCAGCAGATTGACGCCGCCTTCAAAGCGAATGCTGTGTTCGACGTTCTGCTCGAATTCCTGGTAGTCCGCCAGCGTGAACTCGCCCATGACCGAGGCGGATATCTGGTTATTGCGGGTATTGATGGCAATCATGTCGCGTTCCTTTCGTTTTTCGTCAATGTCCAGCCTGTTTTCTGCTTATTGCCAGCCTGCTTCCAGTCTGTCTCTAACCCTTTTTTGCATTCAGTCGCGCTGCCTGCACACCAGCCAGCACGGTGATGCAGATTCCAAACCAAGCCACTAACGGCAATTCCACAGCGAAGATGATGACATCCAGCATGCTGGCATAGACCACCGTACTGTAAGCAAAACTGGCCACCACCACCGTTTGACCGGTGCGATAAGCCCGTGTCATCGCCAATTGCCCCAGCGTGGCGAACACCCCCAGCGCCAACAGCAAACCTGCCTGTTGCAGATCAACCAGTGGATGCCAACCGCCGTCGATACTGGCCATAGCGCCTGCGCCCACTGCGCAAACCAGCGCGAACCAGAATACCGTGCGCCATTCCGGCTCGTGCAAACGCCCCAGTTTGCGCACATGAATATAGGCGAACGCCGCCATTACCCCGGAAAACAAACCGACCATGCCTGCCACAACGTCTTCTGCCGGGGCTTGCCACGGCCTGAGCAACAGCAATATTCCACAAAAACCCACCGCCACCGTGACATATTGCATTCGGCTGGGACGCTCGCCAAGTTGCCAAGGCATCAACAGCGCCAGAAACAGTGGCGAGGCGTAGTTCAACGTGATCGCCACCGACAGCGGCAATCGCGCCAGCGCATAAAAGAAGCTCGCCAGCGCGACGAAGCCGACCAGGCCGCGACGAAGATGCAGGCTGGTATGCGGCCCGGAAATTCGCATCCCGCCGCGAAGGCGCTGATGTAGCGAAATACCGGCAACCAACAATAACAACCCGACTATTGAGCGATAAAACACCAGTTCATGACTGGAGAACCAGACTCCGCCGAGCTTGACGAAAACCCCCATCAACGCAAAACACGCTCCGGCAAGCAGCATCCAGGCCGATCCCATGTCAGGCAACAGCCGAATGTTGATCAAGGC
>JFJP01018733.1_pt1 | contig 13138 bp, 9 predicted proteins | sample 431651 | NCBI WGS metagenome assembly JFJP01 (sample SAMN02602958, study PRJNA72255) | Microbial mat metagenome, whole genome shotgun sequencing project. | biome: fresh water; feature: sink hole; material: water; isolation source: purple microbial (photo- and chemosynthetic) mats found in...
GGGGAGGAGCCGTTCGAGGCCTTCCTTGGCGTACCGATCCAGCGCGGGGTCGAGAAGATCGGTATCCTGGTGGTGCAACGCCGGGCCAGTGAACGGTTCAGCAATGTTGAAGTCATGGCGATGCGTGCCCTGACGTCGCAACTGGCGACCGCTATCGAGACAGCCCGGACGTTGCTGCAGATGGCCTCCAACGTGACCCGTGTAGAGGTTCCGCCGCCGCCGGTGCAGCGCTCGTTTTTCGTGAGTGGGACCCCGGCCTCGCCGGGCTATGCGCATGGCCTGAGTGTGCAGTTCATGCGGCATCCGGTGGAGCGGATCCTGAGCATCAGCCGTGAACATGCCGGGCCCTGCAACGGCTGTGCCGATGCCTTTGAACGCGCCATCCAGACCACGCTGGCGCAGCTTGACGACCTGCAGCGGGCACTCGGCCAGAAATTGCCCGAGGTGGCCTCGCTGATCTTCGAGGCGCACATGATGATGCTCAAGGATCGTTCCTTTGTCGGGGCGATGCGCGACCTCATCGCCAAGGGGACGGCATCCGCCGTGCGGGCGGTGGCCGAGGTGGCGACCAAGTATATCTCCTTTTTCGAGAACAGTGCGCATGACTACGTCCGGGAGAAGGCCCGTGATGTCGAGGATCTGGCCCTGCGCCTGCTGTCCAATCTTTCCGGGGATGAGGATCGGCGCGATGTGGACTGGCGCGGGCGGGTTGTGATTGCTCGCGAGTTGCTACCCTCCGATATCCTCAAGATCACGCTGGCGGAGGTGTCCGGGATCATCCTGGTTGGTGGGGGCCTGACCTCGCACATCTCGATCCTGGTGCGCTCGCTGGCGATCCCGATGATCATCTCCGACGATGTCCAGTTGCTCGGTGTGGCCGATGGCGATCCGGTGCTGGTGGATGCCTTTTCAGGGAACGCCTATGTCAATCCCGGCGTGGATGTGACCCGGCGGCTGGAGGAGCGTGAGCGTTTGCGTGGCAAGGCGGATCTGCATGCCACCGCCATGAGTCCGGAAACACGGATGAAGGATGGTCCCCGGGTGACGTTGCTGGCCAACATCAACCTGCTTAGCGAGCTGGACAGTGCGCTGGCGCTCAAGGCGGAAGGTGTCGGGCTTTACCGTACCGAGTTCCCGTTCCTGATCCGGCAGGCACTGCCCTCGGAGGAGGAGCAGTTCAATGTCTATACGCGGCTGCTGACGCGGATGGAAGGGCGGGATGTGGCCATCCGCACGCTGGATGCAGGCGGGGACAAGATGCTGGCCTACCTGAGCGACGGGGTCGAGCCCAATCCGGCATTGGGACTGCGTTCAACCCGGCTGATGCTGCGTTACCCGGATATCCTGGAACAGCAGTTGCGCGCGATCCTGCGGGCGGGTGCACGGTGCAAGCGCCTGAGGGTCATGTTCCCGATGATCTGTTCGCTGGATGAGTTCGAGCAGGTCAAGGCGATCCTGCATAATTGCATCGAGGCGCTCGTGGCGGAAACCGGAGAGCCCGTGAACCGGCCGATGGTAGGCATGATGGTGGAACTGCCTTCGGTCGTGGAACTGGCGGATGCCTTTGCCCGGTCGGCGGACTTCTTTTCGATCGGCACGAACGATTTCATCCAGTACATGCTGGCGGTGGATCGGGTGAATGCCCGTGTCCTGTACTACTACTGCCCGCATCATCCGTCGGTATTGCGCGGTCTCAAGCGGGTGGCCGACGCGGCACTGAACCGAAAGATTGATTGCGCCGTGTGCGGCGAGATGGCGCATGATGTGCGTTATGTACCCTTCTTCCTGGGGATCGGCATCCGCCGGCTCAGCGTGGATCCGCATTTCCTGCCGGAAGTCCAGCAATGCGTAAAGAGCTGGAGTTCGGAGGATGCCTCGGCCTATGCGGCGTCGCTACTCTCTCAGAATTCCATCCGCGAGGTGGAGAAGCTGCTCCGCGATCATGCCCCGGTCTGAGGCATTCCCCGATCCGGTACATTGCTGTTGCACCCGGTGGCGTTTTGTGTTTATTATCCCCTATATATTTTATGTACTAACGCAGGTTAAAAGGATAGAGCATGTCGAATCAACCGTCCCCGCCCCCGGTGCCGAAGCCCCAGCCCCCGGCCGCCCAGAATCCCCCTTCCCTGAAATCCTTTATCCCCTGGCTGGTGATGCTGGCCGTGATCGGTGGATTGCTGTTGTACATGGGAGAGAATGAAAACAGCGCCGCCGTGATCCCCTACACCTCGCCCGATCCGGCCAAGCCCAACCTGGCCGCCCTGGTCGAGAGCGGCAAGGTGCAGAAGGCCAAGGTCATCCGTGATGTCTCCGGCACGGTCTATATCCAAGGCCAGCTCAAATCGGGGGAGGCGGTGGAGGGCGTCACCGGGCTCCAGTTCAAGACGTTCCTGCCGGAGGCCAACCGCGAAACCCTCGACTGGCTGCGGGCCCATGGGGTCGAGGCGGACATACCGCCGCAGAATCCGCTGCTCTGGCATATCGTTTCCAGCGTGCTCCCGGTGCTGCTGATCTTCGGGCTGCTGTACTTCCTGTTCATGCGCCAGATGCGTTCGGCCGGTCACGGGGCCTTGAGTTTCGGCAAGAGCCGGGCGCGGCTGTTGAACCGGGCGCGCAACAAGGTGACGTTCAAGAACGTGGCCGGTGTGGACGAGGCGAAGGAGGAGGTCCAGGAGATCATCGCCTTCCTGAAGGATCCGAAAAAATTCCAGTCGCTGGGCGGGCGCATCCCCAAGGGCGTGATGCTGATGGGGCCTCCGGGCACCGGCAAGACCCTGCTGGCTAAGGCGATCGCCGGCGAGGCCGATGTGCCGTTCTTCAGTATCAGCGGCTCGGACTTCATCGAGATGTTCGTGGGCGTGGGGGCATCGCGGGTGCGCGACATGTTCGAGCAGGGCAAGAAGAATGCCCCCTGCATCATCTTTATCGACGAGATTGACGCCGTCGGGCGCAGCCGGTTCACCGGGATCGGCGGCGGGCATGACGAACGCGAGCAGACGCTCAACGCGCTGCTGGTCGAGATGGACGGGTTCGAGACGCAGGAGGGTGTCATCATCCTGGCGGCCACCAATCGACCGGATGTGCTCGATCCAGCCCTGCTTCGCCGGGGCCGTTTCGACCGGCAGATCGTGATCGATCTGCCCATGATCGACGGGCGGTTTGATATCCTGAAGATCCACTCGACCAACATCAAGCTCTCCGACGATGCCGACCTGCGCCGCATCGCCCGCGGCACCCCCGGCTTCTCCGGGGCGGATCTGGAGAACCTGCTCAACGAGGCTGCACTGCTGGCCGCGCGCCAGGGCAAGGCGGGCGTGGATATGAAGGATCTGGAGGAGGCCCGCGACAAGGTGATGTGGGGATCCGAGCGGCGCAGCCGGGCGATCGACGACAAGGAGAAGCGCCTGACGGCCTATCACGAGGCGGGCCATGCGATTGTCCAGCAACTGGTCGAGGAGGCCGAGCCGCTGCACAAGGTGACAATCATCCCGCGCGGGATCGCCTATCTCGGGGCCACGATGTCGCTGCCGGAGAAGGATAGCTATACCCAGAGCCGGACCAAGCTGCTGGGCAACCTGTGCGGGGCAATGGGTGGACGGGCGGCAGAGGAGATCGTCTTCAACGAGATCACGACCGGGGCCTCGCAGGATCTCAAGGTGTCCACCGGGATCGCCCGGATGATGGTGTGCAACTGGGGCATGAGCGATGCGCTGGGGCCGCAGCGTTTCGGGCAGAACCAGGAGGTCATGTTCCTCGGGCGCGAGGTGTCGCGCCAGCAGGACTACAGCGAGGAGACCGCCCGCCGTATCGATACCGAGATCGCCCGCCTGCTGCGCGAGGCGCATGACCGCGCCCGCCGCATTCTTGAGGAGAACCGGGATAAGCTGGAGATGGTCAGCCACCGGTTGCTGGAAATGGAAACCATTGATGGACGGGATGTGAAGGATATCGTCGAGATCGGCCGTATCCGTACGCCCGAGGAGCGTGATGAAATCGATCAGCGCGAGAAGGCTGCAAAGGAAGAGGGTGTGAAACCATGCACTGGCAGTGCCGTCACCAAAGATTGACGATTGGCGCCGAGCCGCTGATCATGGGTATACTGAACGTGACGCCCGATTCCTTTTCGGACGGCGGGCGCTTTGTGTCGGTGGAGGCGGCCCTGGCCCGGGGGCGTGAGATGTTGGCCGCCGGCGCGCATATCATCGACATCGGAGGCGAATCGACCCGCCCCGGGGCGCAGCCGGTCGAGGCGGACGCCGAATGCCGCCGGGTGCTCCCGGTCATTGAGGCATTGGCGGCCGAGACCGGGGCCGTGATCAGCGTGGATACGATGAAGTCGGTGGTCGCACGCGAGGCCATCCGATGCGGGGCTGTGATCGTGAACGATGTGTCCGGCATGTTGGCGGATCCCGGCATGGCCGCCGTGGTGCGCGAGACGGGGGCCGGGGTGGTCCTGATGCACATGCCCGGCAATCCGCAGACCATGCAGGCCCATGCGCATTACGGGAGCGTTGTCGACGATGTGGCCTTATGGCTGGCCTCGCGCCTGTCCGATGCCCTTGCCTCGGGCATTGCGGCGGAGGCGATAGCGATGGATCCGGGCATCGGGTTTGGCAAGACCACCGACCACAACCTCCACCTGATTGCACAGCTCGACTGGCTGGCCGAACTGGGTCGCCCGATCATGGTGGGGGTATCGCGCAAACGGTTCATTGGTGAGTTGAGCGGTGTCGACGTGGCCGACCAGCGTCTGGCCGGGAGTCTTGCCGCGCTGACCTGTGCCGTGCTGCACGGGGCAAGCATCCTGCGCGTACACGATGTGGCCGAATCGCGGCAGGCGTCCCTGGTGGCGGCGGCCCTGCGCAAGCGGGTTCACGGGGGGGCGGGGGGGAGGCACGCATGATTCAGTCGATCCTTTCCATAGGCTGGGGCGGACTGTTCGAGATCCTTGTGCTCAGCGTGGCGTTCTATTACATCTTTATCTTCCTGCAGGGTACCCGCGGTGCGCAGGTGCTTGTCGGTATGCTGCTGGCCCTGGCCGCCTTGCTGGGACTGACGTATGTGCTCAATCTGGCCGAACTGAACTGGTTGTTGCGCAATATCTCGGTTTATCTGGCGGTCGCTTTTATCGTCATTTTCCAGCCCGAGATCCGCCGGGCACTGGCCGAACTCGGCCGTCAGCCGGTCTTTAATCCGGGCACGGACCGCCGCCCCATGATTGATAGTATCGTCCATGCGGTTACGCATCTTTCCGATCACAAGGTCGGGGCGCTGATCGCGATTGAACGGGAGATCGGCACCCGTGCGATCCGCGAGACCGGTATCAAGATCGAGGCTCCCGTGGTGCCGGAGCTACTCGCCAGCATCTTTTTTCCGCATACACCCCTGCACGATGGCGGCGTGATCTTGCAGGGCAACCGGATCATGGCCGCCAGTTGCGTGTTCCCTTTGTCACAGCGGATGGAACTGCACAAGAGCCTGGGAACCCGGCACCGGGCGGCGGTCGGGCTGAGTGATGAAACCGATGCCGTGGTGATCGTTGTCTCGGAGGAGACCGGCACGATCTCGGTCTGTTATCGCGGACGCTTGAGCCGCGGGCTTGACGGGGAACGCTTGAAACGCTTCCTGACGGCCTTGCTCAAGGGCTCCAGGGAGGAAAGTGCCCTGAAACGGATCCAGGAACAACTTGATTTGACGCCCGAGGGCATCGCCAAGTCCGATAAACGGGCAGAGGAGGCCGCCGATGTCAGCAGGTAAACGCGAGTTCATAACCACATTCCTGAACGAGAACCGGCTGATTAAACTGATCGCACTGGGGTTGGCGACAGCCTCGATCTATGCTATCCAGCGGATTACCAGTCAGCTCGAGGAATACTCGATTCCGATTCAAGTGCAAACTGAAAAGGGCGTGGCGATCCTGCGCCAGGACGCGCGGACGGCCTACATTACCTGCCGGGGATCGCTGGACGACCTGAAACGGATTGATGCCAAGCAATTGAGCATCATGGCCACGCCCCGCGTGACCGGGGTTGCCGGAACCGCCCAGGTCCCGATCGGGCCGAGGGATGTCAGCGGGCCGTTGCGCGGGGTCACGGTGATCAAGGTCCGCCCCGAGATCGTCAATCTGGCCTTTGATCGCGAGATCGAGAAAAGCATCAGCATTGCCAAGCCCGAGCTGGTGGGCAAGCCGTTGCTGGGGCGGGCGGAAGTCGATTACGAGCCGAAAATCGCCGTGGTGCGCGGACCGAAGCAATTGCTGACGGATCTGAAAATCCTGAGGACCGAACCGATCTCGATCGATGGGCTGGCGGATTCCTTCAGCCGGAGCATTCGCATCCAGACCGATATCGAGAGTGGCGTGTGGTCTGTCGAGCCAGCCGAGATCGCGGTGCGTGTCAATATCGTCACCGAGGTCGTCAGCAAGGAGTGGACGAACCTTCCGGTGCTGGCCCTGCGGCAAACCGGCACCCGCCTGCAATTTTCATTTTCACCAGCGGTTGTCAACCTCAGTGTGCTGGGAAGCCCGCAGGCCATCAAACGTATTGATCAGGAGGCGATCCGTGTCTTTGTCGATTGTTCGGATATCCGGCAGCCGGGAACTTATGCCGTGGCCGCCGGTGTGCATTTGCGGGATAGCCTGGAAGTGAGTACCGCAGTGAATCCTCCGGTTATCACGATCACGGTTGAGCAGCGGCCGGGGGCGGCCACCGAGGAGCCGGCGGCGGCGGGGGCCACGCCTCCCGATGGCGAACCTGTCACTCCGGCGGTGGATGAGGGAGCACTTCCGAGGTAAGCTGTATGGACGAATCTAAAAAGACACACGAATATCCCTCGCCCGGACGCATGATCGCGGGCCTTTCGTGCTTGCCCATCGCGCTGCTGGTATTTCTGAGCCTGGTCTCGTATGATTGGGCGGATATCGCCAGTCTCTGCACGCCGCCCAACCACCCCCCGAATAATTGGATAGGTCAGGTGGGCGCGTATATTGGCTATCTGCTATGGATGACAGCCGGTGTCGGTGCCTGGCTGGTGCCGGTCTGGCTGAGCCTCACCGGGCTACGGATTGCGTTACAGCGCGGTTCGGTGCGGGCCAAGAGCCTCTGGGCAGCCGTTTGCATGGCCCTGCTCGCCGCCCTTCTCGATTTACATGGGCTGGCCGACGTCCAGGCCGCACGGAACATCACTCATGACGGAGGTGTGCTGGGCTGGCTATTTACCCACAGTCTGCTGATCCGGTGGCTAAGTCCGGTCGGTGCAGGTTCACTGCTCTGGTCGGGGTTCCTGTTCACCTTTGTCATGGCGGTGGGATGGGCGAACCTGCGGAGGGCCTTCCACTATGCGGTAGCCGGGTTCGATGTGTTGATCGATTACCTGGCCAACCGGCGTTCCGAGATGCGCGACCGGCACCTGGAGCTGGAGCAGGAGGAGCGGATGCTCAAGAAAAAACAGGTCCGGCTGGAGCGGGAGCTGCGTCGCAAGGATCTGGCCGATCAATTGAAGAAGCGGGTTGACCAGATGGAGGAAGAGGCCCCCGAACCGGTGGATGAGTCAGCCGGGAAGCGCAAGGTTCGTTCCGTCCTGCGTAATGCCACCGAGCTGTTGCGTCCTGCCTCCAAGGCACCCGAGCCGCCCGATCCGGAAGCGGACGATGAAGAGGAGGCGCAGGCGCTGGTCCTGCCGGCACCGGTGATTGACCCCGAGAAGGCTCGGTTTCCGGGCTATCAGTTGCCCTCCATCGAGTTGCTGGATCCGGCACCCGAAGGCAACAACAAGAACAATGGGGCGGATAACTCCGCCATTGCGGCCAAACTGGTGCAAACCCTGGGCGAGTTCGGTATCCTGGCCGAGGTCACCAGCATCAAGCAGGGGCCGGTGGTGACCCGTTACGAATTGCTGCCTGCCCGCGGGGTTCGCGTGGAACGGATTGCCGCCCTGTCCAATAACCTGGCCCTGGCTCTCAAGGCCCATAGTTTGCGCGTGCAGGCCCCGGTGCCTGGCAAGGGGGTCGTTGGCATCGAGGTTCCCAATGAGGTGGCCAAGATGGTGGTCATGCGCGAACTGATCGAGAGCGAAGAGTGGAATGCCGGTACCGTGCGCCTGCCGCTGGCCCTGGGCAAGGATGTCGGCGGCCGCAATGTGGTGGCCGACCTGGCCAAGATGCCGCATCTGCTGGTGGCTGGCGCGACCGGTTCCGGCAAGTCGGTCTGCATCAATGCCGTGCTGGCGGGCCTCTTCATGTCCAAGTCGCCGGATGAGTTGCGCCTGATCCTGGTGGATCCGAAGATTGTCGAGTTCTCGATCTATAACGATCTGCCGCATCTGGTGGTGCCGGTCATCACCGATCCGAAAAAAGTCTCGCTGAGCCTGCGTTGGGCCATTACGGAGATGGAGAACCGCTACAAGATGTTCGCCAAGGTCAAGGTTCGCAACATCGAGGGGTTCAACAACCGCCATGCTGTTGCCCAGGGGGAGCTGTTCGGCGATGAGACAGCCGCCGAGCCGAAAACCGATGAGTTCCCGCCTTCGGTGCCGTATATCGTGATTGTGATCGATGAGCTCGCCGACCTGATGCTGGCGGCCGGGGCCGAGATCGAGAACAGTATCGCCCGGCTGGCACAGCTCTCACGGGCTGTGGGTATCCACATGATCATTGCCACCCAGCGTCCCTCGGTCAATGTCATCACCGGTACCATCAAGGCCAACTTCCCGGCGCGGATCGCCTTCCAGGTCGCTCAGAAGGTCGACAGCCGCACCATCCTGGACCAGTCGGGTGCCGATAAGCTGCTGGGCCGTGGCGATATGCTGTTCCTGCCGCCCGCCACCAGCAAGCTGGTGCGTGCCCAGGGGGCGATGATCACCGATCAGGAGATCGACCGGATCATCCAGCATATCAAGGCGCAGGCGGCGCCTTCGTTCGAGCCGGATATCCATAGCAAGCTCGACAAGGTCTCGTCCACTTCCGCCGGTGGAGGCGAGGCGATGGATGATGGCGAGGATGATGAATTGGTCGAGCAGGCCATTGAAATCATTCGCGAGACCCACCGCGCCTCGACCTCGTCCTTGCAGCGGCGTATGCGTATCGGCTATACGCGCGCCGCCCGGATTATCGACATTCTTGAGGAGCGCGGCATGCTCGGTCCGCCGCGTGGCGCGGAGCCTCGTGAAATCCTTATTGATTTAGATGGCAATATGGCAAATACTACGGCCGATGGAGAAGTTGACGAAGACCTTGTGGACGATGATAAAATCAATGGGGATATCTGACCGATGGCTATAGGACCTATACTGCAGCAGGCTCGCCTGAAGAAACAACTGACAACCTCCCAGGTTGCCGAGATGACCCGCATGAAAATGCAGATGGTCGAGTGCCTGGAACATGACGATTTCAGTCATATTGCGGCCACCATCTACGGCAAGGGGTTTATAAAGCTCTACGCGCAATGCGTAGGGTTGGATCCCGAGCCGCTGATCGAGGATTACATGCGTACCGTCAGGGGGGATCAAGCGCCCAATGTGCGCCAAGCCCTGGTAGCCTCGCCCGCCGCCGTTGGAGGGGGCCCTATCCGCGGCAATACCAGCGTTGGCGAGGAGGCCTCCCCCGCAGAGGATCTGTTTGCCTTTGCCGACGCCAAGCGCACCCGCATCACGCATGTTCCGGGAGGTCCCACGCGCCCCTCGCTTGCTGAAAATCCTTCTCCGACGGCACCCACCCCGATCCGTAACCGGGCGCACAGTGAACCCTCGCATCTCACCTTGCGGATGAAAGTCCTCTGGAAACGCGGGCACCGTCGGGTCGTGCTGCTGGCGGAACGTCTCAAGGAACGTCTATCAGGCATTAAATGGAGTGATCAATTCCTCAAACGCCTGGGCATCGGTCTGCTGGTGGTCGTCCTCGCCGGCGTCCTTGTGCTGGTGGTTCGTCATCTTATCGCCAGGTCTGGACCCCGTACCCTGGAGCATCACGAACTGTTGCTTTTCACCCCTCTGCCGGAGCCCTCCGTTGAGTGATCAATCCCCGATTTCCGTCGGTTTCATCAGTCTCGGGTGTGCCAAGAACCTGGTTGATTCGCAGCTTATGGCCAGCCGTCTCATTGCCGACGGTATCCAGCTCTCCCCCACGCCTGAAGATGCCGATATCGTCATCGTGAACACCTGCTCGTTTATCGAGGATGCCCGTGCCGAGTCGATGGAGGCGATCCTCGAGGCCTGCCAGCTCAAGCAGCAGGGGCCCTGCCGGGCCGTCCTGGTGGCGGGCTGCATGCCGCAGCGCTACCGGCAGCGGATTCACGATGCCCTGCCCGATGTGGATGCCTTTGTCGGCCTCGACGACCTGGACCGGATCGGCGAGATCATCCGCAAGCTGGCCGATGGCCAGCGCGACATCGTGGCCATATCGGCCACGGCCAGGCGGCTCTATGAGCCCGTTGCCCCGGTGGTGTTCAGCAACGGTGCCAATGCCTGGCTCAAGATCGCCGAGGGCTGCAACCACCGCTGCGCCTTCTGTGCCATTCCCGGCATACGGGGAAAACACCGCTCGCGGCCGCCCGACCGGATTCTGGCCGAGGCGCAAAGCCTGCTTGAGCGTGGTTTCCGCGAGCTCGATATCATCTCGCAGGATATCATGTCCTATGGCCGTGACCTCCCGGAGAAAACCTCGCTGGCCGCCCTGATCCGCGAACTGGGTAAACTCAAGGGGACGTTCTGGATCCGACTGCTATATGGCTACCCCCCCTTGATTACCGACGATTTGCTCGATGCGATTGCCGACACCCCGCAGGTCTGCCATTACCTGGATGTGCCGGTGCAGCACAGTCACCCCGGGATCCTGCAGGCCATGCTTCGCGGCAACACCGCCAAGGCCGTGTCCGACATGCCGGCGCGTATCCGCCGACGCCTGCCGGATGCCGTGATCCGCACCACCTGCCTGGTGGGCTTTCCGGGCGAGACCGAGGCGCATTTCCAGCACCTGCTCGATTATTGTGCCGACGCCCGTTTCGACCATCTGGGGGCCTTTATCTTTTCGCCCGAGGAGGGCACGCCTGCGTTCGACATGGACGACACCCCGCCGTTTGAAGTGGCCGAGGAACGCTACACCCGGCTCATGACCCAGCAGAGCAAGATCGCCAGTGCCCGGCACCGGCGCTTGAAAGGACAGTGCGATACCGTCCTGCTGGAACATCCCCCTACAGGGAGCGAGCCTGGCCGTGGCCGCAGCCGACGGCAGGCCCCCGGGGTCGATGGCGAGACGCACATCACCGGCTTGCCGCCGACCGCACGGAAGGGCGACTTTGTCCCGGTCACCTATACCGGAACCCGCAAGCTCGACCTGATCGCCAGCTACACTCCCTCGTGAAATATCTAAATCGAATCTTGACAGTGATGGCGGGTTGTCCTTTACTGGATCGCACAGTGTCAAGCGTGGGTATAACGAACAGGAAGGTGGGCAATCATGAAGATGCAGATCGTAAAAATGATTCCGTTGGCGGGCATGTTTCTGTTGATCGGTAGTGGCTGTACAAGTGTGCGTGGCATCAAGCCTGTCGTTCCCGAGTTCGGACAGGTGGTCAGCGATCTGAATCCGGTCTTGACCTGGGTTGCCGACGAGGACAGCGAGGTGACCTATGATCTGGAGATCAAGGAGATCAACAAGGATGGCATCGCGGTCAAGGTCATTTATTCCAAGGAAGGCCTTAGCGGCACGTCCCACAAGATCGAGGGCGATGTCCTGAAGCCGGGAACGCGCTACTCCTGGGCCTTGCGCACACGCAAGGGGGAAACGCTGGGTGCGTGGAACCGGCAGTCGAAATATATCGAGCTGATCGTCTATGCCAGCCGCACCAACCGTCCGTTCGAGTTCAATACGCCCGATGCGCCTTAGCCTTCCCTACGACCTTGCATTTGTCAATGTGGTCGCCACGTTTCTCGAGGAGATCGGCATCTGTCATGGTGCCGATACCGCCGAGCGGCAGCGGCTGCGCCTGATCGGGGAGGAAGCCTTTGCCTTCATCATGGCGGGCATTCCAGGGCAGGATTTTTCTGAGCTTTTCCAGTTGCAGTGCATGGCGATGGAGGATCGCCTGGCGGTTTCCTTCTCGAACCACGGCAGGCCGATGAATGTTCGCGAGGTCAAGTCGTTCTCGCTGGACGACATGGATGGCACGGCGGACGGGTTGTCCCTGCAGTTGCTGCGTGGACTGTGCGATGAGCTTGCGTTCGAGAACCGGGGCCGCAACGGCTGGGAGCTGGCCATCCAGTTCAGAATCAAGCAGTTCCGGTCGCCCTTGAGTGTCGCCGTCCGTGAAAATGCGGGAGCGAAACCGGTTGCGTCGTCCGACTTCACCGTCAGGATTTCGGAGCCGGATGATATTCCCGGCATCATCAATCTGGTCTACAACACCTATCGCTACTCGTACGCGAAGGCCTTTGCCTACAGCAAGGAGCAGTTCCTGGAGGCGATGGACTCGGGCAGGATCTTCTCGATGATCGTGGCGACCGCCGACCGTCGAATCATCGGGCACCAGGCCGTCATTTTCGAGAGTCCCGGGCTGGGTGAGATCGGCATGGTCATGGTCGATCCTGCCTATCGCAGGAGTCGGGCATTCCTGATCCTGCTGCGCGATGCAAAAGCGGCGTGGCACCAGCGATATCCCGAGGTGATTTTCTTCGTCAAAGCCGTCACGTCCCACAAATCCAGCCAGGCCTTCATGGGGGATTTTTCCATCAGCCTGCTGGAACTCTCGGTCTATAACCATGCCGCGTTTGTCGGCATGGATGCAGGGCATAACCCCCGCGAGAGTCTGGTTCATGGGTTTAACACTTATGCCGACACCCGGCCGGTGGATCCGATCCACGTTCCTGCAGAACATCTCGCCATGGTTTCATCCTTCTTCGCGAATACCGCCTTTGTCATCCAGGTGGAGTCGAACCGCGGTCACGCGCAAGAGGGGACGACGTTGCTGGAGGTGAAGGCGAATCCCGCGAACCAGCAGGCCAGACTGGTTCTTGAATCCGTCGGTGCGGATGTCGAGACGATCCTGAAAAAGCATACGCGGGCACTCCAGCAGGATGGCATCATCACGATTCATGCGATCCTCCCGACCCATGCGGATCAGCCGGCAGACCTGGACCGGATCATGGT
>JFJP01027395.1_pt1 | contig 13138 bp, 10 predicted proteins | sample 431651 | NCBI WGS metagenome assembly JFJP01 (sample SAMN02602958, study PRJNA72255) | Microbial mat metagenome, whole genome shotgun sequencing project. | biome: fresh water; feature: sink hole; material: water; isolation source: purple microbial (photo- and chemosynthetic) mats found in...
CAGTATTCCCAGCATCATCCCACACAATATTTTTGTCTTTAATTCCATAATATTTGGCCCAGGCTATAGCTTGTTTAAATCTTTGAAGAGCGTTGGTATTGTTTCGATAAGAAACCATGATCTTCCATTGTTTTCCTCCATTGTCAGCTTGTGTCCAATTTGCAATCCCATTACCAGAAGTGACACTATTTAGACAAAATGCTAAAACCTTGTAAATTTCTCCATCTCTGCGCAATTGAGATGAGTTAATAGTGACATTAGCTGAACTATTGAAGATTTGTTGATAAATCAACCAAGTAGAGTTAGAAAAATTAGGATTTGAACTCTGAAGAATGTTCTGAATTGAGCTAATGTTCTCTTTATTTGTGAGATTTGCACGGCCAGCAACAAGCAAAATGCTATCAGCCTTACCTCCTGAACAATTTATGGATACATTTACATCCCCTGTGCTATTATCTCTTTCAGCGATAACAGAAACATTCAAATTCTTTGCACAAAAGTTTTCGTTGTAGATTTTCTCATTTGATTCATTGCAAGCCACACATTGACCATCATCAACACTAGCAAAGGTATCATTTTTGCATTTTAAGCAAACATCTTCATGGTTGAGAACACAAGTTAAACAATTATTTTTAGCTGATTGACAAGAAAAAGAAGCGTTGCATTGCAAACTGTATAAATCAAGTGCGGTTCCCTTACAATCAGGAATTGATGAGCTATAGTCTAATGCATTGATTGATGCTGTTAAAATGAAATAGCTTAAAACAAAAGAAACAAATAAAAATTTTGACATTTTTTTAGTTAGAATGAAATATTTACCCTATGTGGAATGCTTTATATATTTGAAATTTATAGTAAAAAGAAAAAAAGCTGAAAGTTTCACTGGAATTTTTTAGGTTTTGAAAAAAATCGAGGTGCTGGAATTTTGAGATTCACTTTCACTTTCAATTTTTAATTTATTTTTATTTTTAAAAAAAATTAATCAAATTTTTAAGAAAATATTAAATTTCAAATTTATTCAAAACTTATCAGCTTTATCTCTTTGAATTGGATAAAATTGTGACTTTGTAATTTATTTAAATCCCTTTATAAAAAAAATTCTTGATTTTTTTATTATTTTATTCTTTTGGGATTTTTGCGAATAGCCTAAAAAAAATAGTCAAATAATTTTTTTTTTAAGTTTTTTCTCTCAAATTTAATTTAAATTTTTATACAGTATAAGAAAAAAATTTTCTTCCAATTCTGCTCAATAAAATTTCCAGAAATTAATTTTGTTATGTGTTCTCGCATAAAATAAATTAAAATTTGAGAATGTTGCCCAATCACAAACCCGATCACCATCAAAAGACCAACCCCATAAAAACTGAACCCAAACAAATTGAATCCAATTTTTTATGGGCCCAACCAGGCAATCCCTGTTGGGTTGAAACCAAAACCAAAGAAAAATTCATTAAAGCCAAAATCATCTCTGTCAATAATGAGCACTTTAGAATTTCAGTTATATATGATAATGAATTACAATACCATGAGCTATTGCCTCAAGAGGTCGATTTTTCTGAAATAATACGTTACAATGAGCAGAAAGCTCCGAATCCTTCTCTTGGATTCGAAGATATGGTCAATATGGACGTTTTAAACGAGGCTGAACTATTAAATAATTTGAAAATACGATACAAAATAGATCTTATTTTCACCTATATAGGTCCGACTCTGATAGCAATTAACCCATATAAACCCCTCATCTCAGATTTCAGTTCAAAGAACATTGTACAATACACAAAACAAGCGAATTCTCAGATTTTTAACCTAAAAGAAAACCCACCTCATGTGTTCGCAATTGGAGCAAAAGCTTTCCATCAGTTGATCAATTCCTCAAAAAATCAGGCGATAGTCATAAGTGGGGAATCAGGAGCTGGTAAAACTGAAAATACCAAATTTGCCATGAGATTTATCACTTCTTTGAGCAGCGAATCAAATGAAGAAAATAAGCTTCAAGGTTGAATTAAAAAAATAAATAAATGCATATGAATTATAATTTTTTTAATTTTTTAAAATAGATGACACGATTGAAGAGAAAATATTGGGATGTAATCCGATTTTAGAGGCTTTTGGCAATGCGAAAACTGTAAGAAACGACAATTCAAGTAGATTTGGCAAATATGTTAAGATTCAAGTGGAAAAAAAATCGAAAAAAATCAAAGGAGCTGAAATCACGAATTACCTATTAGAAAAGAGTCGAGTGACACAACAAGCAAATAATGAGCGAAACTATCACATTTTTTATCATTTATTAGGAAGCACTGATATCAATTCTCTAAAGAAATTCAGATTATTGGACGATGATGGCCAGCCACTGCCTCCACAAAGCTTCAAATATTTGAATAAAAGTGGTTGTTATTATGTTGAAAGTCTGGAAGATGTTGAGCTATACAACGAAGTGAAAAAATCTTTCGATAAACTGAAATTTACTGAAAAAGAGAAAAATGTGGTTTGGGCTCTTTTAGCTTCAATTCTTCATCTTGGCAATATAGAGTTTGATGATACAATGTTCAAGCAAACTCATGAAAAAAATCCTATTGAAATAGCCAATCTGCACATTTTCAAACATATAGTCGAACTTTTAGGGATAAATGAAGAAGCTTTAACAAAAAGTCTTGTTTATAAATCCTTACAATTAAAAGAGGGTATTACCATTAGTCCTTTGAAGAAAGAACAATGCATTGCATTAAGAGATTCTTTAAGCAAAGGGTTATATGAGAAATTGTTTAATTGGCTTGTTAAGAGAATGAATATGTCAAATGAAGATCATGATCTTTTAACAATAGGGTTATTAGATATTTTCGGATTCGAGAAATTTGAAGTCAATAGTTTAGAACAATTATGCATAAATTTTACAAATGAGAAATTGCATCAATTATATATTGAATATGTTTTTATTTCTGAAAAGAATGAATTGACAGAACAAGGACTAAAAACTAAAGCCAATAATTTAATTGTTCCACAAAATAATAATAAATTAATCGAACTTTTTGAAGGTCCGAATCCTCTTTGTATTTTTTCGATTATGAAGGATTCAAGAGTGGAGACAATTTCTGATGATGGTCTATTAAATAATCTTCTTAAATTGAAGGATCATTCTCATGAGCTTCTTGCTCCCAAGAATAAATTCGATAAGAAGTTCATTATTGCACATACTGCTGATAATGTCGATTATAGCATCATCGGATTCAAAGTAAAGAACAATGATTCATTTCCTGAAGAGCTTGAAAAAGTGATTTTAGACAGTCAAATAAAGGAAATCGCTTCTATTTATAAAGGAATCATAGAGTCTCCAATCAGTGATTTTCTCACAATTCCCGGTAAAAAAAGTAATCCCACAGAATTTAACACTTTTCAGGGAAATCGTGAACGATTCTCTTCGACTTCAAATTCCAATTGTCCCTCCTCCCCAAGAATGAATCCTAACTCCAAAGGAAAGGGAACTCTCTTACAACAATTCGATATTCAAATGAGATCACTAATGACAGAATTAAATAGATGTGATGCTAATTTTATTCGATGCATTAAGCCCAATGAAGATAAAATCAAAGAAGATTTTCATTCAGATTATGTTCTTAAACAAATAAAATATCTAGGAGTATTAGAATCAGTAAAAATCAGGAAAGAAAGCTTTCCATTTCGAAAAGATTTCAAAAGCTTTTGGAATCAATACAAGATCCTTGGCTGGAATAAATACAAGATTCTTGGGAAACATAAAAAGAAAATCCTTGTTGATGATTTGAAACTTGATGAAATAAAAAAAATGAGACATTTGTGCGATTGGGGAATTTTACGAAATCTTATTATTGATGAAAATGAGTTTCGACATAAAATAATGTTCGGAAACTCGAAGATTTACATGAAACAAGACTTATCAAATTTTATTGATACCTTGCAATTAAATCCTGATGCAAAAGCTATCAAATGCAGGCTTCTAATAAAGCAATTAAGAATATGGAAAACGCAAAAACAGGTAAATGCTGGAATGAAAATCCTTTGCAAAACTTGTAAAATGTTAAGGGCATTCTGGAATAGGTTAAGAACTCGAATTTATCGATTAAAATTCTTAAGAAAAAAAAAATCAGTAGCAATTTTTATGAATCTATTTAAGAAGAAACTTGTGAAGAAAATAATTAGGGTTATTTTGTTTAGAAAATGGAAAACCGCTTCTGAGAAGTATCTTGTACAAAAAAAAAGGTATTTTACAAGGCTTTCTTTGATGAAATATGGGAAAATTGCGAAGGAACTAACTATTTTTCTCATAAATAAAAAGAAAACTGAATTATTGAAATCTATTAATGAAAATTATATTCAGAGACTGAAAGAAATTCGATTGAAAGCTTTGAATGATTATAGAAAAAATGTCTTTTTAAGAACCAATTTCCAAAAATCATTTGAGAAACTTTGCAAATTAGCCGAACAAAATTCACAAAACAAATATAATTACTTTATGGATAAATTGCTAGAAATTGTAAATATCTTCAAACAGAAAGAAATTGAAAAGAAGGAAAGAGATTTGAAAGAAAAAAGATTGGAAAATGAAAAAAATTTAAAAGAAAAAGAAGCTTTGAAAAAAAAACAATTAGAAGATGAACGAATTGAAAGAATTCTGAAAGAAAATGCAGAAAAAGAAAGAATTCTGAAAGAAAAAGAAGAAAATGAGAGAATTCTGAAAGAAAATGCAGAAAAAGAAAGAATCCTGAAAGAAATTGCCGAAAAAGAAAGAATTCTAAAAGAAATTGCAGAAAAAGAAAGAATTCTGAAAGAAATTGCTGAAAAAGAAAGAATTCTAAAAGAAATTGCAGAAAAAGAAAGAATTCTAAAAGAAAACGAAGAAAATAAAAGAATAATAAACCTAAATGCAGAAAATGAAAGAATCCAGAAAGAAAAAGAAGAAAAAATCTCAAATGAAAAAAACCCTAAAATTCAGACTGTGATTCATATGGGAGGCGTTTTCAGAAATTATTTAATCCAAAACAAATTCAAAAAAATTAACAATCATTTTACCAAATCTTTGAAACTTTCTGCATTTTTACTTTACAAAGAAAAAGCTTTTAAAAAGACAAAGTTTCTTTCAAAGAAATCTATAAAAGAGGTGGTTTTCTCTTCAGAAATTCTGACAAAAATTTTCGGAAAATTGATTTTGACAAATTCTTGCAAAATCTCCTTTAAATCCAAAGAATTTTATTTAAAATCAATAGAACCCCTTCAAAAAACGCTTTTATTATTTGAATCCCATTTAACAAAAGGACTATTCCTCTTTAAAAAATTTAATACAGTTGAAGAAATTTTAAAAGATAAATTGATTTCAGAAGATATTAAATATGTTCCTGGAATGAATGAACTATCAAAATCATATATCCCAATAAATAATAACATGATAATCTGGAAAAATATAGCATCAGGATGGTTAAATAAAGGTTCTTCATTAAATTTGGTTAAAATTGTTCACAATGACAAAAAAGATGGAGGAATTTCCAAAGAAATAAACAAGAAATTCAATAGTTTTCTTCTCGAGAAAAACGAAGAAAAACAGTTTTTATTAGCTCAAGAAATCATTGCAATTGGCTTTGATAATTCAATAGCTATAAGAGATGAAATCTATTATCTTTGTTTCATACAAATGGAAAAAGCTCCTGAAAAATATTTGAAGTTATTAGGAATGATCACCAGCACTTTTCCTTCATTGCATTACAAATCCCAAATCCTCAATTTTCTGAATGCTTTGATTCTTGGCACTTATTCATTAGACGCTGAAGAAGATAATAGGGTCAAAGAAGCTGTAAGATTCTGTTATAGAAGAATAGAAAAATCACATGAATTTGGTTCCAGAAGCACGTTCCCCAATAAAGAAGAGTTTAGCTATGTATGGAATATGCGGAAAATACCGATAAGAATCTTCTTTTCTAATGAAGTTGAGTTGTGGATTTCAATAGAATCCTATACAACAGTAATGGAAGTTATTAGTTTGATTATAAAGGAAGTAAAAGCTGATGAAAACATTAAGAAGTTTTTGGGATTATTCATTAAATATCAGGAAGGATGTTTCTTAGATGACAGGGCGTGGATTATTGATTATGCAATTGATAGAAAAATATATTTGAAAATTAGATGGTTCGTTCCTTTGGATGATATTACTAATCCAGAGTTTTTGAATCTTTTATATATACAGATATTCATCGATTATTTAAATGGGTTTTTCAGATCTCCGATTGATGAAATCATTGATTTGGCAGCTTTGGCTTTTTTTATTGAAAAAGGAAGTCAATTAGATGAAGAGGAATTGTTTTCAATCAACAAATACACACCAAAAGGTGATTGGAAACAAGGAAATGTGGATTTAAGGGAAATATGTTCAAAGATTTTGGCAAAATACATACATGAGGCTAATTATAATGTTCAGAATAAAGCGAAAATTGATTTTATGAGGAAATTACAAAAATATGATGGATTTATGTCACAAGACTTCAAAGGAGATTATGTGAAAATTGAAGTTGAGGGGAATATCAGTATTGAAGAATATATAAAAAAAGAAATAATTCTTTATTTGAAACCTTTCGCATTTATTTTAAGCTGGAAAAATAAAGGGGGCTTTGTAAGACAGGTGTATGAATTCAAAAGAATTTGCCAGTTTGGATGCTTAAAGATCAAAGAACAAAAATGGTTCTATTTCAGAGTTTGGAATGAGGGGAATGAGGAATTACATTTGTTGGAAAACAATAAGTGTGAAGAAATCTATTCGCTGATGTTGGGATATGCGGAATTGTTAAATTATAAAATGAATTAGTTTGAAGTTTAATTATTGAAAGAATAGTTTCAAATTAAATAATCTTTTTTTTTAAAAAAAGGAAAAAATTTGGAAACATTACATTAATTAAACAAAATATAAAATTGAAAAATATATTTCGTTGTTTTCAGTTGAATTTCATTCAAAGCTTTGTTAATAGATATGGTTCTTCGTATACACCTTTTTAACAATAAATTATAAAGTTAAAAAAGTTTTTTTTTCACATATTTAAAAATTGAAAGAAATGATGAATTTTTTATTAAAATACTGATATTAAATTCGTTTTGATGAATTCCCGAAAAAAAGGGCAAATAATATTTCTCATTCAATTTTGAAAATACAAGTTTTTAAAGAAATAGGAGGTTGGTATTGGACATTTCAATCTTTTGCCTCATATCAAACTAAATAAATATTCATTAGAGACTCTAAAACAATTCGATGCTTAAATTTAGAAAGTGAATTTTTCAAATGATGTTAGAATGAAATAAAAAAAAATTATATTCAAAATTTATTTTTTTCTAATATTTATTCCATATTTTTCATAAATTTTATTCGCTTCCTTATATTCTCCTTTTATGTCCATCATTTGAGCCTCGTTCATCTCTTTTAATTGATTAAAGAAATTTCTTAAAAAAATAAACCTGAAATGTCTAATTTAAACATATCTTTGTAAAATTTCTTAGCTTCATTAAGTTGAAAGTCTTCAAAATTTATGTCAAAAAAGTCTTGATTACATTTTGAATCTGAACTTTTATTATTTTTCTTCTAATAAAAATAATTATATTTCCATTATTAAATATAAAAAAGGCTTACTTCGATTTTTTGTTTAATATTGGCTGCTAGAATAGGATAATTAAAATTAATTAAAAACTGATAAAAAATTTCAAATAGGATTTCATTTTTCAACAAAGAAACGATTTCATAAACTAACTTCAATTGATATTTATAAAGCAAATAATTCACCAAAATTTTCAAAGAATTTATCAATTTGTTTTTCTTTGTTATAGAAACATAATTTTCTAGGAACTCGTTGAGGATATTAATGAAAGCTAAAACTAAATTTTGATCCTCTATTTTTTCTGACATTTCACAATTTACATAAAACTCAACAAAAATTTCGCAGTTCATTACGAAGTATTCCATATCATGAACAGAAAATTTCATCAAACTTAAAGCCTTTAAAAAAGAAATGCGTTTAACAAAAATAGTGTTTCAACCTCTTGAAATTTATTTTCATACAAATGACTCAATAAAATATTATTGTTATTGAACCTTAGCCCCAAATTAATTTCCATTATTCCATATTTATTCACAAAAAATAAATAAGGGGAACTAAGAACAGACGAATCAGTTAAATCGATTTTTTGAATTGATGAGCTCACAAAAAAATTGTATTGATTAATTGAATCTAAATCTGAAATAATTTGAAAAATTTGTGCTGTGTTATCCAAAAAATGAATCTTAATAAAAGCATTTTTTTATGAATTTTTTTTTTTTTTAAAAAAAAACTTGGTTTTTTGAAAATGCAATAATTGCTTCACAATTATTGAGCCATTTAGCATTTAGATATTTTTCTTTATTTTTTGTAAACATTGATTTTTTATTTTTATTTTTATGATCGACAATTCGCAGTTGATAATCATTAGTTATGTAAAGGAATTTGTCTTCTCTTTTATTGAATTCAATTTTGCTCATGAAATTTGAAGTTTCTAGTTCACACTAATAAGTTTTTCAAATAAAGAAATATTACAAAATAGATTTTTTTTTATACGATGTTTTTTTCAAGAAAAACTTCTGATATTATTTGAATTTCCCTCATTTTGATGCAATTTTTTTGATTTGTTTTTTGATATTGGATGAAAATATAAAAGGTATCATTTTTAAGATTTGAAATAATACAGTCGATTTTTGAGGCTTTGTATCCACTTTTATTTTCTACTGAATAAATCAATTTGAAAATGGTTTCATCCTCCTGATAATTGAATAAATTTCTTAGATTTATGAACTAATTTAAAATTGAAATTGTCTTTAAAACACAAATAAATACATAAATTGAAAGCTCATTTTCAGTATAAATAAATTTCATTATTCCACTTTTTGGATTAATTTCAACATCTTTCATTTCTTTTTGTCCATCCAACAAATATATTCTATGATATTTATTATATATTAATTTATATTTATTCACAATTCAACCTCTGTTCAATCACAAATTCAGTTTCTTGTTTGTTATGCTCCAAAATAAGTAAATAAATTTTTTCTTCTTCAAATTTCACAATCATTAGAAATTTATTTAAAGAATCACTGTAAACAAATTCCAAAATAATTTTTTTTTGTGGAACTTTTAACATCCCTGAGATCAAACTCAATTTAATCTGTGTCTTCAAATGATAAGATTCTTCATAGAAGAAATTCCACAATTCATATGAATAGTCTTCATTTATCAAATAAACTCCAAAATGTTTTTTATTAAAAAACTTCAAACAACTAAAGAGAATTACCTGATTTTCTTTAAAATGCATATAATAATCAACATTTAAACTAGCCATATTTTTTTTTTATTTTTCCAATTTTTTATTTTTGGAAATAAAATAAAAAAATACTTAAAGCAAACTAAAAAAAATATTATCATTATATACCCTTCTCTCCGAATGGAAGTGACTCTTAATTTAAAAATTTATGATGGTAAACTCTATCGTGATACAGAAATCATGGGCAAAATGGATCCTTATGTAAGTGGGGTTGTTGGAGACCAAAAATTCAAAACAAAAATTCATGAAGATGCAGGAAAGTACCCTAAATGGGATCAACTCTTTACAATCAAAACGAAACTTAATACGACTTTGAAGTTTCAAGTGTTTGATGAAGATCCTGGTTCTGATGATTTAGTAGGTGATGGTAGTTTTGATCTGATCATAAATTATGTGGTGGTCAAGAAATTGATAATAGCCCCAATTACTTTTAAGGGAGAGTTAGCTGGTGAGATAAGGATGGAAGTCGAACTTCTCGTAGATGAAAAACACCATAAGCAAATAAGAAACGAATTAGAGGCTGATTTAAAAGAGAAAAAAACATTGTTAGAATCTTTGAAAAGAGGTGAGAAAAAAGAATTGCCGAAACAATTAATTAATCAACCCCCTCCTCCAAAGAAAGGTGAAGCTTTAGATGAAGCTCAGGAAAAAGAGTTGAAAGAAGAACTTGCAGTGATACAAAAAGAATTGATTGCTGTGAAAAATGTGAGAGAGGTGAGAGAGAATGATCGTTCTGATATGTTGAGAAGGATGTTATCTGGGAATTTGATTCAAGAACAATTGAAGAAACATATCGACGCTGTCAAAGCTGAAATAGACAATTTTAGTATATATAAATTATTTCGCTTTTTATAACATATTCATTTCTTTTAAAAAAGGACGGAAGGATATTAAAGGCACACTAATTTTTAAAATTTTAGGGGCCAAATTGAATCAAGCTAGTTCAGATCCTTTTGTGTTCTTGACTTTGGGAAAAAAAAGCAAGAAAACAAAAACACAAGATGAAGACAATAAGAAACCAGTTTGGAATGAAACTGTACTAATAGAAAGAACAGATAGTGATGAATCCGCAGTGCTATTCTGGATATTGGATGAAGGTAATAAAAACGCCATTTTAGGGTATACAGCTTTGAGTGTATATCCAGCAATATTTTCAAAATTGAATGAGAAATATCATTTGCCTTTGTTTTTCGGGAATTCAATAATCGGGGAACTAATTTTACACATGAGCTTTAAAAGCAAATAAATTTGGATAATAAAAAAAAAAAAATATTCAAAAAACAAATAGTTCTGCTATTTAAAAATAAATATCTTTTCAATTATAATCATATTTAAATTATTAATAATCTTGTTATTTCCAGATTTTTTTAAAATGTCCAGAAAGGATTGATTCATTTGTCTTTTAATTGTTTTCATAATCTCTTGAAAGGAAAGAAAAATGCAAATTTTATTGTAAATAATTTTGAATTTTTATTGAATTTGCTTTAAAAAAAAATATGATTTTTTTTATTTTTCACCACTATTTCTTCATATTTAAAATGAAATAATTTTTCTATCAAAGAATAAATTTATTCCTTTAAGACTTATAAATGCAATTATTAATGTAAAAATGGCTCAATTAATTCCATAATTTGTCTATTTCCTTTTGTTAAAATAATATTTCCTAAATTTTCCATTAAATGCACAAAAGTTTCATTCAGCTCCGCCTTTTCTCTCAGGTATTTTTTTCGTTCAAATTCAAATTGGTATGTGATTCATTTAAATTGCTAATCTGTTGCAATTTGTTTCATTCAAAGTAGGATTTGCTTTTTTAAAATCGATATATGCTTCATTTAATTTGATATTCGATTCATTTAAATTGGTCTTGGTTTAAGTAAAATAGTTATTTGTTTCGTTTAATACAGATTTGTTTCATTCACTGACTTGATGAAGAGGAAATTCAGGTTAAAGCTGAAGAAAAAAAAAAAGAAAAATTTTTTACACAAAATAAAATAATTTTTATTGAAATAAAAAATAAGATAGTTTTTTTATAAAAAAAGTTCAAACACTGCTAAACTGAAAAGTTTTTGAAATTTCATTTAAATTTCTTTGTTCGAGTATATAGATAATTTATTCTTTAAATCTTATTTTTAATAATTGAATCAGCTTAATCGTTCGCAGGCTGCTCCGTTTTGGGTTGATTGTTTTTCCTTTCAGGCCTCTCAGTGCTTGTCCTAAGGAATCTGAGAGGTTCATTAGCCTCTATGAAAATGAGGTTGAAGTTGATTAAAAAGTAAAGGAAAAGAAAAAAATAAATCCGCATTTGATTTTTGAAATTACTAATATATATTATAATTAAATGAGATGAGATTGTTTTAAATAAAATGAAAATTAATAATAAATAATATAAATTTTTATTTAATAGTCGATGATGCTTTTTGAAATAAAAATAAATTTTAAAAAAAGATCATTTTTTTTTTAAAGTCTTTCTTTTCTAAAATTTTTTTTCTTTCTAAAAATAACTTAATTTTCTAAAGAAAATCAGTTTTTTATAAAAATTACTTGATTTTCTAAAAAAAATTTTTTTTTATTTTGAAGAAAAAAATATCCATTTTTTATAAAAATAACTTGATTTCCTCTAATTTTTTTAAAAAATAACTTTTTTTTCTGAAAAAAAATCAAGTTTAAAACTCTTAAAATTTTCCTAATAAAAAAAGGCATTCTCAGGAATTTTTTATTTTTTATTGAAATGTTTTAAATAGTTTCTAGAATAATTTCTTTAAGAATTCTTTCATCTATTCTTTTTTGCATAATTGTCAAATTTTATTTTTTAAGAATTTTTTTTATTTTCAGTCATTTTTTTCAGATTATAGTTTTTCTTTCAATTCTTTTTATTTTTTTCTTAAAAAATGAGTTTTTTTTTAAAAATTCAAATTTTTAATTTGCTTTTTACTAAAAAAAAAATTATTAAAATTCAAAATTACAGCGTCTTTTTATCAGTTTAAAAGTTTGAAAATTTCAGCATTTTTTTCTTTTACTATAAATTTCAAACTTATAAAAGCATTCACTCAATGGAAAACTTTCATTCTAACTTTACAAATGTCAAAAATATTATATATTTCTTTAGTCTTAAGCTATTTCTTTTTAGCAGCATCAACCAATGCATTAGGTGTGAATGAATTAATTCCTGATTGCAATGGAACAGCACTTGATTTATACAGTTGGCGTTGTAACTCTTCTTTTTCTTGTCAATCAGCAAAAAATAATTGTTTGACTTGTGTTCTCAACCATGAAGATATTTGCTTAAAATGCAAAAATAATACCTTTGCTAGTGTTGATGATGGTCAATGTGTAGCTTGCAATGAATCAAATGAGAATATTTACAACAAGAACATGTGTGCAAAGAATTTGAATGTTTCTGTTATCGCTAAAAGAGATAATATCACAGGTGATGTAAATGTCTCAATAAATTGTTCAGGAGGTAAAGCTGATAAGATTTTGCTTGTTGCTGGTCGTGAAAACCTCACAAATAAAGAAAACATTAGCTCAATTCAGAGCAATCTTCAGAGTTCAAATTCTAATTTTTCAAACTCTACTGGGTTGATTTATCAAAAAATCTTAAATAGTTCAGCAAATGTCACTTTTAACTCATCTCAATTGCGTAGAGATGGAGAAATTTACAAGGTTTTAGCATTTTGTCTAAATAGTGTGACTTCTGGTAATGGGAGTGCAAATTGGACACAAGCTGACAATGGAGGAAAACAATGGAAGATCATGGTTTCTTATCGAAATAATACCAATG
>JFJP01040899.1_pt1 | contig 13136 bp, 4 predicted proteins | sample 431651 | NCBI WGS metagenome assembly JFJP01 (sample SAMN02602958, study PRJNA72255) | Microbial mat metagenome, whole genome shotgun sequencing project. | biome: fresh water; feature: sink hole; material: water; isolation source: purple microbial (photo- and chemosynthetic) mats found in...
TTCTCATTTTAACTTTAAGTTAATAAACCAAAAGTAGTAAGTTCTGGTTAATTGTTATCAGATTGAAAGAGATAACAAAAATAGGTAACTATTCAGTCCGATCAATATACATTTTTTGCCACATATCTCACATATCTCACAGATTTGAATCACTATCAGCAGTTTTTCAAATTAAAAATGAATATTGCTTTTCTGTGAAATCTGCGTAATCTGTGGCATAGATATGTTTTAAACATACTGATTGGTTACAAAAATAGTAATGCCGTTTTTTTTAAATCCATATTTAAACCGGATTCAAATAATAATAGTAGTTTTAGCATAAAATAATCAAACTGATATGACGAAGCCGATTTTGCCTGTAAATTCCACTAAGGTTATAAATGCCTGGTGTTCTTACGATATAGCCAATTCCGCCTATATGCTAAGCGTAAATACGGTTTTATACCCGATATTCTATCAGCAGGTAACTCAGAAAGCTTTCGGCTCGGAAATGGTGACGTTTATGGGCATGAATATTAAGAATACCGTTTTGTACGAATACGCCATTGCAATGGGTTACTTCCTGGTTATAATAATGACTTTATCATTATCGGGCATTGCCGACCTGGGCGGATATCGTAAACGTTTCATGCAATCATTTACCGTGTTGGGATCTTTTGCCTGCATGGGTTTGTACTTTTTTAACGGTGAAAATATAGTGTTGGGGCTCATACTTCCTATGCTGGCAGTATTAGGCTTTGCCGGCTCCCTGGTGTATTACAATTCTTTTTTGCCAATAATAGCTACACCCGACCGGCACGACCGCATCAGCGCAAAAGGATTTTCCTTTGGGTATGCCGGCAGTATGGTATTGCTGATCTTTAATATTTTTTCACTGCAAAATTATCAGGTGTTCGGCTTTTCTGACAGTTTGCAAGCCATACAGTTTTCATTTATTCTGGTTGGCGTATGGTGGCTGGCCGTTTCCCAAATAGCATTTTACTACCTGCGCGAAGAACGTAAAGAGGTTAAATGGGATATAACTGTTTTTACCAAAGGATTTCATGAAGTTTTTAAGGTATTTGGGTACATCAAAAAGCATACGTCGATGTACCGGTTCCTTCTTTCCTTCTTCTTTTTCAGTATGGGAGTACAAACCATTATTATAGTTGCTTCTCTTTTCGGTAAAGCAGAACTGGGAATCTCTGATACCATGCTGATAATGACCATTATTATCATACAACTTGTTGCAATTCTGGGCGCTTATATATTCGGAAAAGTTTCAACCCGTTTTGGAAACAGAACCTCACTGCTTTGGATGCTTGCAATCTGGATATTTGTTTGTTTATCAGCTTATTTTGTGGACGATGCGGTTCAATTCTATATTTTGTCGGCACTGCTTGGCCTGGTAATGGGTGGAATCCAGTCGCAGGCACGTTCAACCTGGTCAAAATTAATACCTTCGGATACAACTGATACTGCTTCTTATTTTAGTTTTTACGACAGTACCGAAAAATTTGCGATTGTAATCGGGATGCTCGGCTTTGGTATTATTGAACAAGTAACAGGCAGCATGCGTAACAGCACCTTGTTGTTATCCTTGTTTTTTATTGTAAGCTTCCTGATTATTGCATTCACTAAATTGAAAAAGGATGAATCTTCAATTTCATAATTATCGGCATCACTATGCAAAAGCGTTTGCGCCTCACCTGAAAAAATAAAAGCCCTGATGCTTCGCATCAAGACTTCGTAGCAGCGGGGCAGGATTATTTCATGATCCTGAAAAGGGAGGGCTTAACAACGAAGCCCTGCGCTCACTGCGTGAGCTTTGGTCTTTTTTATTTTATTCCATGCTTACAAGCAAGCTTGACGCATGTTATAAAATAAAAAAGCCCTGAACTCTTCGAGTTCGGGCTTCTATGTAGCGGGGGCAGGATTCGAACCTACGGCCTTTGGGTTATGAGCCCAACGAGCTACCTCTGCTCCACCCCGCAATATATTTTTATAAACAATGAACGTTCTTAATTGGGAGTGCAAAAGTATATTTTGTTTCTTTGTAATCCTAATTTTTACGTAAATAATTTTTTTATGACTCATAAAGCCGGTTTTGTCAATATTATAGGGCATCCCAACGTAGGGAAGTCTACTTTGATGAATATGTTGATGGGAGAAAAACTCTCCATTATTACTCCAAAAGCGCAAACTACACGTCATCGCATCCTCGGAATTGTGAATGGTGAGGATTATCAGATAGTTTTTTCCGACACTCCTGGCATTGTAAGGCCACATTATAAACTTCATGAATCAATGATGAAATTTGTAAACACAGCCCTCCAGGATGCCGATGTATTTATTTATATGACTGAGGCGAATGAAACCAGCTTCGATGAAGACGTAATCGGAAAAATTAAAGCCTCAGGAAAACCGCTCCTATTTCTGATCAACAAGGTAGATACTATTACACCTGCTGAAATGGAAGCTAAGATTAAATACTGGCAGGAAAAATTTACAGATGCGAAAGTAATTCCGGTCTCGGCAAAACTGAATTTTAATACTGACAAAGTCACTAACGAAGTTCTACGCTTACTGCCTGAAAATGAGCCGTACTTTCCTAAAGATGATGAGCTGAGCGACAGGCCTTTGCGTTTTTTTATTTCCGAAATGATCAGGGAAAAGATTTTTCTGCTTTACCAGCAGGAAATACCTTATTCCGCTGAAGTAGTTGTAGACTCGTATAAGGAGAAACCCGAAATTGTTGTGATCAGCGCTACCATTTTCGTGGAACGTGACACGCAAAAAGCCATTATACTTGGGCATAAAGGCGACTCAATAAAAAAGCTCGGAACACTTGCACGTAAAGATATTGAAGCTTTTATCGAAAAGAAAGTCTACCTGGAATTAAGTCTGAAAGTGAGCAGCGACTGGCGTGAAGACGCAAATCAGTTGAAAAGATTCGGATACGAGTTTTAATGGAATACAGTGTCTGCACACCCAAAGGGTGTCTGACACTGTAATTAATAAAAAAAACCTGCCGAGGAAAGCAGGTTTTTTTTTATTAAAACTGTATATGTAAAATCTAAAACGGTGTGCATTCTATTTCTTTTGTATTTCTTCCGCGGCTGCCAGGGGAATATCCACTGCTTCCACCAAAAAGGCTGAAGTTGTCAAATTCGAAAACCATCGAAATTTCATGTGAAGCCCGACCTGCTGTGCGGAGGTCTGTAATCAGGTAATCGTAAGTATACATTACCTTTACGCGTGAATCTTTACTCCATGGTGCATTGAATCCAACCTGGAATATGGCGTCTTTAGCTTCAAAAAAGTTAAAATCCTGGTTGCGGAACCATGCTCCAAAATATATGGACGATTTGAGGATATTCATCCCTAACGTGTAGGTTGAAAAATTAGCTTGTTTTTCATATTGAAATCCCGGATTAAATTTGAAACTGCTGCTGTTGCTCTTACCTCTTGAACGATAGGAAGAAGAACGGCCTTGTTCTATCTCCAGTACCAGGTCACCGGTGATCACAAGTTTACGGGGCAATTTTGAATCGAGTCCTAAAAACGATTCATTAGGAGTAAAAACGTGGTGAACAGCAGCTCCTAATGTACCCTGGATATTTGACCATCGTGAACCGGATTCAACAAAGCGGTAAACGCCACCTACTGAGAAATCGGGATATGAAACACGGTTGTTGACAGGTGCCTCGAATGCTGTTTGATATATATTACCATATCGGGCATGAAGTTGATCAGTGAAAACCATTTCGTCCCAGTTTACTGATTTCTGAGCGTAGGAAACCATGAAACCCATCTGGGCAATCATATTCTCGTAGAGTGGGATACGGGCTGCTGTACCAATGCCTACATTGCTTGATTTAATAGTTCCTGTGCCTGCTCTGTCCGAAGAAACCAATAGTCCAAGTCCTCCTGATCCGGGAATAGCGCGCTCAGCAACATCCAACGAAAAATTATAGGTTTTAAAATCTTCAGGCAAACCTGTCCATTGATCGCGGTAATTGAAACGTGCACGCATACCTGCGTTAAGACCAATATAGCCGGGATTATAATAAATTGGATTGTTGTAGAATTGCGAAAAGATAGGATCCTGAGCTTTCAGCTGACTAAAAACTGCTGACAAAACAAGTAGTAAGATTACTCTTAAAAACCAGTCTCTTTTTATAGTAATGTTTTTCATTGTGTAGCTCTTTAGTTGTTACAAGTTACCAGTTGAACATGCTGGTGTAGTCGTGATTACAAATAAGTTCTATATATCTTTTTTTTTATTTCAACTTATTATTATCGGATTAAGGTAACTGTTCCAGCTTTCTGCTGTGGCATATTCGTATTGTTTCCGGCATTTGTTCCATCCCATACTTCATCATCATTGTACTGTGCTGTTATCTTCCAAACATATACATCCTGTTTCAGTAATTCTCCATGCAGTGTGCCATCCCACGATTCAGCTGGTGATCCTCTTTCATCAATCTTGCTCGAACTCCACAACAGGTTGCCCCAACGATCATATACTCCAACATTATACATTTTAAGGTTAGTTCCCTTAGGTTTAAATACAGCTACTTCAGGATTAATATGGCCAGGACTGAAAGCGTTAGGAACATAAAGCCCTTTGAACATAAGGTCGTATTCCAGTGACATTGTGTCTGTGCAGTTCTGATCATTCCAGGTTGTAAGCTGTATAGTATAATGTCCTTCCTTGTCAAAAGTAATAACCGGATTGGTAGCAAATGATGTTTTTCCGTTGCTGATGTCCCATTCATTGTATGTTCCGTTGATAGATCCGTTGCTGATCATGATCTGACCTTGCTTGTCTTCATAATTTTCGATGATGCTGAACGCTGCAACAGGATTTGAATTAACGGTAACCTGCTTGGTAATGGAAGTCGAACAACCGTTCAGGTCAGTTATCGTCATGTCGGCATCGTAAACACCAGCCTTGGCAAAGCTATATGAACAGTTACGTTGATTTGAGCCTTCTAAAAGTTCACTTTCATTACTGAATTTCCAGTTCCACTTAACAATGTTTGAAGATGTGGCTTCCGATTGATCAGTAAAAAATACAGGCTTGGCTTCACAGCTATTATCCCATTTAAAGTCAGCTAACGGGCTTTCGAAAATATTTATTTTATTGATGATAGTGTCAGTACATCCAAGCGTATTGGTAACAACCAGTTTTACCTCATATTCACCAAATACGTCATACCTGTATTCGGCATTCTGTGAAGAAGTGGTATCAGATAATGAACCTGGATCGCCAAAGTTCCAGAGATAACTTTTAATAGTTGTATTGTTATTTTGCGAAAGATTATCAAACGTAGTGCTTGTGCCAACACATACATCCTGCCATGAGTAGGAAGCTTTAGCAGCTGGTTTTACTGATACATGGTTGCTGGCAGTGTCAGTAGCTATGCCGCCAACCATTTGTGTGGCTACTACCATAGTTACTTTATAATTGCCCGGAACGGCGTAGGTATGCTCCACATTTTGCTGTGGCGAGGTATATGTAGCGGATGTGTTGTCGCCGAAATACCATGTCCAGCTCGATATTGGTGCCTGGCTGGTACTGGATTCGGTAAACTTCATGCTCCGTTTCACGCATACTACAGGATCGCTCACTTTAAATGCTGCTGCAATGCAAGGTGTTCTGCGTATGATTTTTGTAATAGTATCGCTGCATCCTGATTCGCTCACTGCAATAAGTGTTACTTCATACACTCCGGGATATGTATAGTAATGGTTTGCATTCGGACTTGCCGGTGCATCAATTATCTTGCTTTTGCCATCACCAAAACTCCATATCCAGCGTGCAATTTTTGTTCCGGTGGTTATATCTGTAAATCTCACCAGGCTGTCACACGTTCCGCCGTCATAGCTGAATGCAGCCTGTGGCAAAGCATCAACTGTAACGCTCATGTACTTGCTGGTGCTGCAGTTTTTATCATCAGTGGCTTTGAGCGATACAAAATACGTTCCTGGCTTGCTGAAAATATGCATTGGATTTGCAAGCCTTGACTCGTTGTTGAACGCTGTGGCCGGATCACCAAAGTTCCAGTTGTAGGATACTGTGCCGTTACCCGAAGGACTGACAAGTGTTGATGAAAAATAAGTGGCCTCACCAAAACATGCTTGTGTATAGTTCATGGTAACTTCATTTCCTGCTGGGATACATACCTGCTGAATCACAGTGTTTGTGCAGCCGTTAGAGGTAGTAACAGTTAGTTTTACATCGTAGCATACATCAGATGGGCCGAATGTAAAACTGGGATTCTGTAATGTTGAGTAAACTCCGGGTGCAAATTCCCAGTTCCATCCTGTAATAACATACGGAGTGCTGATAGATTCGTCCCTGAACATAACAGTGCCGTTGTGACAGGACTCTGCAACGTAGCTGAACTTTGCAACAGGAGCAGCAATTATAGTAACAGGCATCACTTTTACAACTGAACATCCGGATGCGCTGGTTATGGTTAGTGTAACATTATAAGTGCCTGCAAAAGAATAGCTGTACGAAGGATTTTGTTCCGTTGAAATATCACTGGTTGTTGTGTTTACTCCAAAATCCCATGCCCAGGCTACAATTTTATTTCCACCCGGACTGTAACTGTTGTCAATGAATCTGACAGAATTAGCGGCACAGTTTCCATTGAATTTAAATTGAGCTACCGGCAAAGCCTGAATGGCAACAGTATGCGAAACGCTGTTTTTGCATCCTGATAAATTGATTATTGTTAGAGTTACCGTGTAATTCCCTGCCTGTGAAAACACATGAACAGGATCTGCAAGGAAGGAAAGGGCGGTGCCATCACCAAAATTCCACTCATAGGATGAAACTTCAGCTATATTGGTAACTATTGGACTCACGCTGAATGAAACAGGGGTGTTTGCACATGCTGCAGATGTCGTGAAATCAACAGACGGACCTGATGCAATAGTGAGTTCTTTCGATTGAGAGCTGATGCAACCTGCCATATTCTCAGTAGTCAGCGTAACAGTGTATGTTCCGGTTTGACTAAACTTGTGTTCCGGATTCCGGTTAATTGAAAAGTTGTTCGTGCCTGAAGCAGGATCGCCAAATTCCCAGATCCATCCGGTAATACCATTGCTGCCTGATCCTTGTGTGAGATCAGTGAAAATGGTTGGAAGTTCGCTGCAACTATTGGTATAACTGAATGATGTAAGAGGAACCGGATTTACGGTAACGGCGGAAGTATAGTACGCTTCGCAACCTGTTGATGTGCGTACGGTTAAAGTTACATGATAAATACCTGCAACTGCATACGTGTGAGTTACATTGGCTTCGGATGGTGCAGTTACTGTTACCTCAGAGCCATCATCAAAGTTCCAGCTCCATGAATTGATTATTCCGTTTGGAGTTGAGGAGAGATCAGTAAAAAGAACGGCTGTACCTGAGCATGACAAGGAAGTGGAAGTGAAAATAGCAATAGGAGCAGTAGTTACCTGTACCTGGCGGGTTTTAACGTTGGTACAGCCATTCTGATTAGTTATGGTTAGTGAAACATTATAAGTTCCGGGTGTTGCATAAATATGGTGAGGATCAGCGTCAACCGAAGTAGTATTGTCGCCAAATTGCCATATCCACGATGAAGTGGTTGAGGAATTAACAAAAGTTGAACTGGTAAAATGAACGGTATCGGCAGCACATCCGGTATTGAAACTGAAATCAACAGCTGGTTTTGGTGATATGCTTATTTTACGGCTTGCCGTATCATAACATCCATTGGCATTCCGAACCAGCAATGTCACCATGTATTCTCCGGCCTGCTGGAACAAATGTGATGGATTCCTTTGGTTTGAAGTATTGTTTGACAACGAACCCGGATCGGCAAAATTCCATACCCATGAAATAAGGTTTCCCTGCGACAGATCATTAAACTGTACCGGAGTATCCAGGCAGCTTAAATTGAAATCAAAATTAGCAATCGGGCTTGGAAGAATTGTAATACTCTTCGAAAAAGTAGCTGTACAGTTATCATTCGTCACAACTGTGAGGGTTGCGTTGTACGTTCCGTAAGTCGCATAAGTATGAGTCGTACCAGGGTTTTCAGGGTAATTGATAACTGTGCTGGTTCCATCACCGAAATTGTATTCCCAACGCATTATGTATCCAATTGCTGCAGAAGACTGATCGGTAAAGGTAACCAGGTGCTGCGAACAGGCAGGAGTGCTTGTGCTGAAACCGGCTATCGGAGCTGGCAGAATGGTTATGCTATGGGTGGATGTGTTTTCACAACCTGAGGCATTTGTTATAGTGAGTGTTACATTATAATTGCCTGGCGCAGCGTACATATGTTGCGGATTAGCTAAAACGGAGGTTAATCCGTCACCAAATGACCAGTTCCATGATGCAACATTGGCAGAATCAATACCTGCAGCATGTGTAAACTGAATTGCAGCAGCAGCGCAACGATTATCATAACCGAAATCAACAAAAGGAGTATCAGTTATAACTACCGTTTTTACATAAGTTGATGAGCAACCATTGGCTGATGAAACTGTAAGGGATACCACGTAGGTTCCGACAGCTGAATATGTATGTTCCGGATTTTGAAGCACCGAAACGTTTTTGATTCCTGTAGCAGCATCGCCGAAATTCCACATCCATCCGGTTAAAACCCCGGCGCCACTGGTTTGGCTGAGGTCGGCAAATTGTGCCGGACTTCCCGTACAGGTATTTGTAACATCAAAGTTTGCAGTAGGAGCGGGGGTGATAACAATAGTTTGTAAATACTCTGCTGTACAACTGTCGCTTGAAATGATTGTAAGTTTTACAGTGTAATTTCCTGCTGTTGAATACGTATGTTCAACATCTGAATTGGACGGATGAAGTATTTGCTGTGATGTTCCATCGCCGAATTCCCAGTTCCATTTTGTGATGAAGCCTGCGTAAGTTGAAGATAGGTCATCCAAATGTACCGGAGTGTTTTCGCATGTATATTGTGCCGCATTGAACATGGCTACCGGTAATGGATTAACCACTACAGTGCGGGTTTTTGATGCAGTACATCCTGAAATATGAACTACTGTTAAAGTAACCTGGTAGCTGCCTGCAGCGGCATATACATGATTGGTATATTGGTGGCTGTTCGAAACACCATCACCAAAATCCCATGTCCAGCTGGTTATATCGGCAACATCCATTACCGAAGAATCAGGGCTGAAATTTGCTTTGCCATCAATGCAGGTGAAACTGTGAACAAAGTCTAAAGGAACAGGAGCAAGTATAATTACTGGTTTTATAATGGTATCCGTGCAATTATTGAAGTTACGTACAACATGCATTACCTGGTAAGTTCCCGGAGCGCTGAATGTATGAGTTCCATCCTCCAGAGCCGAAAAATTGTCTGCACCTGTTGACGGATCGCCGAAATCCCACCAGTATTGTACTGTATTTCCGGGACCATTGGCATAAGATGCATCACGGAATGTGGTTTCCAGTCCCGGACAATCATCGTTATACTGGAAATTGGCTACGGGTGCTTCAATTACCTCAACAGGAATAGTTTGGATTGATTTGCAGCCAAATGAATTGGTAACTGTAAGAGTGACATTATATGTGCCGGGAACGTTATATTGATGTGAAACATTCGGCTCGTCAGGGAATTGGATTGTGTCGCTAGCCGATCCATCGCCGTAATTCCATATCCATTCGGCAATATAACCGTAAAGCGTATGCGCCAGATCTGTGAAATATACTGGTTCGTTCGAACAGTTTGGCAGGCTGGTTTTGAAAAAAGCGACCGGCAGCTGAATGCTGGTAACTTTGTGTGATATCGATTTTGATGCACCTGTCAGATCAATGGCTGTAAGGGTTACAATATAATCACCGCTCACGGCGTAGGTATGTGTCGGATTTATCTGTGTTGATGTATTGCCGTCTCCAAAATTCCATAACCAGGTAGCAACTGCATCAACGTGTGTAATTGTTGAATCAACTGTGAAGAAAACAGGTTCTGCTTCGCAGGATGCTCCCCAGGTGAATTCAACAGCAGGATTTTCGCTGAAAGAAAGTACCATGCTGTCAACAACCGGGCTACAAGGAGGATTGCTGAATGCTGTAAGTGATAGGATTACTGATCCTGCTGCATAGTCAGCTATACTTGGGTTGTACGTTGCTCCAAGTGTATTCCCATCCGTAAATGTGCCGCTACCGGCAGTTGACCATAAAACTCCACTATAGTTGGTGGCTGATGCTGCTGTAACTGTATAAGTACTGCCAGCCATAACATGAGTATCAGGTCCTGCATTTACCGTAGCTACCGGGTGAAAAGTCATGGTAACAATATCACTTGCAGTATTATTGCAGGGACTTTTACCTGTAACCAGGAGTGTAAGCGTTACCGAGCCTGCTGAACGGTCGGCAGCGGTAGGGATATAAGTAGGTTCAATCTGGTTAACGTTAATAAAACTTCCTGATCCGGAAGATATCCAGTTTATTGTTTGAGCATTTATTGCTACAGCTCCGATCAATTGTTATTGCCACTGTATCCACTACTTTGGTTGTTGAACAAGTGCCTGTGCCAAATGCCGATAGAAGCAGGTTTACCTTTCCGGCTGCAATATCAATTGTACCTGGAGTGTAAGTTGCAGCCAGGTTGTTTGGATTGTCAAATATTCCGTCTCCGGTAGTTGTCCAGGTTGCTGCACCGCTATAATTGACAGTAGCATTCAAAGTAACTGACTGGGTGGCGCATATGGTAACATCAGAGCCTGAGTTTAATTCTGCCGGTCTGCTGATTTGTAATATGCCTGGCATAAAAATACTGCAATATGTACTCTGATTAACAGCTTTCACTGTATAATCACCAAAAGCCTGTAACCCAAAGCTTAATGCGCTTCCCGTTCCATCAATGGTAATTCCGGTTGAAATTCCATTTTTAAACAGGGTATACGAAACTCCAGCCTCGGAACCGTCCAGACCAACAACAGCTGATTCACAGGAAAGGCCCGCAGGTGTGATATTGAAAATGACAGGTAAAGGCATTATCACGGTTGAGCCTGTCATATCAGCTTTACAGTTGGTTGTTGCATTAACAGCTTGAATGGTATAAATGCCTTCGGCAAATTGCGGTCCGAAATCAATTACGCTGCCGTTTCCGGAAATTGTATCGATAGGGAATACGTTGTCGCGAATAAGTATATAATCAATCCCTGCCTGTGATCCATTGAGTGAGATTGACTCTCCTGCGCAATGTATGCCCTGCGGTGCAATTGCATATACTAATGGCAAAGGCTGGAGTAGAGCATTTCCATTCATGATACTGGCGCAACCATTCAAAGTATTTGTAGCAGTTACTGTATAGTTTCCGGGAATAGTAATAACCCCAAAACTTATTGCTGAACCTGTTCCTGATACAGGATTTCCTATATTGATAATTCCATCGAGGCGAAGTTGATAGGTAATACCTGGCTCTGAATTATCGAGTCCGATTGTGCTGCCTGAGCATACAATACCAGCCGGAGTAACATTGAATTCAGCTGGAGCCGATTTAATTATTGAAATACCGTTCATCGCATTTGAACAGAATGAGCCTGTATTGTAAGCTATTACCGAATAAGTCCCTGCCATTACCTGCGGACCAAAATCGATAGCATTTCCGGTTCCCGGAATAGTGTCGGTATTTATTGTTCCGTTTAATACAAGGATGTAATTGGTATTCAGTGTTGATCCGTTAAGTCCAATCGAACTGCCGGCACAATAGCTGCCGGCCGGTGTTGTTACAAATGCAATGGGAAGTGGTTGAAGTTCAGTGCTGTCTATCATTACAGAGTTGCAGCCGGTAACATCGTTAACAGCTACCACCGTATAAGTGCCACTCAGACTTTGCGGGCCAAAAGATATTACACCTCCGTTACCTGAAACTGGTGCTCCCATATTAAACATGCCATCAAGCACCAACTGGTAGGAAACTCCTGCCTGTGATCCTGAAAGGCTCACCGTTGTTCCGACACATTGTATGCCCGCTGGTTGAAGCGAATATTTTATCGGGCTATCCTTCATGATGGTTAGTCCATTCATGGTAAACTGGCAGTAGGAAGTTTGGTTTATTGCATTCACGGTATAATTACCGGCAGTTAATTGCGGCCCGAAGCTTATTGGCAGGCCGGTTCCTGATATGGTATCCAGGTGAATAGCATTATCGAGTAGCAGTACATAATCAACGCCAACCTCCGAACCGTTTAATCCTATTGTTTCGCCTTCACATGCTGGACCGTCAGGAACCATAGTAAAAGCTGTAGGATCCGGATATAAAGTTGCGCTGTCGTGCATATACGATACACAATTGGTAACTGCATCAATTGCAATTATTGAGTATATTCCCGGAAGTCCTGCAGTGCCGACAACAATTGCTGACCCTGTACCTGATACCGGAGTGCCTAAATCAAATGTGCCATTCCAGCGAAGCTGATAATTTATACCAATTTCGGAACCAGAGAGACTGATAGCCTCACCAGGACAAAGGATTCCTACCGGAGTTACATTGAATACCTGTGGCGCCAGGTTTATAAATGTGCTGCCATTCATTATAGCCTGGCAACCTGTTGCTGGGTTTACAGCATTGACTGTATAAAGACCATTAATGGATTGTGCTCCAAAATCGAGGAAGCCTATCACTCCTGTTCCGGCAATAGAGTCAATTACAACGCCGTTCAGCATCATATAATACATTATTCCCGATTCAGAACCGTTAAGGCGGATAATTGTGCCCGGACATTGTGAACCTATAGGATCCATTGAAAATATAGCCAGTGCAGGATTTACAATTATTACAGCACTGTCATTCATCATTTGTGTTGCTCCAGTACTTGAATTAATAGCGCGCACTTCAAATAAACCAGGAGTGCTTATTGGTCCCCAGGCTAATGGCAGATTTGTACCGGCAACCAGTGCTCCGTGAGGGAAACCATTAAGCAGCAATTGATAATCAATGCCACTCTCTGACCCTGAAAGTCCTACCGGTAATCCGGGCTGACCCTGGCAGATAATTCCACCACCGGTTACATTAAAGGTTTTTGGAAGTGGCAGTATAATAATGTCAACACTTCCCTGCATATCGGCGGTACAGCCTGTTACTACATCAGTTCCGACCACGGTATAAGTTCCGGCCTGGGTCTGA
>JFJP01002182.1_pt1 | contig 13134 bp, 15 predicted proteins | sample 431651 | NCBI WGS metagenome assembly JFJP01 (sample SAMN02602958, study PRJNA72255) | Microbial mat metagenome, whole genome shotgun sequencing project. | biome: fresh water; feature: sink hole; material: water; isolation source: purple microbial (photo- and chemosynthetic) mats found in...
ACGTGAAAGGTCCTTCCGGTGGACGGGGAGTTGAGAGGGTCGTACTACGCCGACCGCAACGGCCTTTAGCCGCTCCCCGTGGGGGGCGACCTGGACATGCGCCGCCGCCTCCCCGGCCTTTTGGGTCGGTTTGGCGGCAATGTTGCGGTCATTGCCAACCGCGTAGTAAGAGGACTCTCACATCCTCGTCCGCCGAAGCGGACGCTGTGAGTCAATCCATCGCAGTGCTGCCGGGCAAGGGCAAAGGTGATGAACCTAGGAAACAGAGGTGTCGAGCCCGTGCAAGGACGATGCGGGAATTTAGTCAGACAGGCCGTTTTAGAGGAAGACTCGGAGCGAGACGCTCCTTGGACGGACTGGCGCGAGACGCGCCAGCCACGTTGCAGGCCGCGCGCGGGCTAGGTGTCGTTTTGAAGAAAGCCTCTATTTCCGCTTCAGGCCGAAGCGAGGGTTCCGGCGGTCATGGCGCAATGTCATGATCCGCACACCCTCGAGTTCTTCGTAGAACAGCAGGTGATAGGGAAATTTTTCAAGATTGGCGCGTCGCCAGCCGCTGGGATCGAAGTGAAAACGCTCGGGATGAGTTTCTACTTGATGGCATAGCTGCTCGAATTTTGCCCAAAAATCGTCACCCAGCGCATCGTTGATCGAGTCATAGTGACGAATCGCGGTGGTCACGTCGCGCCGGACCTGCGGGTGAAAACGCGGCATCAGCGTCCCCGGTCGGAAAAAACGGCCTCGCGCAACTCTGCCATGGAAATGGTGCTGACTTCGCCCGATTTCATTTGTCGGAGTCTTTCAGCCACTTCCTCGTCAGAAACGTCGTAATCCGGCTCGGGCAGCGAGTGGAGCAGGAAACTCGCCAGTGAGGCCCTTTGTTCGACCGGCAATGCTGCGGTTTGTTTCTGGAATTCTTCAAGACTGACCATGGACGGAGTCTACCAAATGTCCGGGCGTTGCGAAAGAAGGATTTGCGTTGAATGGCTTGATACCGAGTTCTATGCATTTCTGATCGACCCGTTGGCGTGAAACTCCGATGTCCTCGGCGATTTTCCGAGGTGGCTCTTTGCCAAGTCGTGCCACGACCTCCGGGGACCAGATGCTGTGGCGGCGTTTCCATTTGCGGAAGGGCTGGATGCTCAGGGAAATCCGTTTGTTGCGTATGGTACTGTGATTCAGGTCAAGTTGCCCGGCGATTTCAAGGTCGGTCATGGTTCCGAGAAGGGCTATTTCTTGCTTGGTCCAATCGGTGAGATTGCGTTGGGGGCGATTGGGGGCATTACGTGCGTTTAAAGCGGGGATGTTCAGTTTGTATCGCTTGAATGAAACGCATAGGGGAGAAATTCCGATTTTTTCCGCGATTTCGGCGTCGGTGCGCGTGCCCAACAACGCGATTTCCCGATTGGTCCAAGTATGCCAGAAATTGGAACTTTTCGCATAGCTGGGAATACCAAGTGACAATCGTTTCTCGATAGTCGACTTGCGGGAGATTTTGAGGAGTCGTGCGACTTCGGCATCCGGGTGTTTTCCGAGTAGGGCGAGTTCCTTGCGGCCCCATTTCAGGGAAGTCCGGGGATGCAACGCTGCAATGCCCATAGATCTGCGTTTGGCGAAGACAGCGTGTGTTGGTATGCCGATTTCCAGGGCCAGTTTGGAGTCGGAGACTTTGCCAAGGCGGGCGATTTCTTTCTGCATCCAGGAGTGAGTCGACGAGTAAGGGGTGGCTTTTTTCATGATTCATGTTATTTCGGCAATGAAAGTGGGCTTTGTTGGAGCAAATGCCGTAGTAGCGGGCGATTTGGCAGACGCTTGGGAGAGAGGTGAAAAGTATTTTGTTAAAAATGCCGATGAGTGTGCGGCACACGCTAGGGCGTTGGAGTGGGCAGTGAAAGGTTGGTTTTTTGATAAAGATCGGCATTGGACGCTTGGAACTCGGCTTTGAGCCGGACGCGGAGGGTCGAGAGATCGACGATCCGCCAGCCGGTAAATGTCCACTGGCCGGCGTTTCCGTCGTGCTCGATGCCGATAAGTAAGTGGACGGCGTCGTCGTTGATTTTGAGCGTTTTATTTTTTGGTTCGAAATAAAAGCTGCGGAAGGTGCTGGCGGCTGAGCCTTGTTCGACGAGTTTGGGGTCGAGGTAAAAGACGTTACCGGATTTCTGATCGGTGATGCGCAAATCCGGGTAGCCTGAGCGTTGGTGCTCGCCGGAGCGGGTGGGCGGGATTTCGCAATCAAGGCCGGGCATGGCATGGATGCGGGTGAGCAGTCCGTCTTCGAAAAACCGTGAGGCTTCGTTAATGCGGCGGAGTTTCCGCACTGGGGAATCGGGCTGGTTCAGGGCGGCGATGGTTTCTGATAGAGCGAGTCCGATCGCGGCGGTCACGCGTTGGTGTGGCGGGCTGCCATCGAGCGGCAGGACTTTTTTTCCGGAGCAGGCTTCGGCGATGGTGGCGAAGTTGAAGTCACGGTCTGATAGGTTTTCATTCAACAATGTCCGGACCAGCGCGGCATCGTTCTGCGGTGGAGGGACTTGCCGCTGCGCATCCTGGCTGGAGGCGGATTTCATGAAATAACCCGCCAGCATGCCGCCGAGGAGAAAAGCTCCCACTACAGCAGGGATCACCTTCGCAAGCGACCATCGCCGCAATGTCTCATGTCCGGTTGTCTCCATCGCCGACACTCTGGCAGCCGTCGTGCCCGCCGTGCAACGCGAAACAGGGATGTTGCAACGCTCTAGCAGCCCTCACAGCACTGGCCATTCACCGCGGTCTTCCAGCAGCCTGCGCAAAAACGAGCGATCCACGGCGTCTTTATCGCGATACGTCTGCTTGGTTTTCCACAACAGGGCAGGTGAGGCGAAGGGAATCCGCACACCGAGATGATCCCGGAAATCAATGAGTCCTTCAGCATCGGCATAGCTCATTCCGCAGGCTTTTGCCATCAAATCGACGGTGAATTCGTCACACACGCGGACCACAATATATTGTTCAATCTCGCCGGGGCCAATTTCCAGAATTGCTTGATCCGGTAGAATTTCCAAAGCAGTGCGCACTTTTGCGTCATTCTCCGGAGAGCAATCGACTAACAAATCAATATCCATGGTGCTTCGAGCGAATCCAGCGGTGATGACCGCGAAACCGCCCACAACAATATACTTCGCTCCCAGTTCGTTGAGCCTGGAAGCCAAACGCGCCAAATCCTCATCGGATGGAGGGCGGGTTTCCTCTAGCGGAGTTGAAGTTTCATCATCCATTCGTCAGCTTCCTCGTGACTTTTAAAGCGATACACACCGTGCTTTACCCGGAAAGGGCGTCTTCTCAATTGGGTGGCGAGCAGATTGAGTTGGGCGGCAGCCTTGAGTGACTCACTCCCCGCTGCCGGGGGGCGGCGTTTGCCGACGACTTTGGCGCACGGGTCGCCGGATTCGATCAATTCGTTCATGACGGCGACGTTAATCCATCGGAAGCCGCATGGCGAGGTGGATTTATCCGGCTTTGGGGGCGGATTTGTTCGCTGAATCTTCTCGACGGGCACCCGCTAGAAAGGGTTTCCTCCCGCGACCCCATGAGCGACGAATCCGCAAAATCTCCCGAGACTTCCCCCACTTCACCCGCCGGATCCGCACCGCGTGTCCGCAGGATTTCCAATCCCCGGCCAAAGAAAACCGCGAAGACCACCGCGAAAACTGCGGGTCAGTCCACCGACGTGGCCGAGGTGATTTCCGCGCCAGCTCGCCCGAGCGCTCCCAAGTTTCCGGAATTCCCGGTGTCGGCCGAAGCCCCGGAGGCATCGGAGACTCCATCTTCCCGCACGGATTGGCCGGAGCCCGAGGCAGCATCATCCGGGGCCGCCTCCTCATCGGATGGCCCCAAACGCAAACGTCGCCGGAAAAAGGGCAAGGGTGGCGCGGCTCAAAATGCCGCGCCGCAGGTCGAGCATGAGACCTTGGTGCAAGCGGCCGATTTGCCTGCCGAATCACCTGCACCGCAGCCTCGGACCCACGTGCCGCGACCGAATCAAGCTCCCCACTCAAAGCCCGATGCCGAGTTGCTCGCGAAATGCGCGTGGAAGATCTATCTCGCGGAAATCAGCGAGGAAGGTGTGGCTCTCGTCGGCGACAACGATGCAAAAGAGCTTTCTCGCCGTTGTTTCCGTTTGGCGGAAATTTTCATGGAAGAACAGGCCCGCCACCGCTGAATCGACGGCTCGCCTGGTTGAATTCTCCCGGGCGGACTTAGGATTTCCAGTTCAACGCGCCCTTCTTGAGCGCATACACGTAGGCGACCACCAGCACGCCCGCGAAACCGGCCATACTGGCGAGCGCGGTCGGCCCATCCTTGATCAAATCACGGAATTGGACCGCCCACGGATACATGAAAACCACCTCGATATCGAACAGCACGAACAACATCGCCACCATATAGAATTTCACTGAAAACCTCGGTGCACCCTCGCCAATCGGCAACATGCCACATTCGTAGGCGCTGTCCTTGGTTGGATTGTTCCGGCCGGAGCGACCGAAAATCACGCTGGCACCGAGGACGACAACGGCGAAACCAAGCGCGATGATCACTTGAAACAGGACGGGGAGATATTGGTCGGGCATGAAATCGGTGGCTGGACGGCCTTGGTCATAGAGTTCCGTGCGGGCATTGGGTAGAAAAAAAACCCGCGCCCTTGTGAGGCGCGGGTTTTTGGAATGATCAGGGAATCGGCAAGCTCAGTCTTGGGCAGCAGCTTCTTGAGCCGCCGCATAAGCGCTGGATGCCTCATGCACGCGGGCCGTGCCTTTGTATTCCTTGCCGAGCTTTTCAACTAGGCCGCGGGTTACGAGATTTTGGAGTTTCTCGTAGGCGCGCAGGCGGAGCATTTCCTCCCCGCCGCTCACCGCATTCCGCAGTTTGAGATTTGCAAAGACCCGCTCGAACAAGTCATTGAAGCCGAAAATCTTTTTTTCGGTGAGAACACTGCAAAGTTCATCGGTGACATGATCGGGGAGGCGACGTGAGAATCGTGTGCGTTTCGTTGTAATTGCCATAACGAGATGACTTTACACCACCTTGTGACAAAAGCGACTCAAAAAAATGAGAGCATTTTTCAAAGCAGCTTAATGATTAAGCAAGGTTTATTTTTAGTTGGGTATAAAAAAGTGTGGATTGTGGGCGGTGTCAGCTTGACAGGGGGGAGTTTTTCGCGATTCTCCCGCCCCCGGCGCGTCGGAAACGTGGCGGTTCACCAGAACTTCTCATGAAAAAGGATCTTCATCCAAAATACAATCCGGTCGTCTTCGTTGACATGACCACCGGCAAACGTTTCATCTCGCGCTCGACTAAAACCTCTGAAAAGAAGGAAGTCATCGACGGCGTGGAACACAGCCTCATCTCGATCGGCATCACATCCGACTCGCATCCGTTCTTCACCGGACTGGCGCAGTTTGTGGACACCGAAGGTCGCATCGACAAGTTCCAGAAGCGTTTCGGTTCCGTCCGCCGCGTCGGCAAGCCGAAGCTCGACTGAGCCTCAGCGCTCATTTCCGCTTCCTCAATTTCTCCAAAACGCCCGCCTGCCCCGCGCAGTCGGGCGTTTTGTGTGCTGCGCTCTTGCATCCGGGGCGTCCATTCCCGAAGTTGGCCCCGTGCTCGCGAAACGAATCATCCCCTGCCTTGACGTCACCGATGGCCGCGTGGTCAAAGGGGTTAATTTCGTCGATCTGATCGACGCCGGCGATCCCGTGGAAGCGGCGATCGCCTACAACGCGCAAGAAGCGGACGAGTTGGTGTTTCTCGACATCACCGCCTCATCGGACAATCGGGCTACGATGGTCGATGTCGTCCGGCGCACGGCCGAGCATTGTTTCATCCCGCTCACCGTGGGCGGCGGGATCCGGACGGTTGAAAACATGCGCGAAATGTTGCTCGCGGGGGCGGACAAGGTCGGCATCAACACCTCTGCGGTCACAAATCCAGGACTCGTCGATGAGGGCGCGAAGGCCTTCGGCAGCCAATGCATCGTGGTTGCCATCGACGCCAAACGCGAGGGGCCCGGCAAATGGGGGGTTTACACGCACGGCGGCCGCACCCCGGTCGGTCTCGACGTGGTGGAGTGGGCGAAAGAAGTTTGGCGCCGTGGGGCCGGTGAAATTCTCCTGACGAGCATGGACTCGGACGGCACCCAGGCCGGTTACGACATCGAACTCACGGCTGCGGTTTCCTCGGCGGTGGGAATCCCGGTCATCGCCAGCGGCGGCGCTGGGAATCTCGACCACATGGTGGATGTGCTCGACCGCGGCAAAGCGGACGCGGTGCTCGCCGCCAGTATTTTTCACTTCGGCATGCACACCGTCGGTGAGGCAAAACGCCATTTCGCCAGCAAAGGAGTCCCCGTCCGGCCGGTGGTGAAAGGGAAGTGAAGCGCGGCAGGAGTCTCGTGATTTCTGGCTGACTCCGCAGGTGTGTGGGCTGACGTTTAAGAGGGTGGCTCCGGGAACATGCGTCGGCAGATCCATTTCCTGATTTCCTCGATGGTGATCATGGCGATGGCGAATGGCAGGATGAAAAGCCAGGTCAGCGGATTGATCGGCGCGGTGTTGAAAACCGTATTGCCCCATCGAGTGTAGACGATCAGCAGGATGATGGCGATTTCCGCCGCCACGCCGATGAGGAGGAGGTGGTTGCTGGCGATGCCGCGGGAAAACAACGATTGGCGCTTGCTGCGGCAGAGGAAGACATTGGCGATCTGCATGACGACGATGGCGCTGAGGCAGGCTGTGGTGGCTTGTTGATAGAGGAGATCTTGCGCTGCGAGGGATTGCCCGTAAACCCAGCCGCCGCGATCAAGAACGAAGGCATAGGCGCACATCGCCGCGGTGGCCTGCATCATGCCGAGAAACAGATAGGCTCGTGCGAGCAGCGGGCCGCTCAACAACCGTTCCGAACGTGGACGGGGTGGCGATTTCATGATGCCGGGGCCGGGCTTTTCCGCGCCAAGGCCGAGAGCGGGCAGCATGTCGGTGCCGAGGTCCACGGCGAGAATTTGGATGATGGTCAGCGGCAGCGGGATGCGAAGGATGACAAACGCTAGGTAAGGAATGATTTCCGGCACGTTCGATGTTAGAATGTAAGTCAGGAAATTCCGGATGTTGGAAAACACGGCGCGCCCTTCTTCAATTGCGGCCACGATGCTCGCGAAATTGTCGTCCAGCAATACCATGTCGGCGGATTCGCGCGCCACGTCGGTGCCGCTCAGGCCCATGGCGATGCCGACATCTGCCATGCGGAGCGCCGGCGCATCGTTCACGCCATCGCCAGTGACGGCGACGATTTCGCGCTTTTTCCTGAGGGCGGAGACGATGCGTGTTTTCTGATCTGCCCGCACGCGAGCGAAGAGGATTTCCGGTGCGTCCAAGGCGAGTTGGAGTTGGATGTTAGAAAAATGGTCGAGCTGGGTGCCCGTGATGACCACGGGTTGTTCCGAGCGGAATAACCCGGTTTCCCTGGCGATGGCCTCTGCGGTCTGCGGTTGGTCGCCGGTGACCATGATCACCTTGATTCCGGCTAAGCGGCACAGTTCCAGCGCGGCGGGGACTTCGGGACGTGGTGGATCTTCGAGGCCTGCCAAGCCTGCAAGGGTCATGTGATGGTCGGCGTCGGCGGGATCGAAATCCGGCGTAAGTTTTCGCCACGAGAAGGCGAGCACGCGCAGTCCGGATTTCCCCATGTCCTCTGCGGCCTTGATGAAGGCGGAGGTGGAATCGGTGTAGAGCTCCGTGGTTTCTCCGATTTTGTCCACGCGGTCGCAGAGGGGGATCACGGCTTCGGGAGCACCCTTGCAGAAAAGCACCGGTCCGTCCGCCGAAGCATGGATGGTGGAGAGTCGCCGCTTTTGCGAATCAAACGGAATCTCGTGGATGCGGTCGGAATCCGGCAGAATGCCGAGCGCCGCCTCCGCGAGTTGGACGAGGGCGACTTCCATGGGGTCGCCGAGCCACTTTGGGCCGGATTTTTTCAAATCATGGCAGTGCGAGGCCACCTCGAAAAAAGCGGGATGGGTGCCACGGAGTGTCGCGATCGTTTCCGGAGTGACATCGTGCATGCCGTCGGAAACGAAGATCCGTTTTACGGACATTTGGTTGCGGGTAAGGGTGCCGGTTTTATCGGTGCAAATGACGGTGGTGCAACCGAGGGCTTCCACGGCTGGTAAGTGGCGGATGAGGGCGCTGCGTTTCGCCATGCGCTGGGATGCCATCGCCAGCGAGAGCGTGACGGTGGGAAGAAGTCCTTCCGGCACGTTGGCGACGATGATGCCGATGGCGAAAATGAAGTTTCCCCAGAAGGGCAGGCCGAGCGATTGTCCGACAAAGAAAAATACCACGCCGAGGCTGACTGAGATGATCACGACGATGCGGCTGACCCGGCTGATTTCACGTTGTAAGGGAGAAACAGTGTCACCCGTTTCCTGGGTGAGGCGGGCGATTTGGCCGAAGGCCGAGTGTGTGCCAGTGGCGAAAACGAGGGCCTTCGCCTCGCCCGAGACGAGCGAGGTGCCTGCTAACAGAATGTTGCGGCTTAGCATGGGATCCGCCTCATCGCACGGGGCTGCATCGCGGAATGCCGGGAGCGACTCGCCGGTGATGGTGGCATTGTTGACGCGCACGCCGAAGGCCTCCACGAGGCGACAGTCCGCTGGTATGATATCGCCGGACTCTAGCAGAATTACATCTCCGGGGACGAGCTCCGCCGAGGGCGTCTGGAGAATTGTGCCGGAGCGGGCGACTTTGGTGGTATGCGGCAAAAGTTTTTTCAGTGCGGCAAGCGCCTGTTCGGCGCGGTATGACTGCCAGAATGAGAAAGCGCCATTGATGGCAATTACGCCGAGGATCGCGCCGCCGAGGGTGGCCATGCCTTGTCCGGGTTCGTTCCACTCTGCGAAAAACGCCAAGCCTGCGGCGATCCAAAGGATGAGTGCGAAGAAGTGCGTGAATTCCTTGGAAAGCGCGAGCAGCCAGGATTCGTGCGTCACCTTTTCCACTTCGTTGCGGCCAAACTCCACGAGTCGCCGCTTCGCCTCCGCACCATCCAGTCCGTCAGCCTTGCTGTTCAGGCTGGCAAACGCCTCGGCCACACTGAGTTGGTGGATTTTCATGGCTCCGACCACCACCGCACGGTTGGTGAGAACCGCACTTGGGTGACGAATATAAATCCGAATTCATCACTATGCCATGGAAATTCCAACGTCTGATTTGCTGGCCACGAATTTCTTGGTAGAAGATTGCCTTCGGCCTGGACTCAATCGGACGCTGCGAGAATCTCCTTTGCCCTCACCAACGCATCATCAAAGTGCGCGACCAGGTTCTCCCGGCCGATGATCTGCACGAAGCCTGCCTTGCGCAGCATGTCGAGCGGTTGACGGTGCAGCCCGCTGAGAATCACGGTGCTGCCATGTTGCTCGAAACGCTCGATCACGCTCTCCAGCGCGTTGAGTGCTGTCACATCCATGGCGGGGACGAGATGGAGGCGCAGAATCAGGACCGTCGGCAACTTTTCCACACGCTCGATCGCGTCCTGCATCTTCTCGGCCGCGCCGAAAAGGAAGGGCCCGAAAATCCGATAGACGAGCACGCCCTCCGGGATTTCCTTGCCGTTCATGTTCTGCTCCGGAGATTCCAGCACATCGGTCTCGAACACTTGCGACACTTCAGTGGTTTCCGAAACACGTTTGATGAAAAGGATCGCCGCCAGCACCATGCCGACCTCCACCGCGATCACGAGATCGAAAATCACGGTCAGCACGAAAGTCGTCAACAGCACCACCGCATCGCTCAGGGGCATCAGGCGCAGACGTTTGATTTCATGCCACTCGCCCATTCGCAGCGCCACAAAAACGAGCACCGCGGACATCGCCGCCATGGGCACGTAGGCCGCCCATTTTGCGAATAACAGGACAACGCCTAACAAAGTGATCGAGTGGATGATTCCCGAAACGGGCGAGCGACCGCCGTTGTTGACGTTGGCAGAGGTGCGGGCGATGGCTCCGGTGGCGGGCAGTCCGCAAAAAAACGGACAGATGATGTTGGCGACGCCCTGTGCGATGAGTTCGGTGTTGCTGTCATGGCGGTCATTGGTCAAGCCATCCGCGACGACGGCGGAAAGCAGCGACTCGATGGCCCCCAGGAGTGCGATCGCCGTGGCAGGGCCTATTAGATCGCGCATCATCACCCAATCGAACTCCGGCCATGAAACCGGGGGCAGTCTTGCCGGAATCGCCGCGCCGCCAAACTGCGAACCGATGGTGGCTATTCCAAGGTTTTCCTGCCAACCGAACGCCGCCACCAGGATCGTCGCTCCGAACATCGCCACCATCGATCCGGGCACCCGCTTGAGCCCTAGGCGCGGCCAGAAGATGATCACGATCAAACAAGCGGTCGCCATTAAAAGTGTCGGCACGTTGATATCGAAAAGATGATAGAACAACCAGTGAAGTCGTTCGAGAAACTCGCGCGGCGGAGGATTGTTGGAATTAATCCCCAAAAATCCGACAGCCTGGCTGGCGATGATTGCCACGGCGATGCCGGTGGTGAAGCCGCTGGTGACAGGCCACGGGATGAATTTGATGAGTGAGCCCATTTTCGCCAAGCCCATGATCACAAGGATCACGCCGGCCATGATGGTGGCCATCATCAGACCGGCATAGCCGTGTTTTTCGATGATGAGCAGAATGATCGGAATGAAAGCCGCTGTAGGTCCGCCGATCTGCACGCGGCTGCCGCCCAAGGCCGAAATGAGAAACCCGGCGATGATCGCCGTGAAAATCCCCAGTGCCGGTGCGGGAAAGGGGGTTTCGACCCCGATTGGCACGCTCGCAATGCCGAGCGCGATGGCCAATGGCAGGGCGATCATGCCGACGGTGATGCCGGCCATCACATCATTGCCAAGTTGCGCACGTCCATAGCGGCCATTGAAAATTTCCAACAGCCGCGGTTTGAACCGTAAGTTACTCATTACCGACCGAACCTCCCCCTTTTTCATAAGCGAACCTCCTTGTCCGTCGTTTTGGTGGCGGGCAAACGAGATTTCTCCCGCACGCTTGCGGATTCAAGGGAAATCAGTCCGCGGTCTGACAAAGCCTCTTGGTGAAGTCTCTATTCCTCCACCACGGCAACGAGTGGGGCTTCATCGTGTGGCAGTTCCGCGAGCATTGCGGCGATGGTGCGCGCGTGCCCGGAGAGAATCAGTTCCGGGCGGATATCGGCGAGGGGTTGTAGAACGAAGCGCCGTTCGTGGATTCTTGGGTGGGGCAGTTCCAGCAGGTCTCCGGTGCTCGTTTCATCGCCGAGGTAGAGGAGATCGAGATCGATCACGCGCGGGGCATTGCGCTCGGTGGCCGGGGTGCGGCCCAGGTGTTTTTCGATGGCGCGGGTATGTTTTAACAAATCGAGCGGGGTTCCGGCAAAATCGAGTTCGACGACGGTGTTGAGGAAATCCGGTGAATCCGGCGGGCAGAGGCGCGGCTCTGTTTGATAGATCGGGGCGGTTAGGAATGGCTCGCCGGGCGTGGCGATTTCACGCAAGTGGCCGATGGCGGCGCGCAGATGGCCGAGGCGATGCCCGAGATTCGAGCCGAGGGCGATACCGGCGCGTGGCATGGTCAGTCCTTGAGGTTTTCAAGGCGGGTGATGCCATAATTTTGAGCAACACGTCGGTTTGCCTCTTCGACCTTGGCGGAGGGGATCACGACCGGGCGGCTGGCACCGAAAAGCTCGATCACATGGAACTCCGGCGGTTTTTCCGGATGAAGGAGAGCGTGGGCTTGGGTGAGATCGGTGACCTCCACGCCGTTGATTTTGTCTACGGCGAAGCCCGCGAAATCGCTGAGTTGGCTGGTCACCGGATCGCTCTCGACGCGGGTGAGCATGACAATATCCCGGTGTTTTTGGAACAATCCCTTGGGGACATAATCGGTGTAAAGCCGGCGCACATTGACATCGGAGAACTTGGCCGCAGCGAACAGATTGGTGTCGAGCGGTTGGAACACGAGGCCGGCGAAGACCATGTAACGCGGAGCTTTTTCATACTCGATGGCATACATGCGCGACCACGTCAGCGGCTTGAGGATGACTTCGACATCGTTCCACGATCCATCCCGGCGGAAGCGCACGGCAACTTTGTCGCCCGCAAACTTGCGTTCGACGATTTCGTTGAGATTCACATTTTCGCCATCGATGGTGACCATTCCGGCGTTGTCCACTGGCTTGCCGTCGAGCGAGACGATCACGTCGCCGGGCTTGATCAAGCCATCGCTGGAGCTGGTGGGGATGACGTTGGTGACCAGCACGCCCTTGCCATCGTTCGGAATTCCGAGGGCCTTGCGCATCGCGGGATTGTGGAGAGTGAAGTCAGTGATGCCAAGATCCGCGTAGGAATTGTAGGAGCCATCCTCGATGTCCTTGAGGAAACGGCGGACGACCGGGGTGGGAATGATGTATCCGGTATTGTCCGCTTGGCGCAGGCCTTGAAACGCGACGCCGACCACCTTGTTATCCTGCACGACCGGGCCGCCGGAATTTCCCGGGTTGATCGCGGCATCGATCTGCACGATGAGGTGCGAATCCGCGCGGGAGTGCGAATACGGTTGGAAATCGATGCGGGAAACAACGCCGCGGGTCACGGACAAGCGTTCGCCACCGACTGGGTAGCCGATCACGCGCACTTGGCTTTCGAGTTGGGGGACATCGCCGAATTCAAAGGTGGGAAACGATTCAAAATCCTTGAAATCCTCGACCGAGAGCAGTGCGAGATCGCAATCGTGGGCGATGTATTCGACCTTGGCCGGGTATTTCACCGGACTGCCATAGACGGTGACGAGCAAGCGGCGGCCATTCGAAACGACATGGGCGTTGGTGAGGATTTTGTTTTTCCCGATGATGAAGCCGGTGCCGATGCCGCCGCTGAAACGGCCGGAATTCCAAGGGGTTTGGTAATCCGGGACTTGGGTGGCCACTTCGATGCGCAGGACGGAGCGGTAAACATCCGAGGGCAAGGATTGGGCCATGAGCGATGGGACGCATGCGAGGAAAAGGAAATAGAGGATTCGGTGCATCGGAGTTGCCCGGGACTTTAGGGGGTGGGCGGGAGGCG
>JFJP01021694.1_pt1 | contig 13133 bp, 9 predicted proteins | sample 431651 | NCBI WGS metagenome assembly JFJP01 (sample SAMN02602958, study PRJNA72255) | Microbial mat metagenome, whole genome shotgun sequencing project. | biome: fresh water; feature: sink hole; material: water; isolation source: purple microbial (photo- and chemosynthetic) mats found in...
TTGATACAGGAAATGATCGCCCTGAATTACCGTTCTATGTTCTTTGTGCTACCGTTATGGATCCGTTGATTATGGGAGAGTTTGCTGGCATTGATTCTGATCGATTGACACTTTTGTATGATTCGAAAATTGACCTCTCTCCTCTACCATCATCTACGAATGGCATTGTTGAAACAACTCTCGTTTCTGAGCCCATTCAATTACAACCTGAATCGTACGTGCAGAATTCGCCCTTTGCAGATGTGGTGGTTCGCCGTCCTGTCGAAGAGATCATTGATCACCATGAAGTAATTAGTTCCCCAAGTCAGCAGAAATTGTCTCCAACTGCAGAACCACACAAAGACGAACCGTCAGGCGAGAAAAAAGCAATAAAGGATTCATCTTCTGTACGAATTGCAGTGCATCAGTTAGAGCAGCTTATGAGCCTTGCGGGGGAGTTGGTATTGATACGTAATGAGCTGTTGCAGAAAGTTCAGCGAGTTGATTCTACAGAGATTCGCGATGCGGCTCAGCGCGTCGATTCGATCACATCAGAACTGCAGGAAGCGATAATGGTCACTCGTATGCAGTCTGTGGGGATTGTCTTTAGTAAATTTAGACGGGTGGTGCGCGATCTTACCTCTTCACTTGGAAAAGAAGTTGAACTGATTATTGATGGTGAAGACGTTGAATTGGACCGGTCGATTGTCGAAACAATTGGCGATCCACTTACACACATGGTTCGAAACTCTATAGACCACGGAATTGAAATGCCGGCAGTGCGTTTGGCCAAGGGGAAACCCGCCGAAGGCACTATTAAGCTTAAAGCGATGCATCAAGCTGGCCAAGTGATCATATCACTACAGGACGATGGCGCAGGAATCGATCCCGAGCGTGTGGGCCGCAAGGCAATCGAAAAAGGTCTTATCACTGAAGAACAATTTTCTTCGATGAGCCGTAAAGAATTAATAAAACTGGTTTTTAAACCTGGATTTTCCACTGCAGAAATGGTCACAGACCTTTCTGGGCGTGGCGTGGGAATGGATGTTGTACTCAGTTCGTTTACTAAAGTCGGCGGGGTTGTTGATATTGACTCTGAAGTTGGTGTCGGTACGCAAGTTACGATTAAGTTGCCACTTACATTGGCCATTATTCCGAGTTTGCTCCTCAAAGTTGGAAATGAACGCTTTGCCATACCCCAGGTTAATCTTGTGGAACTCGTGCGCATACGCCCTGAAAAAGTACAGGAACAGATCGAATGGGTTGGCAACGCTGCGGTACTTCGCCTTCGAGGGAAACTACTTCCCTTGGTTCGCTTGTATGAACTTTTGGGTATGGAAAAAACATTTCTTCATCCTGAATCTGGTGACCTTCAATCGTGTCGACGTGAAAATGTTGCAGATCGTCGATCACTCGCAGTAGGAGAGGGTACCGAGAATCGAACTATCCGTGGCGGTCGTCGGTACTCGTTCCACAGCGCTGTAAATATTGCAGTGGTCACTTCAGGCGAAGATACATACGGATTGATTGTCGATTCACTGTTAGATTCCGAAGAAATTGTTGTAAAGCCATTGGGGCGCCATTTAAAATCGAGCCCATTCTATGCGGGCGCAACAATTCTAGGCGATGGGCATGTGGCAATGATTCTAGATGTCATTGCAATCCATGACGTTTCAACGGCAAAAAGAGTTGCTGAGCAGGTGGCAGAAGTTATTGATCCTCGATCGTTAGAAATTCCTAAAGAGACTCATACCTTCCTGCTTTTCAGAAATAATGAATTGGAGCGTTGTGCAATTCCGATGGTTTTGGTTACACGCATTGAAAAAGTCCCTGCCGGAAGCTTTTTCATGGTGGGAACGCGTCGAGCCATGCACTATCGTGGGGACACGCTGATCGTTCTTGCCCTTCAGGATTGTGCGTCAGTCGGAATTCTTAACTCTTATGAGTATTTTAATGTCGTAGTATTTAGCATTAACGGTCATGAATATGGACTTATGGTGGGCGAAGTCGATGATATTGTTACGTATCAAGGTGACATCGATGGGAAATCTTATATCCAACCTGGAGTTATGGGAACATTCATCTTAGAGAATGAAATCAACCTTTTGATTGATGTGTATTCACTCGCTAAGACTCTTCTACCAGATCTTTTAGGTGCAGATGTTCCAGCCGTTACCCCGCAGGCGACTGCAGTTGGTGGTAATAAAATCCTTTTGGTCGAAGATTCAAAATTCTTTCTCCATCAGATTGAAAATGTTATTAAAGAGCTTGGGTACGAAGTTCTTCTCGCTGAAGATGGCAAACAAGGATTAGATGTGTACAATGCAAATCGGCAGGAGATTGCCATGGTTGTAACAGATATTGAAATGCCTGTCATGGATGGTTTGCAGATGACACGTGAAATTCGTAAAATAAAGAAAGCTTCAGATTTACCTATCGTTGTGATTTCATCTCTCTCGGGAGATGTTGCCGAACGGGAAGGGTATGATGCTGGTGTTACTGAATATCTGATTAAGATGGATAGAGAACAAATCAGTGAAACATGCCGTCGATTGATGGCGAAATAAAGGAGATTGTGATGTTTGGAAATAGTGTAGAGCCTGCAGAGTTAAAGACTGTTACATCATCGGGTGGGGGAATCTCATATTTTGAAGAAATTCTTGAGCAATTTTGCCAACTCGATTTTGTTACGCCGATAGACGAGCAACGTTTGGGTGAATTAAAACCGTTGGCGCCGATTTTGCGAAAATTTAAAGATGGTTTTTGTGAAGTGCTTCTCGAGGTGAAAATCAACTCTTCATTGATAAGTAAAGCTGGGGATGAACTCAATCGCACAAGTCGTACAATGAGAGATCAAGTTATTCATATTAGTCAGTTTGCTGCCGATGTGTCATCGTCGACATCAGAAATGAATGCAAACTTGAGCACTGTTTCTGCCGCCACTGAAGAGCTGAGTATTAACATGAGTTCGATTTCTGATGCAGCTTCGGTTTCACGAGATCATATCAATATGATTTCAGAAAGTACGCATCAGCTCACCGAAGCAGCTCGAGAAATTGCGGTCAGCACTGACCGAGCAACGCAAGTGAGCAATCGCGCTCAAATTCAGGTCAATGACACATCTGAAAAAGTGGCTTTGCTCGAATCTGCTGCTCGTGAAATTGATGTTGTAACTGCAACTATATCAGAAATTTCTGATCAGACAAAACTTCTAGCTTTGAATGCAACCATTGAAGCAGCTCGTGCCGGTGATGCTGGAAAAGGATTCGCTGTGGTTGCAAAAGAGGTGAAAGACCTGGCACTGCAGACGAGTCAGGCTACAAAAAATATTCAGCAAAAAATTGCAATTATACAGAATGCGACAAAAGAAGCAACAAAGGCGATGATTGGAATTTCTGATGTTATCAATGAAGTAAATGATGTGGTTACTACGATTGCTGCTGCTTCAGAAGAGCAGTCAGTTACAACTCAGAATATTGCTCAGAGTATTCTTGATACGACAAATCGAATCGATGACATGACCACTAATGTTGAGCAAGGTGCTCAAGCTGTTCAAGAGGTTAATGTCAGCATTTCGGATTCTGCAAAACTAGCCCGTTCTGTTTCGGATGCGTTGAAAGAAGTTGATCGCGAAAGCTCTCAGACGATGACAGACGCAGTTCGAAGCTATGCGTTGGCGCTCGAAGTGACGAGCCATAACTCCGAAATGGAGCGGACTTCTCACTTATTCCGACTTCCCGGTGAATATGAAGATAAAATGCGGAATATCTCTTCGGAGCTGTGTCGGTTTACAAAGAGTTTTGATGTTTCTGTAGATCAGTACAATCGCGACCATATAAGAATTTTTGATTACATTAACGAAATTCACAAGCACGTTAAGTCGAGTAGCTCTAATGATATTATTCTTCCGGTGTTGCGCAATCTGTCGACATTTACTACTGAACATTTTGCTCGTGAAGAAGAGTCATTTATCAAAACTAATTATGCCGCTTATCCAGGGCACAAAGAGATTCACGAAAAACTTCTCGGTGAAATAAGAGACGTGATTCAGAAACTCGAACGGAAAGAAACCGTCGATCTGATTGAGATCATGGTATTCCTCAAAAAATGGCTTATCGATCACATTTAAGGTGTGGATAAAAAATATGGCCCATGGTTGAATGAACGCGGAATTCATTAAAAGGGGCAACTATGTCTACCAAAGAGAGTAACAGCGAAATCGTATTGTTTACCGTTGGCGATGTGACCTGCGGAATCGATATTACGTCTGTGCATGAAATAAAGAAAAATATTGGAATTACCAGTGTTTATGGTGTCGACAGCGATATCTGTGGGGTTATAAACCTCCGAGGGCAGATTGTAACGGTGCTTGAGATGCGCAAGAGATTTGGGTATGACGACGTTGAACTCACGGGGGAAGAGCGGATCATTATTGTCCCCTTTTTGGATGAAGCTGTTGGTTTGTTGGTTGACTCCGTAGAAGATGCTATTGTTCTTGAACGCAAAGATATTCAACCTGTTCCACCGCATTTGACACGGGAATTGGGACATTTTTTTACTTCTGTATATCAGTGGGACGATCGTATTATTGCCTTAGTTGATTTGGAACAGTTAGTGGCGGTCGTTGAAGCTGAAATAAGTTCATTTTAGGGGTGCGTATGGCTAGTTCTGTGCTGCGAGTATTTGTTGTTGATGATTCTTCGTTATATCGGAAAATTATCTGTGACGCAGTTTCGTCCATTGATGGGGTGAGATTGAGCGGATTTGCTCGTGATGGCCGCGAAGCCTTGGAGAAAATTGCTGTACTGCAACCTGATGTAGTAACACTCGATGTAGAAATGCCTGAAATGAACGGGATTGAAACGCTTGCGATTATCAATGAACGATGGCCAAATATTCGCGTTGTCATGGTGAGTTCAACTAGCGAATTTTCGGTGAAACAGACAATTTTGGCGGTGGAAGGTTGCGCATTTTCATTTATTACAAAACCAGAGAATGGTGACATTGCACGAATCAACCGCGAACTTGCCACTGTGTTCGAAGCTATATCTGCGGAACGTGGGGGATATGTAGCTACGTCAGTCCAACCTGTTCGAACAGTTCAGACAAAAACGGTGGAGGTCACTCGTACTCCCTTGGTGTGTGTCATTGGTATCTCCACTGGGGGGCCGAATGCATTGGTTAGGATCATACCTACTCTTCCTGCTAATCTAAAAGTACCCGTGTGCATCGTGCAACATATGCCTGCTGGATTTACCAAAGCATTAGCCGATTCATTGTGTGGTCGTTCTTCCGTGGTTGTGAAAGAAGCGATCCACGGCGAACTCTTAAAGCCTGGCTGTGTGTATATCGCTATGGGAGGTAAGCAGATGCGTCTTGCTCCCTCAACTGAAAGTCCCTTCGGTAAAATCGAGATAACTGATGATGCGCCGGAGAATTTTTGTAAACCTTCTGTTGATTATCTTTTGAGATCCTGTTCTCTCGCTTTTCCTGGAAGGGTGATTACAATCATTATGACTGGTATGGGGAGTGACGGTACACGTGGGTTACAGCTCGTCAAACGACATGGTGGAACTGCTATTGGTCAGGATGAAAAAAGTTGTACGGTATACGGTATGCCGGGTTCCGCGATGAGAGCGGGGGTGATCGATGTTGAAGTTCCCTTGGATGAAATTGTTCCGACTCTTTTGAAATATCTCTGAAAGGGTACGAGAATAATGTTTACAGATGCTGAATTTCTTGCTGCGTGTGAATTCGTTTTCAAAGAGACGGGGATTGTACTCGACAGTACGAAAGGGTATTTGATCGAAGGACGATTGAAACCGCTCGAGCAGGGTGCAAATGTGTCAACCCTCGGTGATTTAATTAAAAAAGCACATACAGATAGGGCAATAAAACAAAAAATTATTGATGCGGTATCTACGAATGAAACTTACTTTTTTCGTGATGTAAAACCGTTTGATTTGATAAAAAATCACCTTGCTCCGACTACTTTAGAAAAAGGAAACTCCCTCTCTATTTGGTCTGCGGCCTCTTCAACAGGGCAAGAAGCGTATTCGATTGCCATGGCTTTAAAAGAGATCTTATTTGATCTCACTAAGTATCGCATTAAAATTACAGGCTCTGATATTTCAACTGAAGCAGTTCACAAAGCGAACCATGGTGTGTACACTCGTTTTGAACTTTCTCGTGGTCTATCGCCGGTTCAGATTAGTCGCTATTTTACTCCCTTTGGAACAACAGGGGATTACAAAATTGATGATGAATTGCGTTCAGTGGTTCAATTTGGCCAAGCTAATTTACTCACTACACCTCTTATGTTGGGACTTTATGACATTGTGCTCTGTCGAAATGTTGCTATTTATTTCAACAAGAGTGATAAACGCTTGCTATTTGAACGCGTACACCGCACGTTGAAACCAAGAGGTGCACTTTTGGTCGGTTCCACTGAATCTATGTTGGAGTACGGCGATCTATTTGAGCGTGGTCAGTATCATAACACGGTTTATTATATAAAGAAATAGGAGATATCATGTCTGCATATAGAGTTTTGATTGTCGATGACATGCTGGTAAATCTCAAGATTCTCGAGAAAATATTGCAATCCGCAGGATATGAAACAGTCTCTGTTACTTCAGGGAAGCAGGCCTTAGAAATTGTTGAAACAAGTGAGTTTCACTGTATTCTTCTCGATATTGTTATGCCTGAAATGGATGGATTTGAGGTTATTACGCGGATGAAAGAGATGCCCATAGTCGCTGACATTCCGGTTATCTTTATCACTGGTGAAGAGGGGCCTGAGGCAACCGTTCGCGGGTTTGAAGCCGGCGCAGTTGATTATATCACAAAACCTTTTCATCCCCATGAAGTTCAAGTTCGCGTGAAATCTCATATCCGTTTGTTTACAACTATCCGTTCACTCGCGACAGCTCAGGCTGAAACACTAAAACAGATCAATAGTGCTCAGAACTCCTTGTTGAAGAAGCCCGAAGATTTTCCCGAAGCGAATTTTGCCGCCTATTACTGTTCACTTCACGCAGCGGGTGGGGATATTTACGATATCGTTCAGGTGAGCGATAGTCGTATCGGCTACTTTGTCGGCGATTTTGCCGGCCACCAAATCTCAACGGGATTTTTGACATCTTCAGTAAAAGCGCTTTTGCATCAAAACTGTAATGGAATGAACACTCCAGCGCAAAGTATGTCGATGGTCAACTCTGTACTGTGTGAATTAATGAAACCTGGACAGTATTTAACTGGTTGTTATGCCGAATTGAATAAGTTGAACAACGAACTGACTGTTGTTAATATGGGGCATCCGCCGTTAGTTGTAATGCAGTTTGGCGGAAAGATTTTTGAAGTAGGCCGCGGTGGAGATGTATTGGGTGTCTTTGAGGATGCTTTCTATCGGGAAGATAAGATCCATCTTCTTCCGCAAGATCGATTTGTTCTCTACACAGATGGCTTGATCGAAGGAAAGAGTGTGTGGAGTGCCTACGTTCGTCCGCTGAGAAAAATGTTGGAGACATACCCTGAACTTTCCCGCGATGATTTTCTTGAAAAATTGGTCAGAGACACAGAGGCGTTTCGGGGTGAAGTTACCGATGATATTATGGTCTTAGTTGCCGATATTCCCGGAGAAATCCCGGCAGTACAGAGTGAAATTGGTGACTTTACTTACAATGTTAAATTCCCGTCGATAAATCGTTTTACCTCGCAGATTGCTCGAGATATGTATGACTGGATTCTTCAACGCGCTGAAATTAAAGATGTCTATGGATTGAAACTCGTTATCAACGAAGCACTTTCAAATGCCGTCATTCACGGCAACGGACAAAGTGTATCTAAATGGGTAACTGTAGAAATTGAGATTGAAAACACTTCGCTAAGAATTCGTGTTGAAGATCAGGGCCGAGGGTTCAATTGGCGGGGAACTTCCCAAGCTGTGAGCGATATGGGTGATGTAAAAGCTGTTCACGGACGAGGATTATCGCTGTTCAAGGCCTATGGCTATGAAGTGAAATACAATGAGCGAGGAAACAGTGTGACTCTGGAGATTTACTACTAATCAGCGCAGTGATGATCAGTAGAATTTCTGTGTTTCTGCGATTTCGTACCCCGTGAGATAGCGAAGGTACATGAGCCATTTGAACACAGGAATCGATTCAAAATAGAAATTAATATCGCGCTCTTGCCCCTCAATTGAAAATTGCACTACATCTTTTTTCTGAAATACCGGAATTGACATTTTTTCAATAGGGAATTGCAATGTACCGTGCTCCCCTGCAAAGGTGAGCATCTCTTTTGTCAAGAGAAGTTTCCCCGTATCAAGGGTGACAACTGTTCCCGCGTAGTCAACTTCAACTAAGCGAATCGATTCATCTGAAGTAATCGTCACTCCTGTTACGGCTGAAGCAATTGCAGCTTTGACTTCATTCTTTTGGAAATGCATCCAATCGTGAAGATCACGGACCTGTTCATAATGAGCAGTCGGAAGTGTCAAATTAGGCGTAATAGATTCTGATTTACCACAGGCTGAACAATGTATCTGTTTTGGTGAAAACTGAAGTGAGTGATCATTTCCACAAGATGGACAGATCCACAGCAAACGATTGAGGCCATCGGTGGGTGTTTCACATGAAAAGTTTACCGACTGAATTTGCTGATTTTTGCAATCATTGTTGCTGATATAGCTGATTATGTTCGATTTGATCGCTTCGGCACCCAGCTCTTTGAGTTCTGCTGGATAGATAACCGTGCGCTTTACTCGAATCGTCCCTTTGCGATCAACACTGCTCCACCAAGGGCGACTCAGGAAATTCCCCGAGAGATTGACCATGACCAACGGCAGATTTGACTTGAGAATCAGCTTTTCGATACCCGCAAAAATGGGTTGGGTCTCCCCATCCCACGTGGTTTGTCCTTCGGGGAAAATAAGAAGTGGGGAACCTTGTGCCAACCGTTTCAGTGCAGTTTTCATCGATTTAATATCGGTGCCGCCCTTTTTCTTAGGGAATGCACCGATCTTGTCGAGGTACCAACGGGTTACTGGTTTCGCTTTGAAACCTTCTTCGTTCATCATGATTGATACCGGTCGCGGCGACGGGTGAGCAATAATCCACGGATCAAAGAATGTTCCGTGATTACTCACCATAATAAAGGACGAATCTGGAAGTGGATCGCACTGTTCATCATAACAAAGATTGTATTTATCTTTCATTATTTTGGCGAACATGTGCCTGTTAAAACTCCAGAAATATTGACGCAACCGCTTGTTAGCCATGATTACCTGCTCTTAGACGTTGAAAAGGAATTCTATAATATCACCATCTTGGACGACATACTCTTTGCCTTCTTGACGGATCTTGCCTGCTTCTTTAAGTTTTGCTTCAGAACCAAACTGAATCAAGTCTGCAAGTTGGTAGACGCGAGCAGAGATAAATCCGCGTTCGAAATCAGAGTGAATAACTCCCGCCGCTTTTGGAGCGGTGTCGCCTTTGTTGATTGTCCAAGCGCGTGTTTCTTTCACACCCGCGGTGAAATAGGTCTGCAGGCCGAGAAGATCGTAAGCAGCTCGAGCGAGAATGTTGAGCCCTGGTTCGGTCAGGCCGAGATCTTCGAGAAACTCTTTTTTATCTTCAGGATCGAGTTCTGCCAGTTCTTCTTCGATTTTTCCACAAATTTTGACACAACCTGCACCCTCTTCATCAGCGATCTTGCGCACTGCTGTCACGTAGTCGTTGTCTTCGAGAAGTGCATCTTCATTGACGTTGGCAACGTAGAGCACGCGTTTTGACGTGATAAGGTGAAGTTCGTTGAGTTCAGGGAGTTCTTCCTCTGTGAACGCTCGGCGAATCGGTGTACCCTGTTCAAGAGCTGTTTTAGCGCGTTCATAGTAAACTACTTTGCGCTGAGAATCTTTGTCGCCATTTTTGGCCTGTTTTGCCATGCGAACGACATTTTTTTCAACCGTGTCGAGATCTTTGAAAATCAGTTCAGTTTCAATGATTTCGATATCCCGTTTCGGGTCGATTGAACCGTGGACGTGAGTAATATCATCGTTTTCATAGCAACGGACTACGTGAAGAATTGCATCAACTGATTTGATATGACCAAGGAATTGATTTCCCAAGCCTTCACCGCGAGAAGCTCCTTTTACGAGACCGGCGATGTCTACTAGTTCGAGGAATGCTGGAACCTCTTTTTTAGTCTGAACGATATCGGCGATCGTACGAAGTCGTGGATCTGGAACGGCGACAATTCCCGTGTTGGGATCGATTGTGCAGAATGGGTAGTTTGCAGCTTCGGCTTTTCCTGAAGAAATAGCATTGAAAATAGTTGACTTACCAACATTTGGAAGTCCTACGATTCCGGCAGAGAGACTCATGGCGCTTTATCCTTTAATTATGTATTTCGCAAAAAAATGGTTAGGTCGATTTTCTGAACTGGATTGGACTAATTCCTTCCATCTCTTTGAAAATCCGGTTGAAATGGGTCACATTTTTATAGCCCACGCGGTAGGCGATATCAGTGACTTGCCGATCTGTTTCCTGGAGAAGCCGTTTAGCTTCGTGTACTTTGATCTTGTTGAGATATTGGCGGAACGTGAGTTGAAACTGTTTTTTCAGAATTGCTTGCACTTTAGAATGGGAAATTCCCGTATCTTCGCACAGTTTCGTAACGGTTAGTTCGGGGTCAGTATAGTTTACCGCAACATACGCTTCAATTTTTTTCGTGTCATCATCGATATAACTGGTTATTTCTAATTGGCGATAGGGGATAACCACAGGTCCCATTACCTTGCGAAGACCGAATTTTCGGAAAAGAAATACCACTACATAGAAAAGCACGAAGAGAATACAAAACAGGGTGTTGACACCTTTTAGTTCTCGCCCGAAACGGATGTTTTGCACCTTGAGTGACAGTGGTTGTCCCTTGGTTTCATAGTTGCCATTTTCGATCACCAAATTGAGTACTTTTTTCAGTGATCCTTTGGGAATAGATTGTTGAGGAACTGCCTGTTTCTGGAACCACCACGGATTTGTCTTAAACTCTTTGAGATCGATGCGATAGCGTTTCATACTTTCTTCTGCCGCAAGCTGATACTCAAAAGTACGCCAACTCATCTCTTTTTTTAAGGATGTATAGCCATCGATGAATTCAGAGAAATAGATGTTAACTTCCCTTTTGCCACCGATTGCGGCCAAATCCAGTTCGATATAATCCATCTGCGAAAGATTGAGCAAAGTTGAATCGACGCTGTCTTTGTAAGTTTTAAAAAGAATTCCCGCATAGGGGTAATCGATGCTGTTACCAAGAATAAAGGTAATTGCTATAGAAGAATCAGTAGTTTGGAACGAATCTATGTGTGTCATGTTGTCGGTAAGCACTGTGTCAGACGGAACGATGCCATCGGATTGGCGCACCACCGAAACGTGATTTTTCAGGGGAAGAATTGATATTGACGATGAAAAGAGGTTGATCCCTATGATCCAAAGAAGGAACGGAATCGGTATAAGGTATTGAAATAGAGCACTTTTGAAAAAGGTGATAACAGGTGGTGCCGAGGTCGTGAGCTCTTCGTTTTTAATATCATCCATAAGATTTCCGCCGGATTATATGTTTAACAGAGTGTTTTGTAAAGTCTCTGACGACAGAAAATAACAAAAAAGCTATGGCAACAGAAGAAAAAAGAGTAATTCCTGTGGACATTGTTGATTCTATCGATTCAACAAATAGTTATTTGAAATCAACCTGCGCCACACTTCCCGATAGATTCACCCTTCGCGCTCGAACGCAAACAGCAGGGCGCGGTCGGTTTGATCGGGCGTGGATTGCAGTTCCCGACGAGGATCTCATGTTCTCAACGCTGGTTCCCGTTTCCCCCATTCTTCAGCCTTTGATAATCCATGTTCCTCAGATTGTTGCACTTGCAGTTCACGCCGTGGTAGAAAAATGCGGTGTTTGTTCTCAGATCAAGTGGCCCAATGACATTCTCGTTTGCGGGAAAAAGTTGGCAGGTATTCTTGTGGAGGGGGTGTTTCAGGGAGGTCGCCAATATCTTGTTGCCGGCGTGGGGCTTAATCTAAACAGCTTTTCCCGCGATGGTGTAACGGTGGAATCGTGTTCGATTATTTCTGAAACGGGGAACTATTCTGATCCCGACATGGTGATGAACGAGATTCTCAACGAGTTTTACAACCGAATTGATCTTTTGGAACAATCGGGATTTGCTCAGTTCGTGCCGCAACTTCGTTCTCACTTGGCATATCTCGGCGAAAAGAGAGTTGTCACTGTGGGCGGAACGGAAATCGCTGGAACTATTGCGGGGATTAGCGATAGGGGAGCCTTGCTTTTTCAAACAGCCGATGGCACCGTGGAAGAACTGATCTCCGGCGAGATCAGTTTTCATCGCCACGTTTAACCGGCGGCGTACTCTTTCATCAGGGCGATCTCTTCTGCCCAAATTGTTTCGTCTATCGTTTCGAGAACCAGTGGAATCTCATCGAATCGAGGATCTTTCATGATATACTTGAACGTGTCCAACGTAAGATTTCCCTTGCCAATCGAATCGTGGCGATCCACGCGACTGGCATAGGCCGATTTCGAATCGTTGATGTGGAACCCTTTGATATACGATACTCCCACGATCCGATCGAGGTCAGAAAAGAATGTGTCACAATCGGCGAAGGTGCGAAGATCGTAGCCCGATGCAAAGGTGTGGCAGGTGTCGATGCAGATTCCGATACGCGATTTATCTTCAACCTTGTCAATAATATGCGCTAAGTGTTCCAGACGGTTGCCGAGATTTGTTCCCTGCCCGGCGGTATTTTCCAAAATCACCGAAACCCCTTCGGTAGCTTCGAGCGCGCGGTTGATACTTTCGCCAATTCTATCCAAACAGGCCGATTCCGAAAGCAATTTCAAGTGACTACCCGGGTGCATGTTCAATCGGTCAAGGCCCAGTTGCCCGCACCGGCGAAGTTCATCGATAAATGCTTCCAACGACTGAGCGTGTTTTTCTGGATCTGCGTTTCCCAGATTGATTAAATAGCTATCGTGAGGCAACACTTGTTCCGCGCGGTAGCCGTGAGTTGTCATTGCCTGAGCAAACAGAGCCACATCTTCGTCGGTAAGGGGTTTTGCGGTCCACT